>MDTE01006592.1_pt1 | contig 23071 bp, 25 predicted proteins | sample 811231 | NCBI WGS metagenome assembly MDTE01 (sample SAMN05326651, study PRJNA326480) | marine metagenome | isolation source: seawater | place: Indian Ocean: Red Sea | collected 2010 | reverse complement strand
CTTAGTCTCACCAGATACAGAGCACTCGCAATTTCCACCGCTTTCGGCTGCAAGATCAATTATTATTGATCCAGGTTTCATTGATCTAACCTGCTCCTCTGAAATAAGTATTGGAGCTTTCTTTCCAGGAATAAGTGCTGTACATATTGCAATGTCTTGAGTTGCTAAGGTATCTGTAATAAGCTTTGCCTGCTTAGCTTTGAACTCATCACTCATTTCTCTTGCATAACCACCTGATGTTTCTGCATCCTGGGTCTCATCATCCTCAACCATAACAAATTTACCACCTAAACTCTCGACTTGTTCTTTTGCTGCCATCCTTACGTCAGTTGCAGAAACAATTGCTCCAAGTCTCTTTGCAGTAGCAATAGCTTGTAAACCAGCTACACCAGCACCAAATACCATAACTTTTGCTGGTGCGATTGTGCCGGCAGCTGTCATCATCATTGGCATTGCTTTGTTAAATAGATAGGTAGCGTCTATCACAGCCTTGTACCCAGCTAAATTAGATTGTGAAGAGAGTATATCCATAGATTGAGCTCTTGTTATTCTTGGCATTAATTCCATTGCGAACGATGTTACGCCCTTATCCCTTAGTTTATTTAGCGTCTCCTTACTATTATAAGGGTCCAGAGAACCGATAAATAATGAGCCATCTTTCATCGATGAAATTTCATCATCGGTTGGTTTGTTTACTTTTATAATTATATCAGCGTTTGAAATTTCGGAGGTATTATTAAAAATCTCGGCCCCGTTTGCCTTATAACTTTCGTCAGAAAAATTTGAATTTTGACCCGCAGCAGTTTGTATATTCACAGAAATTCCTAACTCGACCATCTTTTTTACGCTATCAGGGGAAGCCGACACACGTAATTCTGTCTCACTTTCTTTTAAAATATAAGCGCGCATAAATTTAGGATTTAGATTAAAAAAATTGCCATCAAAACCAAAACAATTACAACACCAACAGACCCCCACAAAATGAGTTTGCCAAAGAAGCTATAGGTTTTTTTCTGTTCGGATATATCCATGATAAGCAAACAATATATTTCTAAATATGGAATTTAACAGTGTTTTTTTTAGTTAATGTTAAGTCACAACTGATAGATTTATGTATTGATTACAGTGCTTTAGATGGTTTGGAGTGATTCCAATCAATAATCAATGATCTTAAAGCTGAAACGAGCGCTAAAGGCTGATCTACCATAATATGATGATGAGCTTCTGGTATGTTTATAATCGGTGATTTTTTGTCCATTAATTCATTCATATATTTTGCACTAAATCCAGGAAAGATAGATGATTTCTCACCCCTAAATACTGCCACTCTACATTTAAGGCCTTTGAGAGTTTTTCTCAAAACGGCCTGCCTTTCTGCAAAATTTTCACTTGTAAAGATATTCATATAGCTTGGATCAAATTTCCAAGTCCATCCGCCTCTTACTTTTTTGATAGATTTTTCAGCTATAAAATTCATAGCATATTCAAGAGCATCACTCTGAGATGGAACTAATCTAAAACGTTCAATAATATCGGACATCTTTTTATAAACGTTATTGGCTCTGACTTTTAAATCAAATTTAGGTGGATTATCAGTTGGAGGCATTATAGCTGTATCTACTATTACTAACCCATATAATTTTTTTTTCATTAAGGAAGCAGCATATACACCGCACATGCCGCCAAGACTATGCCCTATAAAAATAGGTTTTTTTAACTTTTCGTTTTTGCATACACCAACAATTTCTGCGCCCCATGACTCAACAGAATAGTTTTTCTTCCATTCGCTATCGCCCATCCCTCCAAGATTCATGGCTATAACTCTATGTGTTTTAGCAAAATAAGGAGCAATAAAACTCCACCACTCTGCATGAGCCATACCGCCATGAATAAAAATTAAACCAGGTTTTGATTTTTCACCCCAGGCATTATAGACGATTTTTGTCCCTTTTATTTTCACACTTAGTACTTCAGGCTTATTAGCTATTGCTTTTTCGAACCATTTTGGAACTACTTGTGACATATTTAATTTAAATCCTATTTATTGAATTATTTATTATTTCTTTTAAAAGTGCTGAAACTCTGTGTACCTTAGTTGGAGAAGAAAGTAAATCGTTTCTGACCTCAATTAAAGTGTGGTGTAAATTATTTTTTAGACCATGTTTATACATTGTATCACCAATCAAGTTTCCCTTATAGGGCTCATTATCGCCAACTCTCAATTTCCTGCTTTTCATTTCTGCAATTATATATTCACTCAGTCTTCTGTCTTGATTTGATAAAATACCAAAATGGATATTTCTTTTTTTCTTTTTAAATATTGGATTGAATGAGTGAAGAGAAATTAATGCCTTTATATTATTTTGGTTTATGGTTGTCGTAATCTTACGATGGTATCTATTATAGATCTCTGTAATTCTTTTCTTTTTTTCATAATTACTTAGATTCAGATTTTTTACTATTACGTTTCTATCAACAATTTCAGGAATTAATGTTGGATCTGAAATATCTCGATTTAGATCAATAATAAGTCTTGAATACTCGCCCATAATATATTTAGAGTTGAGAAGACTTGATAAATTAACACATAATTCTTTTACACCTAAATCATATGCGATATGTGAGTTTAATTGATTTTCTTTTAAGTCTATATTTTTAAGCGAATTAGGGATTAAATTTGATGCATGGTCTGCTATGAAAAGAATTCCCTTATTTTTTTTTATAGACAAATATTATTAGCCTTGACGAGCTTTCATTCTTGGATTTCTTTTATTGATAACATATAGGCGACCTTTTCTTTTTATAAGTTTATTATTACGGTCCCTCGTTTTAAGGTTTTTAAGAGAACTTCTTACTTTCATTGCTGAGACTCCGGCTGTGGCATATTTGCTTCTTCAATTTTTTTTAGCCTAACTTTTTCTTTGCGAATGTTATTTTTTCTTGACCTTTTTTTATTGAGTCTGGCTTCTCTAAGTTTATTTGGTTTTTTCATAGTTATTGCGATCTTTTATATAATTAAGTTAAAAAAACAACATATAATTAAATTTTTTGGTGGGCACGGTTGGGATCGAACCAACAACCCCCACGATGTCAACGTGATGCTCTACCACTGAGCTACGTGCCCAAAAAGTTTGTTATTTATCAATGATATATACTTTTTTATTTTCTATCTTGCAAATCTTTTGAGCCCCTCAGGGGTAAACTTTGCTTCATCATGCGGGTCTTCCAATCTCCATTGAATTTTTGGAACATCAATAGATCTAACACTCGACAATTGATAACGTCGTGAAGCAAAATCATATGTAGCTGAATGAACAGACAAGCACATAGGTTGATCGTAATAATTAATTATAGGAAATTCTCTATATGCCATGATTTGATTCTCTTTATCAAATGTTTCCTCAACAAGCATATTATGACTGTCAACATCAAAATACATTCTTCGATGAGGCAAAATATGTCTTTTATCTTTCTTGAGATCTGCCTGGACTACATTTACGTTAACTAACTCATACCTTAAATAATCTTGGTCTATGTGATGCTTGTTTAAAATTTTGTCGATTTCCGTTTCATGTAGTTTGTATGCATTGTAGGGCATTAATCTCTGCTGTGTACCAATTAACGTCCAATCATATCTATCTTTGGCTCCGTTGAAGCCATCAAACTGATCTGTTGTAGTGATACCCTGGCTTGAACTGGGTTTATAGTCGTATGCAATATCTGGTGCTCTTCTAACACGTCGTGTTCCTGGGTTATAAACCCATGCTCGTCTTGGTGTTTTTAAAGCATTTAACGATTCTATAACAAGTAATGAAGCATCTGCTAATCTTGGTGGATGGGTAACTTTGGACATAAGCATTCCTTGAAGTCCTTTTTCATTTTTAACAAATGGATTCCAATAATTAATAGCGATTGCCTCACCTGCTCCATAAGTAATCGAATTATCTGGATTAACAATATAAAAAGGTGATGAACCATATATGTTTACCCCCCTGTATCTTAAAATATGATTCCACACATGATGCAGTGCTTCTGATGGATTAGGAAAAGGGATGCTTCCTACAATTCCCTCCAATCCATCACCTTCGTCAGTAAGTTCAGCATTTTGAGTTGTTAGTTTAATAACTTCCGGTGGAACAGCACAACTTCTGCGAGATTGATAAACATGCATTTTAAAAGTATCTGGATATGTCTTAAACATCTCAATTTGACCTGGCGTAAGTAGTTGGTCTACATATTCCAAATAATTACTATTATCGATTGAAAATAAAATTTTATCCTCACTAAATGGATCTGGGTATGAATTTTTACTTGAGTCGTAACTATCTATTGGTTCATTTATTGGCTCTTTTTCTCCAATTTTAAGAGTGTCTAAATTAAAATCTGCATTGGCAGAATTAATTAAAGATAAAAATAAAAGAAAAAAAAATATTTTATTCATGTCTGCTTATGAAGTGTTAAAATGAAATTAAATATTAATAAAAAAATATATTAAGCTACATTAATATAATGGCAGTATAAGTGTCAATATCATTATTATATGTAATTTTTATAAAAACAAATTAAGTATGCCAAGTGAAATAAAAGATTTTGTAGAATTTTCTATAAAGTTAGCTGATGCTGCTAGGCAGATTTCTTTATTTTATTTTAAAAAAAAATTTAAAGTAATTAATAAAAATAAAAATGAATTTGATCCTGTAACTATTGCTGATATAAAAATTCAGAAGGAATTAAATAAGGCTATTTTAAAGACATTTCCTGATCACTCAATATTTGGTGAGGAGGAGAGTTTCATCAAACATGGGGAATATGAGTGGTGCATAGATCCAATTGATGGAACCAAATCATACATTCAGGGTGTACCATTGTGGGGTACTTTAATCTCTTTATCCAAAAAAAAGAAAATTATTTTAGGACTTGCAGATATACCTGCGCTTGATGAGAGGTATTTAGGATATTCAAATTTTGCATACAAAATTAAAAATAATCAAAAGAAAAAGTTAAAAGTAAGTAATAAAAATAAACTATCTGAAGTAATCTTAAATACAACTTCACCATATGTGTTTGCAAATAAAAAAGATCAAAATTCTTTTGAGAAACTTAGCAAGGAAACTAAATCTACAAGGCTTGGAGGAGATTGTTATAGCTATTGTTTATTAGCTGACGGACATGTTGATATTGTCGTTGAGAGTGGTCTTAAGCCTTGGGATATTAGAGCACTTGAACCTATAATAACTAATGCTGGAGGAATAATCAGAACTTGGGAAAATAATAAAATATTTAATGGTGGAAGAGTAATTGCATGCAACAATAAAAAATTATTCAACTTAAGCGCTGCAATTTTAAATAAAAAAAAACCCAGCCTTAAATAACTGGGTTTTTTGATAGCTTTAATTTGAAGGTTTATGCAAGAGCGTCCATTACAGACTGCAACTTCATAGCAATTGACATATCACCAGAAACTTTCAATTTTCCTTGCATGAAAGCTGATGTACCATCAACTTCTCCTGATCTCATTTGTTCAAATGTTTCAAGTGACATTGATAAAGTACAATCGGCATCTTTATCTTCATCAGAAACAGTATTTGGATTGGACTTACCATCAAGAAAAATACATCCAGCGCCTTCGAAATCAAACTTAACCGTTGCTCCAAGTCCAGTATCTTTTCCTTCAATACCTTTTTGAAATTCAGCTAATAAACTAGCAACATCAGCCATATTTGTTCTCCATATTGTTTATTTGAATGGCAAATAAAACAATTTACAATATATATGTCAATATAAATTCATTACTAAAATATGAAAAAACCATTTTTTTGGGAAAAAGCAAAAAAAGCTCTGATTAAAAAAGACAAAAAGCTTGGAAAAATTATAAGTAATTATCCAAAAGATTTTCTTTTTTCAAAATCTGATCCGTTTTATACACTTGCGAGATCAATTATTGGACAACAAATTTCTGTACAGGCCGCTCAATCAGTTTGGGATAAATTTGAAAATAAAGTAATGATGGTAAATCCAAAACAAACTATAAAAATGCATTTTATGAGTTTAAAATCTTGTGGTCTTTCTCGACAAAAAATCACATACCTTAAATCACTATCCAAAGCATTTATTGATAAAGAAATTAAACCATATAATTGGTCAAACTATTCAGATAGAGAAATAATTGAGGAATTAACAAAAATTAAAGGTATAGGACAATGGACTGCAGAAATGTTTCTTATTTTTAATTTATGCAGGCCAGATGTTTTTCCTGCAGATGACCTAGGTTTAATAAAGGGTATTTGTAAATGCTATAACATGCAATATCCAATTTCAAAAGACCATGCTATCAAGATGTCAATAAGATGGAAACCTTATAGATCAGTTGCAACATGGTATTTTTGGAGAAGTTTAGATCCAATTCCAGTAGAGTATTAACATGAATAAATTAAGTTTTTCATATGCATCAAAAGTGGAGCATAACATGGGTCAAAGGTTAATAATTAAACTAATAGAAAATTTAACTGGCAAACGAAAGTTAGAAAAGATTTATAAAAATTACGTTCCAGATATTAATAATCCGGCAAACTTTTGGACAGATATCTTAAATCTTATGGAAATAAAAATAATTAATAAATCAAAGAATCCTCTAATTATTCCAAAAACAAATCCGTTAATGATTATTGCGAACCACCCTTTTGGAATTATTGATGGCCTAATTCTTTGTTCACTTGTATCCAAAATGAGAAACGATTTCAAAATTATGACACATGAAACCCTAAAATTTTTACCGCAATTGGATAAATATATTTTACCTGTGGATTTTAGCAGTAATAAAAGTGAGTCGATTAAAATGAATATTGAGACAGCAAAAAAGGCAAAAAATCATTTGATGAATAATGGTTCATTAATTATTTTTCCATCTGGAAGTGTTTCAACTGCAAAAAGTATAAAATCTGAGGCTAAAGATGATGAATGGAAAATGTTTCCCGCAAAATTAATACTTCAAACAAAGACAGATGTTTTGCCAATATACTTTGACGGAAAAAATGGATTACTTTTTCATCTTTTTGCTTCCAAAATGAAAAATCAAACACTCAAATATTCATCTTATTTGCATGAGACGAAAAAAAAAATAGGAAAGGATATTGTCATATATTCAGGGGATGTAATTAAATATAGCAACATATCACACCTAGAGGACCGGCAGAAATTAACCAACTACTTAAAAGATTTAACTTACAATTTAAAGAATAAATAACTCTGTAGAATAATTAATATTTAGAAATTTCATATTTGCACATAATTTTAATAAGATTATCAAGATCCGTCTTAGGCTTCCATTTTAAAACTTTTTGCGCCTTTTTTGAGTCACCAAAAAGGTAATTTACTTCTGTAGGTCTAAAAAACTTTTTATCAATTGTTATTATAGTTTTTTTAGAATTTCTATCTATCGCTGACTCTTTAAGTCCTTTGCCGCTCCACGCTAAATCAAAACCCATGTACCTTGCAGCCCTATTTACAAATTCTTTTACTGTATAAGTTTTACCTGAGGAAATAACAAAATTTTCTGGTTTTTTTTGTTGTAGCATTTTCCACATGGCTTCAACATAATCCATTGAAAATCCCCAATCCCTCTTTGAATATATATTGCCAAGCTTCATTGTGGGTATTATCCCATATTTTATTTGTGCTAAGTTTGATATTATTTTTTTTGTAACAAATTCATCGCCTCTTAATGGCGACTCATGATTAAATAATATTCCAGAGCAGCAAAATAAACCATATGCATCCCTATACATATTTACCATCCAATGAGCATATAGCTTTGAAACTGCATATGGACTTACGGGGTTAAAATTAGTTTGTTCATTTTGTCTTTTTGTGGTTGAATTCCCATACATTTCTGATGTAGAAGCCTGATAAAATTTTGATTTTGTAGAAAAATGTCTTATTGCTTCTAATATTCTAGTAACCCCTAAAGCATTTACATTTGAAGTAAAAACTGGACTTGCGTATGAATTTCCAACAAATGACTGTGCAGCTAAATTATATATCTCGTCAAATTTGCCCTTTCTAATCACATCATTAACATTATTTTCTTCAAGAAGTTCAAACGGTAAGATTTGAACTTTTTTTTCAATCCCTAATTCAGTGAGCCTCCATAGGCTGCCACTAGCATTTTGTCTTTCACCTCCGTATACAGCATAACCTTTTTTAATTAAAAATTTTGCTAAATACGCTCCGTCCTGACCAGAAATACCCGTGATAAAAGCTGTTTTTTTTACCATAATTGTAAAAAATATTTAAATACTGAATATTTATATCATTTCCTCTAAATAAAGAATATTTTATTTTTCAAATAAATTAGATTGATTTTAGTGAGTGAATAAAAAATTGTATATATATACTTTTTACAGATTTATTGATGTACCCCATAAGGATGAAGTAAAAAGAGAGTTAGATCGTAAACTAAAAAACCTTGGTATAAGGGGAACAATTTTATTAGCTTATGAAGGCATTAATGGATCATTGTCAGGACCAAAACAAAGTTTAGAAATCTCGATTAAAATAATAAAATATTTACTGAAAATAAGAAAATTAGAAATAAAAATTAATAAGAATTCGTTTATACCATTTAATAGATTAAAAATAAGAGTTAAAAAAGAGATTGTATCCCTTGGTCAGGGAAATATTAATGTAAATAAATTCCGGGGTGAATTAATTAATCCTGAAAACTGGAATCAGGTAATTAAAGATAAAAATGTGAGATTGATTGATGTACGTAATATTTTTGAAATTGATATAGGATCCTTCAAAAGGTCCGAAAGACCAATGACTAAAAGCTTTCGAGAATTTCCAAACTCTATCAAGAAATTAAAATTAGAAAAAGATAATAAAATTGCAATGTATTGCACTGGAGGCATTAGATGTGAAAAGGCATCAGCATTCATGCGAAAGAAAGGATATAAAAATGTTGCAATTTTAAATGGTGGCATAATTAAATACTTAGAGTATATGAATTCATCGAAAGGAAATAGTCTCTGGAATGGGGAGTGTTTCGTTTTTGACAACAGAGTTACAATAGATAAAAAACTTACAAAAGGGAAATATATTCAATGTTATGGTTGCAGAAGACCTATAACGAAAAAGGATACTTTATCTGTAAAATACATAAAAGGAGTTAGCTGCCCATATTGTTACAATGAAAGAAGTGTATCACAAAAAAATAGATCAAGAGTAAGACAAAATCAAATTGAAGAGGCCAAAAGGAGTAATAAATATAACGTTTTTCTTAAAAATTGAATTTTACATTTATTGCTTTAAAAAGTTTACATAATTCAAAGTGTCAATAGCCATGTCATCAAGATTTTTTTTTGCTGTCCACCCTAGTTCTTTTTTTGCTTTAGACACATCAGCCCAGTATTTGCCAAGATCACCTTTCCTTCTATCTTTAATTTTAAATGGTATTTTTAGGCCCGCATTAATTTCAAAACAATTAATTACTTCTAGAACGGTATGGCCTATTCCCATTCCAAGATTCCAAACGTTATACCCTCCATTCTCTGCAATAAAATTAAAAGCCTTTAAATGTCCTATTATAAGATCATTTACATGAATATAATCTCTAACTGCAGTACCATCTTTTGTGTGATAATCGTTTCCGAAAACTTCAATGAAATTTTGATTTCCTAGAATGGTGCTTATAATGGCGGGTATTAAATTTGTAGAGTTATCAATTTTGTCACCCAATATACCTGACGAGTGACTTCCAATTGGGTTAAAATATCTTAAAATTCCTACTTTAAATTCTTTTCGTTCATTTACTAGAGAATGTAGCATTTTTTCTATTGTTCTTTTAGATCTTGCATAAACATTGGTAGGAGTTATGTCGTTAAGTGACTCAGACCATGGGGGTTCAAACTTGTCACCATAGACAGTCGCAGATGATGAAAAAATTATATTAGTCACCGATGATTTTTTCATTTGGTTTATTAGTATTCTTGTGCCATCTACATTGCATGACATGTACTCATCACTTTGTTTAAAGCTTTCGATTATTGATTTCAAGCCAGCAAAATGGAAAACAGCCTTAATGTTATATTTTTTAAAAACTTCTTCTAGATTTTTATGATCACGAATATCTGATTTTACAAACTCACATTTCTTATTTGTTAAAGATTTTATTTTATCAATTGTTGTAATCTTACTATTACTTAAATTATCTAATAGAATAACATCATAACCAGAATTAATTAACTCTACAGCACAATGCGATCCTAAATATCCACATCCACCTGTCACTAAAATCATTATTTATTATTTCCTTCTTTTATAAATTTCTTTTACAAAATTTAATAAACTTCCTTTTTTATATAAAAATCCTTCAATTCCAAAATTATTTGCACATTCAATATCTGTTTTTTTATCACCTATTAGAAAACTATCCTTAATATTTACTGGCCACTTTTTTACTGCTAATTCAAGCATGCCAATATTAGGCTTCCTTAGATTTTCAAGTTTTTTGTATTTATCGTTTTTGATATTAGGGTGAAATGGAGAGTAGAAAAATTCATCAATTGAAGTATCAATTTTTAATAATTCTGAATTAATATATTTATGCAATTTTTCGATGTCTTTTTCATCATAATACCCTCTTGAAATTCCAGATTGATTTGTTACAACAAATACATAAAAACCCATATTCTTAATATATTTAATTGCTTCTCTAGAGTCTTCTATCCAATCAAAATCATTAATTTTATATACATATCCCTTATCAAGGTTTATGACTCCATCTCTATCTAAGAATACAGCAGGTCTACTCATAATTTAAAAATTAATTTATGATAGGTTTTCTATTTCATTCCTCAAATAAGAAATAAATATTGATACAAATCCAAAAAAGATTCCTATTAGACCAAAGAAAAACATTATTAAGTAATTGGAATTTCCTTCATATGAAAATTTAATATTATCAATATCATAAGAAAAAACTTTAAATTTATTATTTTCTGCCAAAGGTGAGTTATCAATAGCAATATTAATTTGTTCAGCAGTTTTATTTTGATTAATTTTTCTTATTTCTCTATCAATAGATAACACACCTTTAATAGCTTCAGACGGACTATTCACATTCATATCTTTTTTCACTTCTAGTATTTCCTGCTTTATTGCAGTTGAACCATAAAAATAATAAGGCAATGGATCATTTTTAGTAATTTTTGAATTTTCAAGAAAAGGAGCTCTCTCAAGGCTTTGGGGGTTTTTTTCTATTGCTTCAGCGATTGCTAAATTTTCTTCCAAGTAAAGTAATCTTGCTTTTCTTTCAACAATGTAATCGTCAATTAAATTATTTTTTTTATTTATTAATTTATCTAATTCAAATCTATTTTTTATAGAGAGCAAATTAATATAGCTTTGGTACATCGTATTAATTCTATCTTTAATACGTATTTCAATCTCATATAATACATGTAAAAATAAATTTTTAAAATTTTCATTATCTAAATCTAAACTTGTTTTAAATCTAAGTTGATAATATGGGGTCAATTGTCTTCCAGATAATCCTGATGCTTCATTATTTAAAATTGGTTCAAGTAATACGAAATCTGATAACATATTACCTAGTTCAACATCATTATCATATGGTATGTTTAAAAAATTATTACCTCTGATAATATCATTCTTATTTAACCTATCATTAAATATAGTCTGAGCGAGTTGTCCAAAATTTTTAGAATTTATAGGCATGAAATTAAGACTTGAAGTATTTTCATCAGGATTAAGAAAATCAATTTCTAAAACATTTTTTTCAGAATCATTTAATTCCGAGGCTAGAAAATTAATTAGGGCATAATCGTATAATTCATTATTTTTCAATATATCCAAATTTAAATAAATTATTTTCTCTTTAGTAATAGTATTAATATAAATTAATCCTAAGCAAAGGGATAATAAAATTGAAATTAGTAAAAACTTTTTGCGATTTAAAATATACGCAGCAACTTTTAATAAATTTATTTCTTGAGCTTTATCTTCCATTGGATAAAAGTTTATTTCTCCTAAAATCTTTAAAGTAATATAAAGTAAGAGAATATAATTTGATACCAATAATTAAACAAGTCTATAGATAATATTAGTCAAAGAATTATTGGCAAAAATTACTTAATTTAAAGTATAAAATTGCTTTTTATATTATTAGATGAAGTAATATGGTACTGAAGAATTAAATCACTTTTACGATTTTCGACACTTAATAATTTTTTTCTAATAATGTAAAAATTATTAACTATTTTCTTTCTTCTTTTTTTTTAATAATGATTTTCTATATTTTTTATATTTAGGCCAATCATCTTGAGAAATAATATAACCTATACAATTAGCTGAACCACATTTGCAAATATGATCTGCAAAGTCATCTTTATCAAATGCATAGCCATAATCATAATTTAATTCTTCACCTTTCTTAATTTTTTTAATCGAGGAAATCCAAATTTCATTTTTTATGATATCAACTTCACAGTTTGGATTACAAGAATGATTTATATACCTAGCTTTATTGTATAGTGGTGAACCATCAATGTCATATTTCTTATTAAGCTCAAAGATATATACGGAGCCTTCATTTTTTTTGTTCAAAAATTTTTTAATTCTCGCTGCCGACCTACGATCACCCTCTGACTTAGTTATTTTATCCCCAATATATTGAATTATTTTTTTATTTTTAGAAATATCAGAAGTTGCAAACACTCCTGATCCATGTACTTTAGATTTTTTTACCTTCCACATAATTACATTTTTAATCAATATATATTTAAAATTAAATAAAAATTTTTATTTAGTTATAATTTTCACTGAATTATCTTATTAGTCTTATATGTTAAGTTAATTTATTTATTTGAACAAAATAACTATGTCTCTAACTTTTTTCTTTGTTGTTAAGTGAAAAAAGAAAAAAACCAATAGGGAGATAAAATATTACATTCATCCAGTTATTAAAGAAATTTAATGATGGAATAATTGGCCATAATGTCATAATAAGACAAGCGATTAAACATATCTGAAAGTCAGACAGCAAGGTTTCTCGTTTTTTAATAAATAATAAAATATGATTAATGACTAACTTAATTAAACTAAAACATAAAATTATAATAAATAACAATCCTAATAACCCAGTTTCTGACAATAGTTGCATATATAAATTATGTGGATGAGATGAACAGGTGTCTGGATCTTCATTAGAAAATTCGTCATCATTACATAAAATACGGAACATTTTTGGTCCTTGACCAACTATTGGCTTGTCAATAAACATTCTCCACGCTCCGAGTATATGACTTTGATGTATATTACTAAATAATACAATTCTCTCAGTACCTCTCTCACTGATAATACTTTCGATACTACTTCCACTTAGCTGATTAATTGTTTTATCTATATTTCTCTCCTTTATACCTGGATTTAATGCAGCTATTAAGGTCATTAAAAGTATTGATACAAGAAAAGAATAAAACCTAATTTTTTTATATTTTGAAAGAAACATTACTATAAATATTGTTGATAAAAATAATAAAGCCAGCGCTGTTCTCTCGCCTGAAATAAAAATTAATAAATCTGTTAGAATCAATATAAATAAAATTAAAGCCACATGAAATTTTTTTATATCAAATGTATAAATTAAGACAGCTAAAAGAAGTGGGAATAACCTCGCAAGATATCCTCCAAGTATAGCTTTCTCATTAAGAGGCAAAGAGAGTCTTACTCCGGGCCAAGAAAAACCAAAAACATTTACTTCAAAAAAATATTGATAATAGCCATCTGCTAAAGCAAATATAAATGCGGCTAATAAAAAGATAGAAAAATTTTTAATAAATGTTTTATTATTTTCAATTAAATACCAAACTGCAATAGCAAATAAACCAAACCTAAAATAAAATAAAGAATGTTCTAATGATATTGCAATAGATTGAGCAAAAAAAGATCTTATAATTATATAGGTGCAAAAAAGTATAAATATAATAAAATAATTGTTATTAAAATATGCATACTTTTTTTCTTTAAGTATTAAAAAAGTTACTAGTATTCCTACAATACAAATAAAAAAATCTGGCAAAAATGGTCCCGTAAGCAAAACTAAAGGTAGCAAATACACTAATAAGCAACTGGTTGAATTTATTAATATTTTCATCTAATTAAAGTTAATGTTTAAAGAAATTTTGATGTAATTATTTTCATATAATTGATTTATAAATAGCTAAATTTTTAATTGTAAACTCATTTATGATCTATTCACTAACCACCTTATTCATTCCAGGTGGAGGAAAAGGGTACAATTCCACTTCTCTTTTAGATATATTAATAACATCAGGATCAACGTTTAGTATTTTTAACTGACTTACAACCCAATTTAAGGCTCTTTGCTTTGAAATAATTGCCACTAAAGTATAAATAATTAGTTTTATATCTAATAGAAATGATTGATTTTCAATATAAATTAAACCAAGTCTGCTTTTCCAGGGTCTAATTAGTTGATTGTAGGTCAAATCTGGATTAGTTTTTCCTTCAAGAATATCCCCTTCATCTGAAAATACGATTGATGAGAAATCTGTAATACCTGGTTGAACACTTAATAATTTTCTTTCAATACTAGTATACAAATCTGTATCTACCTTAACCTGCGGCCTTGGGCCAACCAAACTCATATCACCTATCAATACGTTCCATAACTGAGTTAATTCATCTAACTTGTATCGTCTAATTTTTTGACCAATAGGTGTAATTCTTATATCATCATTACTTGTAGAGTTTACACCTGACTTATCCGCATCACTCACCATAGAACGCAGTTTAATTATCTTAAAGGCAACATTTCTTTTACCCATTCTTGGTGCCATATAAAAAGGTGAAGCCTTATCATGTCGATATATCAAATACATAAACACAATCAAAATAGGTAACAATAACAATAACCCAAAAAGAGATGCAAAAATATCGAATAGTCTCTTTATCATTTCTTAAAACCTTTTATTCATAATTTTAATTATGCATTATGTACTTTAATAACTAAAATCTTAAAATAATTTTTTTACTATATGCAAAGTATAATTTAGAGATACGTTAAGTTTGTGCCTTAAAAAAGTTGAGTTTAAAGTAGCTCCAGCACTCGCTTAACAATTGCACTAGCATCCATTTTATAATAACTTTTAAGATAATCTTGAGAACCGACAACAGAAGAATACCTATTATTCAATCCAATGCGCAAAAATGCCTTTGGCACAATACCATTATCCATGCATACCTCAGCTACCGCGCTACCCAGTCCTCCATCAAGATTATGTTCTTCAATGGTCACAATGCCACCCGTTTCATTTGCAGCTGTGAGAATCGCACTCCTATCAATGGGCTTAACACTATGCATGCTCACTACACCTACATCAATACCCTGTTTTTGCAACAACTCAGCTGCTAGAATAACATCTTTCAATATACCACCTGTAGTCAACAGCATCAAATCTTTTCCCGCTTTATACTTAATTGAACCACCCAAAGAAAACAAGTTTGCACTGTTTTCATCAGCAAATGTTTTATCTAATCGTAGATAACCAACGCCATTGCTTTTAATTAAAGCCTCTGTTGCCTCACCTGCTTCCCATGCTGTGCCAGGTGCAACCACGCTTATTGCAGGCAACGCTCTCAAGATGGCAATATCTTCAGTTGCATGATGTGACATACCTAAAGAGCCATAACTAAACCCACCTCCTGCCGCGACAATAGTAATATTCAAATCGTGGTAACAACCATCATTACGTATCTGCTCTAAACACCTCAATGTCGCAAAGTTGCCAATTGAATAAGTAATCACCTTCTTGCCCTCAAGCGCAAGGCCAGCTGCCAAGCCTGTCATATTTTGTTCAGCGACACCTACATTAAAATACTGCTTAGGGAATTTAGACTCAAAAGTCTCAAATACTCCAAAGCCCAAATCTGCAGTCAATAAAACTATATCTTTATCTGTTGCTGCCAGTTTTGTAATTGTTTTTAAGAAGCTATCACGCATTATTAAGCTCTTGCATTGCAGCCTCAAATTCTTTGCCTTGAGGGCTACGATAATGCCATAAAACCTGATTTTCCATAAAAGAGACGCCCTTGCCTTTAGTTGTATTAGCAATAATACACAAAGGCTTACCCATTACCCTTGAGTTACATGCCATAATTAACTGTGCAAGGTTATGCCCATCAATATCTATCACATTCCAACCAAAAGCCTGCCATTTGTTTACAAAAGGCTCCAGTGCCAAAGTATCTTCTGTTGAATGAATACTTTGTAATTTATTTCGATCAATTATTATTACTAAGTTATCTAATTTATGATGTGTTGCAAACAAAGCTGCCTCCCAATTTGAGCCTTCATCACACTCACCATCACTCATCAATACATAAACCATATGATCATCTTCATTAATCTTTGCAGCAAGCGCCATACCAGTTGCAACAGGTAATCCATGCCCCAAAGACCCTGTAGAAAACTCTACTCCAGGCATTCCCTTATGTGATACATGCCCCGATAAATCTGACCCATCTTTATAATGTGTCTTAAGTTTATCTATACTGAAAAATCCTGACTCAGCTAATGCAGCATACACACCAGCCCCAGCATGACCCTTGCTTAAAATAAACCTATCTCTATCTGGCCACTTTGGCTCTTTAGCCTTGTAATTCATCACCGAACCATAAAGTACTGCCAATACATCAGCTATCGACAATATCGATCCAATATGTGAACTCCCTCCAGTACTAGTCATAACAACTGCATTCTTTCTAATTTTTAAAGCTAGTTGCTTAATATTTTCAAAATTAGTCATTATAAATATTGTTTATTCTATAACTGCGAAACCGACATATGGGTCAAAAGGTAGGCGCTGAATACGTAGTTTATTCTCCTTGAAAAATTCAATCATTGCTTTTGTTTCTCCTGGCCATATAGGATTGTCTAACTCATCAAAAGCGATGACTGAGCCTTTTGGCATTCTAGGGTACAAATACTCTAATGCAATCCTAGTGGGCTCATAAAGATCAAAGTCTAAATAAAGTAAGCTAACTAATAAATGTGGCTTATCAACAATAAACTCTGGAATAGTTTTAGTGGCATCACCTTTAATTAATTCAACTTTAGGCACATGTCCTAAAAATCTTGTACTGTCGTTAATATCAGCTAGTCCACTTATTTCACTAAATGTATTGGCAGCTAAGTCACCTTTCTTGATATGATTACTATCTCTTGATCGGTCTTTATCCGATACCTCAGGAAAACCTTCAAATGTATCAAAACCATATATCCTACGCGTTAAATTCACAGGCTCTAGAATTGCAGAAAGTTTTGCCCAAGACATAACACCATAACCTTGATTTACACCACACTCAATAATTGAACCTTTAACATTTAATATCTTATTAAAAATTTCATAAAGAACTAAAAATCTTGTTAAATTCTGTCGTCTTACGTACTTGGGAAAGTTCTCCATTTTTTGTTCCCAACTACTTGTATTTGCATCAAACCATTTTTTATTAAGTGATGCCTCTAACGACTCCGCCTCTGTTCTCAGACCACCAGAAACTTTAATATTATCTTTTACCATATAAGTAACCTTATTTATCAATTATTTTAGAACTATAAAACTCATTAATTTTTTCACAAATATAAACAACATCTTCATTGCTCAACATACTATGCAAAGGGAGTAACATAAATTTCTTAGACACCTCTTCTGTATGACTTAAATCAGAGTTTAAATCTGAGTTTAAATCAAGCTCGCGATATTGATGTATCATAAATCCACCCCATTGAAGAATTGTTCCAATACCAGCTTGAGATAAAAACTCTCTTAAATCGTCACGGCTCTGAGCTTCAATTTCATAATTTTGGAACACATCAAAATGATTGATATCACTATCTGGTGCCGGTGGTAACAATATTTGATCAATATGATTTAGGTGTGTATGGTAAATCATAGCAATCTGCCTGCGCCTATCAATTTCTTCATCATAATACTTTAATTTTAACCCTAAGACTGCTGCCTGTAAATTATCCAATCGACTATTAAAACCAAAAATCTTAACCTTACCATCAATTGGGTCTCTACCATGATCTCTTATCATTCTAATTTTATTTGCAACTTCATCATTGTTAGTCACAACTGCGCCTCCATCACCAAAACAACCCAATGTCTTTGCAGGGAAAAAACTAAAAGTTCCTGTCAAACCAAAAGTACCTGCAAACTTATTCTTGTATTTTGAGCCTAATGCTTGACAAGAATCTTCAATAATAATCAAGTTATATTCAGTTGCAATCTTACTAATTGCATCCATATTCGCAGTTCTGCCATTTAACTGAACTGGCATAATTGCTTTAGTTTTAGATGTAATTAATTTAACAATAGAATTTGGATTTATTAAATGATCAGCTTGGCATTCAGCCAATATAGGCTTTGCACCTGTATGATGAATAGCCGCAGCACTTGCAATAAAAGTATGAGAAGGAACTATTACTTCATCTCCTCTTCCAATTCCTGAAGCCATCAGTGAAGTTAACAATGCCATAGTTCCATCCGCAACTCCTATCGCATGGTTGACACCTAAGTATTTAGCTAAATCCTTTTCAAAATCAATTAAATCTTTCTGCATGATATAAGCACCACGAGACAATACATCTTGAACTAAACTCAAGTACTCATCTTTTCTTTGATGAAATAATGCAGGATAATTAAAAAAAGGTATATTTTTCATTTTGCCTTTGCTTTCTTCATTTCGCTTAATCGATCAAAATAAGATTCACCCAAGCAAAACTCTAACTGCCTTTTATTATAAATTCCTAAAGGTTCTTCCACTAACTCGAAATAGTGCTGATCAGCTTCTTGATCGTGGCAATAATACCAGTCTCTTTGCAAATTTGCCTTTAGAAATCTAGCATTTGCAGTTCGTCCATCAGTTACTATTAGTGTTCCAGGTGCAAGGAAATGCTCAATCGATAATATATCAGCAGACATTGGCATCCGATCCTTATGGTTCGTGGTTATCCCCCTAACACTTCCAACTGGTGAAGATTGATCGGGTCCATCAAGATAAATGAAGTCAGGACAAAGGTTAGGTATTGGATCATAGTATGTGCAAACCCTGCCTTGAAATTCACCCATTATTAGTTCTGATTTGTGGTATGTTACTGTATCTAATGCATTCTTGGATTTAACTTCATCTATCCACTGTTGGTAGTTATCTATTGAGTGACATTCATACTGGTTATTTCTTCGCAACTTGCCTTGTATGAGACCTTGATCACGCAACTTATTTTTCGAAAGTGCATCATTGAAAATTACTGTAGATTTACCTAGGCCAAATTCTAGAATAGTTGTTACATGGCGTTTATTTACAAGCCAGTGAAGCCTTCCAAGATCATCAAGTTCTGGACTAAATGATTCAGTCAGGTCTGGATTTACATTATGAGATGGGTCTTTAACCACTTTTTTTTCAACTTCGCCGTAGACCGATAAATCAACTCCAACTAGGAGCGCTATGTTATGCTCGCTTACATACTTAGACAGACTAAGTTGACCAAATAGACTGTTTATTAATTTCAAATTTTCGAATATCATTTTTCAGTTCTCCCTTTAGTCAAAGCGCCTTTAAGCATCTCTGCCTAAAACTCCAGTCCCTCTTACTAATGAAATTTGTTTTCTGGAAACTTCAAATATTTCGCTCATAATAGACCTTTTTTTTTCTTCATTAAATATTCTACTAATTCAAAATCAAATTCTGAATCTACATCCAAACTCTTTTCAAAACCAATATCGTAACCTTCAGTATGTCCACTTAACAAATGATCTCGTTGATAAATTTTACTAGGCAAAAGAGCGTAAATACTGGCAACATGGTCAAAAACTTTTGGAGCATCTTGCCTTCGAATGATTGTAGGTCCTGACGATTTACTCATCCTAAGAGCGCCATCTTCATCTTCTTCTAGCATATTAAAATAGGGATTTTTCCTTGCTTCACATACTGAAAAAACTGCATCCACTCCTCTTTCTTTTGATGTTAATAGTTTTTTAATTATATTACTTATATCAGACACATCTCTAAGGGGATTTGTACAATCTAAATCCACAAAAACCTCATACTTTTCATTGTAAAAATCTTCACATGCTTGGAGTGCATGCTTCCAAACATCAAACTTACCAACTTTAGGACCAGAAAGCTCTTTAGGTCTAGTAAATGGAACTTCAGCTCCTGAATTAATAGCAACTGATTGAATTTCTTTTGAATCAGTAGATACCACTACCCTGTCAATTTCAGGAGTTGCTAAAGCAGCATCTATTGTCCATTTAATTAAGGGAACGCCTAATAACTGTCTAACATTTTTTCCAGGCAGCCCTTGACTTCCACCTCTTGCACCAATAACACAAAGAATTGTCATATTTTAATCTCGTTTTAATTAAATAATACTAAAGCAAGGAAAATGATAGTATAAAAGTCAACAACTATTTAATTTATGAAGATTAGTATAATATTTCCTTACAATACGTGGGGTGGCGCATTTCGATCCACATATGAATTATCAAATCGTATGATTTCAAAAGGGCATATAGTTAAAATCTACATTCCCTTCATTCCTTTTAAGGAGTGCGATAATCTTTTTAGTGTATCAGGCTTATTATTTTTTATAAGAGGTATTTTACGAAGTATTATTCGTTGGAACCGTGTGCCATGGTTTCAGTTAAGAGCTCATGTAAAAATAGTTCCATTAATTCATTCCTGGTTCCTGGATGACGCTGATGTTGTAATTGCCAATCATTGGCCTACTGCTTATTCAGTTTATAAACTTAATAGCAATAAAGGTAGGAAATTTTATTTTATAAGAGATGTTGAGCAATGGATGCGATGCTTTGATAAAGAGCTCGATGCATTTCGTCTCCCTATGGGTCGAATTGTTGTAGCGCCATGGATTAAAGACTTTATAAAAGCAGAACTTGGGCTTGGAGTTGCTGGAGTTGTAATGAACGGTACAAATATTAATGATTTCTCTGTTGAAAATAAGATTTATAAAAATCCACCTACTATTACAATGGTCTATGGAACGCATCCAGCCAAAGGGATGGAAGATGGAATCAAAGTTTTATCATCTATTAAAAGAAGTTATCCTGATGTAAATATTATATTATTTGGATTTGAACGACCAAAAAATATTGAATTTGAACATGAATTTATTCATAGACCAACTGGTGAAGCATTAAGAAGCATATACGCAAAAACTGATATATTTTTATCAACTTCTCATCAAGAAGGTAGTGGAAACCCACCAAGGGAGGCAATGGTTGCAAAATGCGCAGTGGTGACGACAAATGTTGGTTGCATTCCTTTTGTCGCAATACCTGATCAAACAGCTATTGTGGTGGAACCACAGGAGGTTGAATTAATGATTGAAGAAATTTCTAAACTTATTGAGAGCCCAATTCGTATTAAAGAGCTTGGAACTAATGCAAGCATTCATATTAAAAAATTTTCATGGGATGACTCAACAACAAAACTTCTCAAGATACTTGAAGACAATTCTGGATAGTCTACTTATTTTCTGTCAGTATTTATCGCACTTAAGAGCAGTAATATTTTAGAATTCTAAAAATAATAACACTTTGATGTTCTTTTTTTGTAAGTCCAATTAGATAATGCTAATTAACGTAAGTATTTACTTTAAATTTTTTTTCTTGCTGCCATGACGAATTTGAAGGCCGAACTTCTAGTTTTATTTAAATTATCGAACTTGTCTATAATCTTAGTTGCATTGCTCTTTCCAATAAAGATCTTTAAAATTGGATAAATCCAAACCAGAGAGCCAAAAAAATTAATACTAATTAATTCAAAATTAGTATTATATTTTTCAATAAGGCTAATTGTTGGCATATTGACTAATGTACCCAGAGATCGTCTGCCTCTCTTATAATTAAGCCATCGATTAAACTTATAAAATGGATTTTCATTTAAACTATCTACACAAATAAAAACCCCACCAGGCTTGAGAACTCTAAAGATCTCGTTCATAACTAAATCATTATCTCCATAACTAAGACTTCCAGCACATGTCACAATGTCAAAATAATTTTTATTAAAAGGTAATTTTTCCATATCTGCAACTTGAACAATTAGTTTTTGTTGATACTTCACAAATCTTTTCTTAATAACTTCAAGAGATTTTGGTGAAATATCAGTTGCAACAACCTTTGCTCCACAATCTAATAAAGATTTAGTAAATAGCCCAGTACCTGCTCCAATCTCAAGAACTGTGTAAGATCCCTTAATATATTTTTTATGAAATTTCTCATATTCAATATAGGGTTTTTTAAAAATCTCGGGATATGATAAGGCTCCTAATTCATCAAAATTAAAAGTATCTTTAAGTAGAAGTAGCTTTTTAGCTCGCTCATTATAGCGAGTAAACTCTATTTTTTTATCTTCAGTAGAATAAATCAAGTTAGTATTAATTTATTAATATTTTTTAATTTAATCATATTGATGCTAGCTCTTCAAGGTGCATGACTAGATTGTCATAAACTTTGTTAAACTCAAACTCCTCACTGTAAAGATTTCTCGCATTTCTTGATATTTTTTTTTGCAAGGGTTTATCATCAATTAAATCTAAAATACACTGCTCTAAAGTTAAAAATTCTCCGTAAGAAAAGCCAACTTTATGTATTTCTATTAAATTTGCGACCTCACCTTTCAAAGGACTCAGTACTGGCAGGCCTAACAACAACGCATCAACTATTTTATTAGGAGTATTAAGTATATAATTATCAATATTTTTATACGGAGCTAAAGAAGCAATTGACATCTTAGCCAAGCTTTCAATTTCTGGCTTATCTATCCAACCAGGAAAAAAAACATTAGTTAGCCCCTTCATCATAACCTTAATTTCATCTAAATAGTCACCTGCTCCACATAATACGAACTGACATTTGACCCCCTTTTTTGCAAGGTTCTTAGCTGCATGCTGAACTGGTTTAAAATCAAAAACAGACATAAAAGTACCAACAAAAAAAAT
>MDTE01117124.1_pt1 | contig 23072 bp, 26 predicted proteins | sample 811231 | NCBI WGS metagenome assembly MDTE01 (sample SAMN05326651, study PRJNA326480) | marine metagenome | isolation source: seawater | place: Indian Ocean: Red Sea | collected 2010 | reverse complement strand
TTCGAAATTATTTCTTATTCTTAAATTAAAATACTCAGTTATGTATAGACTGAATTCTCTCAAAATCTGCAAAAAGATAAGTATAATAAGAATACCAATTATTTTTTGATCGTCATTCCAATTATTAAAAAGTTCAAGAAGATCTCTTTGAAATTCACTAAGATTATCAGGTGTAATCGTTTGATTTGAAAAAATAAGAATTATTGGTTGTAGGAGTGCTATAGAAAGAAAATCTGAAAAACCTGAAACCAATGAAAGAAAAATAACTACTAAAATATGTACTGTTGAAATTCTTGAATATGAAACTAAGGGTTTCCAATACTTAAGTTGGTTCCTAAAGTTTATATTTAAATCTGATGTTTTTTTTTTCACTATCTTTTATTAAGAAATAATTAACGCATAATTTTGATTTCCAAATTCTTTAGACCAAGGTTTTTTTTTGTTTTTACCTTTACCTATAATTTTAAATCCCTCTTTCTTGAGAAGATCATGAAAAAAAGTTGGTCTAAGTAGCAAGGTGTTATCTCTTGAGTTATAGTTTTTACTTTCACTTAATTCATCAAATTTTTTAAAACGGAAGTTAAAATTTAAATACCCTACATATAAGCAAGCAGGTTTATTAGGTTTAAGAACTCTCTTAATTTCTTTTAAATAACATTTTAGTACATCTAATGTTGGAAAGTGTTGCATTACAATAAAACTGTAAACAAAATCAACTGATTTATCTTTCAATGGAATATTTTTTCCAGAACTTTTTTTTAAAGATACATTTTTTATATTTTCATCTCTTAGCATATTTTTTACTTCCTTAAAGTTTTCATGAATATCAATCCCTATAACTTTACTAAAATAAAAACTAGCTGCCCTTAAAAGCCTACCACCTCCGAATCCAATTTCAAGAGCTGTATATTTAAATGGCTCACCTAAATACTGAAGTACTTCATCCTTTAGAATGTGATGAGAAAAATCCCACATACCTTGCATTAAAGTTTGTTCATAACTTGTTGATGTGTCGAAATAAGAAAAAAAATCATTTTTATTTTTATTTGACTTTTTTACTTCATTTTTCCATTCCTTAAAATGTCTCTCGTCAATTTTACTCATATCTAAATTTATTTCTTAGTTAATTTTTCTTCCCACTGTGAGGCAGTTCTCAATATTGTTTCTATAGTAGAAAATTTGGGATTCCAATTTAATTTTTTTTTTGCGTTTTTACTGTCAGCAACTAATCTCGCCGTATCTCCAATTCTTGGTGAACATAATTTAATTTTTATCTCTTTGTTAAAAATTTTTTCAGCTTTCTTAATTATCTCCATAACTGAAAAACCTTTTCCAGATCCAAGATTAAAAATATTACTTTTTTTATTTTTAATTAAATATTTACCAGCTAAGAAATGTGCATCAACAAGATCACAAATATGTATATAATCTCTGATACAAGTTCCATCTTTTGTTTTAAAATTATCTCCAAAAATTTTAATTTCATCTCTTTTACTATTAATATATTCAACCAGAATTTTTATTAAATGCGATGATTTTTTTCCAACTTCCCCGCATCTATTTTTTAAATCAGCACCTGCCACATTGAAGTATCTAAGAAAGATATAATTTATATTTTTTTTATACAATAAATCACTTAAAAGCCATTCAAAAGCAAGCTTTGATCTTCCATAAGGACTGACAGGATGGGTGGGGACTTGTTCATTAAGAAATTTCTTGTCTATTCCACCATAAACTGCAGCAGTTGATGATATTATAAAATTTTTCAAATTATTATTAATACAGGCTTTAAAAAAATTAAAACCATTTATTAAGTTATTCTCATAGTACATCATGGGCTGTTCAAAAGATTCATATTGAATAATATTTCCTGCAAAATGAATGATGATATCAGGTTTTGTTTTTTTTAATATTTTCTCAATTAGATTTTTATCTCCATAATTACCCTCAAAAAAACAAACTTTTTTTGGAAGGAAATCAGTTGTACCGTTTGATAAATCGTCAATTATTGAGACGTTATGCCCTTTATCAACTAAAAGGTGAGACATTTGCGTCCCAATGTATCCTGCACCTCCAGTAAGTAAAAAATTCATCATTAATTTAATGTTTAATTATTTTTATTAATTTGTTTATGTAACTTTCTAAACTACTATTTTTTTTTACATACTCAAATCCTTTATCACCTATTTTTTTTCTAATTGTTTTTGATTTTAATTTTTTTAATTTCTTAATAAGATCACCTAAATTATTTTTTTCAAATAATAATCCATTATGATTGTGCTTAATGATTTCTTCTATACCTCTTACTTTACTTGCCACCACTGGAAGTTTTGATGCCATTGCCTCTAGTAGAGATTTAGGGTTGCCCTCATAATTTGATGGCAATACAAATATATCAGATTTTGAATAAATCTTTTTAAGATCATTATGTTTTATTTGTCCTAAAAATTTTACCGGTAAATTGTGCTCTCTTACAACTTTTTCTAAATAACCTTTTTGCTCCCCATCACCAATAATAATTAACTTAATATTATGAAGTTCCTTTGTTGCCTTAATAATAATTTCTGGATTTTTATGTCTATGTAATCTTCCAGTAAAAACAATTGTTAACTTTTTTTTAGATGAAATAAAATTATTCACCTTCCGGAATTTTTCAAGCTCAACGTAATTAGAAAGCAAAAAAACTTTTTTTTTTCTTTTTTTTTTTATTAAATCTAAATGATATTGATTGGTTGTTATTAGTTTATCAGCAAATTTAAATACAAAAAATTCTACTAGTTTAGAATAATGATAAAAAAATGAGAAAAAACCTTTCTCTTCTTTTATATTTAAACTTAAAGGAAAGCCAGACCTGGCAATCATGGGTGTTTTAGTTAACTTACAACTTAATAATGCCCACTCTGCACCGAAGATTTGATTTGTCAAAAGTACTGTATTTTTTTTTCTCCAAAGTAATTTAGTGAGTTGAGGAACTACCCATAATCTAGCTTTGATTTTTTTGGTATTTTGGATTAATCTTATGGGATATATTTTTTTCTCAAACTTTTTATCCTCACCACATGCCCAGCTGAAAATAGTGATTTTGTATTTGCTTTTACACAAAGCTTTCAAAAAAGCTAACTCTCTGTTAATAGTTCCCCATTCTTCAAATTTAGTTAAAGTACAACCCTGATCAAGGTAGAAAAGAATATGCATCTTATCTTTTTTTAGCTATAGCTATTAACATGTGTGCAAAATAATGTTTGGGTAAAATCAAAGAAATTACCTTAGATAATCTATTGAAAATTATATCTGGTAGAAAATTCAATTTAAGTGAGCTTAAAAATCTTGATGCTCCCTGAAGTTTATGTAAATAATTGATTTCAATTGTATCAAAACCACAAATATTTAATTCATTGAATAATTCATGTTCTCTTAATCTCCATTGATAGAAGACATACTCTTCGTCATTTCTAATTTTTGAAATTTTTTTTTTTTGAAATCTCATTCTAAAATTATCAAACGGAACACTGATCATTAGTAATCCGTTTTTTTTTAAAATTCTTTTTGCTTCATTTAAAGGTTTTGAAAATCCATCTTCAAAATGTTCGAATGTACCCCAAGACAAATAACCATCTATTGATTCATCTTTATATTTAAGTTTAGTAATATCCGCATTTATCCATGTATAATTAGAATATTTTTTTTTAAGTCTCAGAATTGTTTCTCTACTAAAGTCAATACCCTCTGTTTTAATTCCTTTATCATTTAAAAAAATTACCCATTCACCAAGTCCGCAGCCCCCATCAATAACCTTTGATTTCTTTGAAAAGTTTTTTAAAAATTTCTTAATTGATTTGTACTCATCACTACGTTCTATTTTTTCTAATATTTCTTCATTGGACGCGCTAAGCTTTTGATTTTTCCACATATTAGTCCATAACATTGAGGAATTATAATTGGATTTTTTTAAAATATAATCTTTAATCAATTGAAAACAACTCTAGGTATTGATTTGAAACATCCCAAATATCAGGAACCTTAATTTTATTTTGTAAACTATGATAATTATCGACAATTTTTCTTAATATGTCTATTATTTCTTCATTTTTCTTAAAGGAAAATCCTGCTTTTTTTACGATTTCAGAATGTCCTCCAGAGTCTAGGTATACTGCAGGCAATCCACATGCTAGACCTTCTAGCAATGCATTGGAACATGGATCGTTCTCACTAGCTGTAATATAAATATCGTGTTTTTGTAAAATTCTAGATAATTCAATAGAATTTTTAGGCTTTATGACTTTAATATTTTTTAGTTTTGAATTTATATTTCCAACAAAAGTAAATTGATATTTTTTAAAATCAAGATTCTTATCCAACCATTCATAAGTTTTTTTTCCTTTTCTTTCATTAGAGGACCAACTTGAGGCTATAATTTTAATTTTTTTTTCATTTAAAGGACTTTTATTGTTACTATTAAAAATTTCAGGATCTGGTGTATTATTAATTATTTTTACCTTATTTTTGTCATAATTGAGACCCATTTTTTTGTGCTCATTAAAACTAAACTCACTTTGAAAGACTGTATAGCCAGCAAAAATCTTATTAAACTCAAAAATTTTTTTATCTAATTCCTTATTTTTCGTCCCTCTGTAAAGTGAAATAGGACCATCAACTCGGTGAATTGTCTTATACTTATTTTTTTTTAATTTTTCACTCAGCCATTTCATATCAAAATTAAATGAATTAAATAAAATCTTTTTTGTTTTAAAACCAATAATATTTGGACCAACATCGATACGTCTTTTTTTTATGTATTTTTTTAACGCTAGTAAGAATTGATTTCCTCCACCATAAGGTGGAGGAACAAAATGATTAATAATTGAAATTTCATAACCACTAAAATATTTTAATGGATTAATTACCATATAAAAAAAACTTCCTAAAAAAAAGTATTGTAATACATCTTAAAAAATAAATCGGAAATTTAATAAAAATTTGTAAAAGAAATTTTATTTCATAAAAAAATTCTTTAAGATTTTTAATATTAAACTGAAAACTTGATATTAATAATCTATTAACAATAAAAGATTTAATTTCATTGTTAATTTTATATTTTGAAAGAATGAAATTATAAAATTTAAAATATTGCTTACCTAAATCAAGCCTCTTAATTTTTTTTTGATTTGCATATTTTCTGTCGTTAAGAAAATATTTTTGGATGTTTTCAATCTCCTCAAGTTTTAAATCACAGAAAATATTCTCATTTTTTAATCGTTTTTCTATTAGTATTGAAGTAGAGTGCAAATTTTTTTCTAAGAACGTTTTACTCATATTACTTTGATGTTGTCTATAATACAAAAGGATCTCATTTAGATTAGCCGCTTTAATGTCTAACAATAATCTAGACCAAAGCTCAAAATCCTGATTAATAAATTTGTTGTCATAAATTTTATCCAAAGAATTAAGAATTTTTTTTCTAATTGTAACAGTTGGATGAACGAATGGGTTGTGCATTAAACTGTAAGCCCATATTGAACTGCTAGAGCACGGTAAAATGATTTTTCCTATTTTCTTTCCATTTTCATCAATTAATCTAACCTGACTTCCAACAATATCAATTTCTTCATTTTTATTTAAAAATTCAACTTGCTTTTCTAATCTGTTTTTACATGCAATATCATCTGAGTCCATTCTTGAAATAAATTTACCTTTAGAGATTTTTAATGCCTTGTTTAAACAAAATGTTTGTCCCTGGTTTTTTTTATTTAATAATATCTTAACTTTTTTATCTTTAATTGACTTTAAATAATTTACACTTCCATCATTGGATCCGTCATCAACAATTATTAGCTCAAAATTTTTATAAGTCTGAATTAAAATACTTTCAACAGATTCAATTAGAAAAGGCATTCCGTTATAATTTGTTAAAATTATACTTGTTTCTAGTCTATCTGCATGATTTTGTTTTTTTTTCATAAATTAAGGGAGTAAATCGTTAAATTATTCCTAATTTTTTTTTTTAATAAATTCAATAAATAAAAAAAGTTTTTTTATTAAAATATATTACTTTTTTTTTAAAGATGTGACATATTACAATTTCTCTATCAAAAAAATTTGATTAATGAATAACACCTTATTTCTTCTTATTTCTTGCTCATTGGATAAAACCAGAGATGAGGTCTTTGACAAGGTCTCTAAAAATTTAATTAGACAGAACAAAAAATTTAAATTCTTTCATAATTTATTAGTTTTTGATAATGCATCAACACAACTCAAAACTCTGAATTGTCTAAAATTATTTCCTAACGTATTAAAATGTAACAAAAATATAGGTCTGTGGAGTGCTGTGAGCTGGTCTCTTAATAATTACAAAAAATATTTTAAAAAAAAATTTAAATATGTTTATCTTATGGAATCGGATTGTATCCATTTTGATTTAAATAAATTAAATGAAGCAGAGTTGTTTTTAGATAAAAATAAAAATTTTGGTTCCGTAAGATGTCAAAAGTTTAGTGTTTTTTTTAAGAAGTTTTTTGACAAAGATTCAATTTTTTCAAAATATGCGAGAAATCCAATTAGAATGAGATCTTATCCATCAAACAATCCAGCGTATTTTAAAAAAGCTCAGTATTATAAGAATATTTTTTTAAGTAATCTTCATGCAAAATTAGTTGGGCTGAATAGAATTGAAATGCTTATTGATATTTTGCAAGTGCTTGCAAAAAAAAAAGAGTTAACAGAGGCAGAGTTTTTTCGTCAATATTGGAAAAAATATGATCAAATAGGTTTAATTAATGGAGGTACTTTTTCCGAGATTGCAGGTAGGAATATGAATGGAAAAATTTTTATGGCAAGCACTGTTGAAACTCTTGGTGGCAAAAAAATTGGTTATGTAAGCACAAGAGAAACAAAATTACATAAAAAGGGTTTTAAAATCCGTTTATTGTGTAATTAAGAATAACATGAATATTACTTTTGTTATAAGTTCTTTGTCTTTGGGTGGAGCTGAAAAAGTTTCAACAATGTTATGTAACTTTTGGTCACAAAAAAATAATAATGTTAATATTGTTATTTTAAATAAAAATGATGATGTAAATCAATTTAAACTATCAAAGAAAATTAAAGTTCATAGGTTAGAAATTAATTCTAATTTTTTTTTTTTAACTTCAATATTTTCCAATCTTAAAAAAATTTTCTATTTGATTAAATTTTTTAAAAAGACAAAAACAGATATAGTCGTAAGCTTTATGACAGAGAATAATATTTTATCAATTATTGGGTCAAAGATTTCAGGTATCCCAATTGTTATTTCTGAAAGAACGGTACCTGGAGTACATAAAATAAATTTTTTTTGGAAAATTTTAAGACTAATGACTTATCGTTTTTCAGATGCGATTGTTGTCCAATCAAAGTTTGTAAGTCATTGGTTTGAAAAAAATTTTAAACTGCAAACATACATCATAAGCAACCCAGTCTTTAAAAAAAAAAAAATAATAATATAAAACCAAAAAAATTAATTATAACAATCGGAAGGTTGTCAGAAGAAAAAGGACATGAAATCTTAATAAGAGCATTTGCAAAAATTGAACATTTGATTCATGAATGGAGTCTTTATATTTATGGCAAAGGAATTTTGGAGACAAAGTTGAAGAGATTAATTTTAGATCTAGATCTCAATAAAAAAATAAAAATCAAGGGTGTTTCTGTAGATAATTATAGCTCAATTAATGAGTGTCAAATTTACGCACACACGTCTTTTTATGAAGGATTTTCTAATACGATTCTTGAAGCTCTAAGTTTAAATAAATGTGTTCTGGCTACAGATTGTCCCGGAGTAAATAAAGAGTTTTTAGAAAAAAATAAATTTGCACTGATGTGCAGAACCGGTGATGTTGATTCAGTTTCAAAACAGCTTTTAAAACTCGTTAAAAATAAAAATTTAAGAAAATATTTTGAAAAAAAATCCTCCAAAGCATTAAAGGGTTTAGATGTTGAAAGCATTGGGGAGCAATGGTTAGCCATTTTTAATAAATTATTTTTGAATTTTAATAACAAAAAAAATTAGGTTGTAAAACTATGTGTGGAATAGGTGGAATTCTTTTAAAAAAAAAAATGAATAAAGACATTTTTAGAAGAGAACTTAAAAAGATGTCTGATTCTATGATACACCGTGGGCCAGATAATGGAGGCTATTGGATAGACGATAATTTAAGATGTGGTTTTTGTCACAGGAGATTATCGATTATTGATTTAAGTATTCAAGGAGCTCAACCGATGGTATCTCAAACAGGAAGACATGTAATTTCTTTTAATGGTGAAATTTACAACCATCTAAAATTAAGAAAAGAACTTGAACAAAAAGGTAAAAAGTTAAAAGGATTTTCTGACACCGAAGCTTTGTTAGAGCATTTAGAAATGTTTGGTTTAGAAAATACACTAAAAAAAGTAGTTGGCATGTTTGCTTTCTCAGTTTATGACAAAAAATTTAAGAAAATTTTTATTGTTAGGGATAGAATTGGTATCAAACCTGTTTACTATGGATTAATAGGGGAAGATAAATTAGTTTTTGCTTCTGAGTTAAAGGCTATAATGTCACTTTCAAGTTTTAAAAATTCAATCGATCGTGATAGTATTAGTAATTACATGCGGCATGGATATATTCCTACGCCAAATACAATTTACAAAAATATTTTTAAATTAGAACCAGGAAATTTTCTATCCATATCTTTGGAAAGTTTAAAAATTTCCAAAAAAGCTTATTGGTCACCTCAATATCAAAATTATAATTCCTTTTATCAATCATCAGAGCCTGAGATAATTAACAAGTTAGAAGAAATATTGGATGAAGCAATTAAAATAAGAATGGTAGCGGATGTTCCCGTGGGTGCGTTTTTATCAGGAGGTATAGATTCATCTGCTGTCGCAGCTTTAATGCAGAAAAGTTCATCAAGAAAAATAAAAACTTTTTCTATTGGTTTTAAAGAAAATAATTTTAATGAAGCTGAATATGCAAAAAAAGTTGCTAAGCATCTTGGTACTGATCATCATGAATATTATTTGACGGCTAAAGAATCACAAAATTTTATAAAACAAATACCATTTTTTTTTGACGAACCTTTTGCTGATTCATCACAAATACCAACCTTGTTATTATCAAAAGTAACGAGAAAAAATGTTAAAGTTGCACTATCTGGCGACGGTGGCGATGAAATATTTGCCGGCTATAATAGATATGTTCAAGCAAAAAGAATAAGTCATCTTTTAAATTTACCAACTTTTATTAAAAATATTATTTCTATGTTAATCAAAACTCTTCCACCATCATCCTGGAATAATATTTTAAATTTCAAAATTTTTCCTAATCAGATGGGAGATAAACTTTATAAAATAAATAAACTTTTTTCAGGTAATAAAGACCAATTTTATAGAAGCTTGATTAGCTGTTGGGATGATCCAGAGGAAATTGTAAAAAAATCTAATGAAAGAAAAGGACTGATTTGGGATGAAAATTTTAAAAATAAAATTCCAAATTTTGTTTCGAGAATGCAGATTCTTGATTTATTAACTTATCTTCCGGATGATATTTTGACAAAAGTTGATAGATCTACTATGGCAGTTTCATTAGAGGGTCGAGTTCCATTACTAGATCATAGAGTGGTAGAGTTTTGTTCAAGATTACCATCTAATTTAAAATTCAGAAATGGTAAAAGTAAGTGGGCTTTAAGAAAAATATTGTATAAATATGTCCCTAGAAATCTTATCGATAGACCCAAAATGGGTTTTGGCGTGCCTATAGATGATTGGTTGAGGGGAGATCTGAAAAAATGGGGGCAACACCTACTTAGTAAAAAAATATTTAATAGACACGATTTTTTGAAAAGAGACTTAATCATCGAAAAATGGGATGAGCATCAATCTGGTAAAAGAAATTGGCAATATCATTTGTGGTATGTTTTGATGCTTCATTCTTGGGCAGAGATGTACAATTAAGGTATGAATATGAAAAAAAAAATCTTATTTATTATTGGAAGCTTAGAAATAGGGGGTACTGAAAAGCAACTTTTAAGTATCCTAAAAAAAATAAGTAATAGTTTTGATATTAAAATCTTTACAATTCACAAAAAGGGAGTCCTTGCTGAAAGTTTTAGTAAGTTGGGGGTGGAAATAATTGAATCAAATATAAACTTACGTAGATCCTTTAATCTAATTTATAAAATTCCTTTTTTTTATATACAATTAGTAAAACTTTTTAGAACCTTTAAACCAGATATAACTCATTTTTTTTTACCAGCTTCTTATATTTTAGGAAGTCCATTGATGTTCTTCTTTAGAAAATCTTTTTTTATTATGTCTAGAAGATCATTGAATAATTATCAAAAAAAATACTTTTTTATCCGATTTATCGAATTATTTCTTCATAAAAAAGTAGATTTAATTATTGCTAACTCCAAAGCAGTTTTTAGGCAATTAATAGAGGAAGAAAATGTGAATAAAAAAAAATGTAAAGTAATTTATAATGGGGTCTCAATTAGAAAAAGGGTAAAAAAGAATAATAAAATTATTAAAATTATTTGCATATCAAATTTAATTCCCTACAAAAATCATAAATTTCTTTTAAATACATTATCCAAAATTAAAAAAGCTAATAAATGGGAACTCATTTTAGTTGGTTCAGGAAAAGTTGAGCAAATAAATAAAATAAAAAAACAAATCATCGAATTAAAGATTAAAAATTCGGTCAAGCTCTATGGATTAAAAACAAACGTTGATTTCTATTTAAATCAAGCAGATATAGGAGTTTTAGTTTCAAATGAAGAGGGGTTTTCAAATACAATTTTAGAGTATATGAGTTTTTCTTTGCCAGTAATAGCTACTGATGTAGGAGGAAATAGTGAGGCAATTACAGATAATGATTCAGGATTTCTAATCAAACCAAATGATATAGATCAATTAAAAGAAAAAATTGAGATTCTTCTAGAAAAAAAAAGAACTAGAATTTTAATGGGAAGGAAAGGTTTCATAAGAGCCAAATCACTTTTTAATTTAAATAAAGCCTCAATAATTTATAAAAATCTTTATAATAATGTAAAAAAATTAAATTAAACTATACTATCCTTATCTAACTATTATTATTGATAAATATAAATTATTAGATAAGCAAAAATTTAAAATTTTAGAATGTAACTTTGAAAATGTATCTAAGTCAGGGAATTGATATAGTTGAAGTTAGAAGAATAAAAAAAATTCTTGTTAGATATAAAAATAATTTTTTAAAAAAAATACTTTCAAATAAAGAGTATAAATTATTAGATTTATCAAATAATATTGATTTTTTATCAGAGAAGATTGCAAATAAATTTGCAGCTAAAGAGGCTGCTTTAAAAGCATTGGGAACTGGTGTATCTCAAAATATAAGTTTTAACGATTTAGAGATACTAAACGATAAATTTGGTAAACCAATTATTTCTTTTCTTGGGAATGCAAATAAAAAGCTGATTGAAATAAAGAATAAAAATAAACACCAGAGAATTTCAGTTTCTATCTCAAGCGAGAAAAAGTATTCTGTAGCAATAGTAACAATTATTTTTTTTTAAATTTTGATCGATTTTGGTTTAGTATATTTAAATTAAAAAAACCTTAACATATTTATCATCAAATAAATTTTATTATGTATCAATCAAAGAAATATTCAAGTTTATTAAATCCAAAAAATGAGTATGTGATTTTTTTAATAAATTTTATTTTTATTTTTATTTTTATAAATATTTCTCCTTCAATTTATGGAGATTCTATTGAGGATTTTGACAGTCAGAACTACATTACGTTTAGTCAAAATAGACTCTCTATTTATCCATTTATTGTAAGTTTGTTTGGAATCAATAATCTTAAAATTCTTATAATTTTTCAAACAATTTTATTCTCATTAAGCTTGGCTTACTTATGTTTAAAATTTACTGAAAAAACAAATAGAAAATGGGGTGGATTTTTTCAATTATCAATTCTAATTAATTTTGTTTATTTATCCTATTGCGGTGTAGTGCTGACAGAATGTTTATTTTTCTCATCAATAAATTTAATTGTTGCTTTATTATTAGACTTAGAAAAAAATTTTTATAGAAATACTTTAATTATTTCCATGTTATCTGGTCTTTTAATTTCACTAAGACCTGAAGGTATTGTTTTAGCGTTGATTTTTTTTATAATTAGTTTTCTGTCAAAAAATCACAAACTAAATTTTTTTTTTTTAAATTTAATGATTCTTTCAATTTTTCCAATATTTGAAAAAGTTATTTACTTTCAAAAGTATGATGAAAGAAAGTCTGTCTTTGATAATGTTATAATCGGTAAAATATATATGCTTTCATCAAGTAAAAATTTTAAATTTACTGACTTTCCTGAACTGGATTATAGTTTCTTAAATGATATGCAAAAATCTTCCTCTGAAATAAAATTTTTTGTTGATAGTATTAAAAATCCTTATTTAAAATCAAATTTGATTACTGACTACGAAGCAATTTCACAATATGGTTTGCCTAAAATATTGGGATATGATTTAGAAAAATTTCAAAATCATGTTAAAAATCTAAATTTCAAGTCGTATCTAACAATTTTAAAAAACTACCCGTTAGAGTATTTACGCTTAACATTTCATCATTACGTGTCAATGTCTACACCTGGTGGAACAATCTTTTTATTTAAAAAAGTTTCTAATACATTAAACGTAAATATTCCTTTATCTGATTCATTTAAAACATTATCCGGAAATATGAATTTAGAAATTTTAAATGAAAAGTTAGTGATAATTACATATTTAACTTTAGTCTTTATGTGTTTTTATTTCTTTCTTACAATTTTTGCTTTGGTAAAGGTTTTTGAAAAAAATAAAAATCAAATTTTTTATTTCTTAATCATCGCCTCTCAGATACACTTATTCTCAGTGTCTTTTTTTAATATAGGATCAATAAGATACGTTATGCCCGTTTATCCAATAATCACAATAACTTCAATATCCTTCTTTATCGTTATTTTCTCAAAGAGAAACTTCAGAGAAAATAAAAAATAATAAAATGAATTTTTTGAAATTAATGAAAATATTGAATTTTTATATTTGAAATTAGATTTGACTTTTTTTTTTTTGAAAATTCAATGTATAAATAATATATTTAAATGTTTTAAAATTTTCTTATGGTTAATTATTTAGAAAACTCTTCATTATTGTTAAATTCTTTTTTGACTGTTCGAAAAATGACTATGAAGCTAGTCAAAAATCTTAATTCAGAGGATATGGTTATCCAAACCAACCCCTTTGTTAGTCCAATAAAGTGGCATTTAGCCCACACAACATGGTTTTTTGAAAATTTTGTCTTAAAGAAAAAAAAGAAGTATAAGGTTTTTGATAAAGCTTACGATTATATCTTTAACTCTTATTATTATTCTGTTGGTAACTTCAATCCTAAAGATATGAGAGGATATCTTAATAGACCTGAATTAGAAAAGATATTTAAATATAGAGATTATGTTGAAAAAAATATAGTTGAATATATTTCAAGCAATGAATTTAAAAAAAGAAAAGAAAATAATCTATTAATCGGAATTAATCATGAGCAACAACATCAAGAATTAATTTTGATGGATATTCTTAATATTTTTTTCAACAATCCTTTAAGACCCCAATATGAAAAAAAAATAAATAAAAACACTAAAAATAAAAAAAGTTTTAAAACTTGGAGCAGCCCAAATAAGGTATGTTTTAAATACGGTGCGGTTAAAACAAATACATTTATATTTGATAATGAGTCACCCTCTTGTGAAAAGGAATTATCTCCATTTCAATTAGAATTTGATTTTATTTCTAATAAGGAATGGCAAGAATTTATTGGATCAGATGGTTATAAAAGACCAGAGCTTTGGCTGTCAGATGGTTGGGATTTTATTCAAAAATATAATATAGATAAACCTATGTATTGGATTGATGATAAGTATCAATTTTGTCTTACTGGTTTTGAGAGAATAGATAATGATGAACCAGTCTCTCATATTAGTTTTTATGAAGCAGATGCATATTGCAGATTCAAAAAAAAAAGAATGCCAACTGAATTTGAGATGGAATATTTCTTACAAAAAAATAAAAAAGAAGGTAATTTTATTGAAAATGGTTGCTACAGAGCAATTAATTTTTATAATAAAAAAAACAACCATTGTTGTTATGGTAATTTATGGACATGGACAAGCAGCAACTATCTTCCTTACAGTGGCTTTAAATCTTTCAAAGGAAATCTGGGAGAATACAATAAAAAATTTATGTGTAATCAATTTGTACTAAAAGGAGGATCCTTTGCAACCCCAAAGAATCATGTTAGATCCTCTTACAGAAACTTTTATTATCCTTCTGATAGATGGCAGTTTAGTGGTCTAAGGGTAGCAGAGGATTTATAGAATTGATGGAAAATTTAAATTTTTACAATTTAATTGAGGATGAAATTCTTGAAGACAATGAAATATTAAATGATCTCAAAAGTTCTTCTAAAAAAAAAATAAATTCAAAACATCTTTATGATGAAAATGGCTCAAAGCTTTTTGAAAAAATTACAAATTCAGATGATTATTACCCTACTAGATCAGAATTGGAGATTCTTGAAAAAAAAAAAGATTTTTTCAAGGAAAACCTTCCAGAAAATGCCTCTGTTATTGAGTTTGGGAGCGGTTCAAATAAAAAAGTAAAAAAATTATTAGAGGCTTTAAATAATCCAAAAGAATATATTCCCATCGATATAAGTTATAAATTTTTAAAATCAAATGCTAAAGAATTTGCTAAAAAATTTCCCAATATTAAAGTTAAGGCAATTTGTGCTGACTTTAATCAGATCAACGATTTACAAAAAATTGTTCAAAATAAAAATAAAAACCTTGGTTTTTTTCCAGGTTCAACAATTGGAAATTTTGTTCCAAATGATGCTAGAAAACTTTTAAAAAAATTTGGAAAAATTTTAGGGAAGAATAATTATTTAGTTATTGGCTTTGATATAAGAAAAGATAAAAAGCTTATGGAAAAAGCATATAATGATTCACAAGGTCTTACAGCTCAGTTTAATAAAAATATTCTAAAGGAAATAAATAGGAGAATAGGTGCTAAATTTAAAACACAAAATTTTGAACATTTTGCTTATTTTAATGATGAAGAAAAAAGAATTGAGATGCATCTAGTAAGTAAAAAAGATCAAACTGTAAATATCTCCGATAAAAAAATTAAGTTTGACAAAGGTGAAACAATTCATACAGAAAACTCTTACAAATACTCGATAGACGAGTTCAAAAAATTAAGTGTGGCTTCTGGTTATAAAGTAACAGACTTTGTGACTGACAAAAACAACTATTTTGGTGTTTTTTTTCTTAAGGTAAATAAAACTTGAGCTATATAAATTTCAACAATGCTGGTTCAAGTTTTGTTAAACATAATACTCTAGATATTATAAAAAAATTTCTTGAATATGAGCAAAAAGTTGGGGGTTATTATGCTGAAAAACTTTATAAGAAAAAGCTAGATGAATTTTATCTTAATACTTCAAAACTTATAAATTCTGATGTGAATGAAATATCTTTTTTACAAAATTCTACATATGCCTGGAATTTTTTTCTAAATTCTATAGATGTAAAGAAAGATGAGAATGTTGTGATACTTGATAATGAATATGGCAGCAATTTGATCGGATTAATAAATAAAAAAATTAAATATAAAATATCAAAAATTAATGATTACGGACAGGTTTGTATAAAAGATTTAAAAAAAAAAATTGATAAAAAAACTAAGATTGTTTTTGTTTGTCATATCGCTTCACAATGTGGTGATGTTATAGATATTGAGTCAATTGGTAGTTTTTTAAAAAAAAACAACAAAAGGGTAATTTTTGTAGTTGATGCTTGTCAATCAATTGGTCAAGTTGAAATTGATGTTAAAAAACAACATTGTGATATTTTGGTTGCCTCAGGAAGAAAATATTTGAGAGGACCACGGGGCACAGGATTACTATATATTAATAAAAAAATTAAAAAAGAAATATCTCCCCTTATACTTGATATAAAGAATACTTCAGTAAAGGGAAATAGAATATCAATGGATAAAAAATCATCCTTGTTTGAAGTTTTTGAATATTCTCCTGCATTAAAACTTGGTCTGTCAAAAGCAATATCAGATGTTAACAAAATCGGCATCGAAAAAATAAAAAAAAAAATTAAGAATTTAAGTAGTTTTTTTTTATCTGAAATGAGGCATTTTAAGAAGTTTATTTTTTATGAGAACCCAGATTTCAATGTAGGAATAAATACTTTCTCAATTAAAGGATTTAAATCTTCTGAAATTCATGACTTTTTACTAAAAAAGAAAATTCTTACTTCAATCTCCAATAAACAAACATCCACTGAATATTTTAAAAAAAAAAATATTAATGAGGTTCTTAGAGTATCTTTTCACTATTATAATAATTTAGATGAGATTAAACATTTAAAAAAATGTTTGATTGACTTAATCTTAAAGTAAGTAGATATTTCAATTATGGAAATTGTAAAAATAATTAGATCTATTCAAGTATTAGCAGTACTGATAATTTTAGTAGGTGCTGTTTGCGGTTTTCTAAATGAAGTTTATTTCATGATAGTTTCCAAAAAAGTTGATTTAGCAGGTCTTTTGCTACTATTCATATATGTTGAAGTAATGGGCATGATTAGAGTTTATCTGCTCAATGAGGAGATAAGAATTACCTATCCTTTGATAATCGCAATAACTGCAATATCCAGATTAATTATTTTACAAAAAAAAGACTTAGACCCTTCAATTTTAGTTTATGAATCTGTCGCTATTTTAATTATAGCATTAGCAATTATAGTTTTAAGATTAAGATATTTAAACATATTGAAACCAAAAAGAAATTTTAAATGATTTAAATGTATCCTATTTCACTGAAAATAATTTTAATTATAAATACTTTTTTTTTTTTCACATTTTTTTTAATTTTTATTTTATTTCCAGAGTTTGACATTTTTTTTTCAAATCTGTTTTTTTATGATAATAATTTCATTTCTGAAGAAATTATTTTAATAAAAGATCTTAGGTCTTTATTAAAAGACTTTATGATCTTATTTTCTGTTACATCACTTTTAATAATAATTTTTAATTTCTTTTTTAGTAAAAAAAAAAAGATCTCTTATAAATACACGAACTAAATTAGTTTTAATAGGATTTGTTCTTGGGCCTGTAGTGGGGTGTGGACTTATTGCAAATTTATATTTTAAGGATAGTTGGGGAAGAGCAAGACCAATAAATATTCAAGAATTTGGTGGTGAAAAAATTTATACAAGACCATTTATTAAGTCAGATCAATGTGAAAGAAATTGTTCATGGATAAGTGGAGAGGCATCCGCAGCCTTTTCATTTATAACAGGTACAATTATGTTAAAGAATCCAATTTTTTTAATATTAAATATATTTTTCGGAGTTATAGTAAGTTTTTGCAGAATAGCAATGGGTGGACATTTTTTAAGTGATAATATTTTTGCGATGATTTTTATGATTTATTTAGCCATTGTTTATAAATACATTATTTTTTTAAAATTAAAAAAAAATGCTTAGAGTCTTGGTAATTACTGACGATAAGCTTAGTAGTTTAAATCAGTGTAATTCATTGATTAATGAACTAAAAAAATCAGTAAGAATTAAACCAAGATATATCAAAATTAAAAAAAAAATTATTCACTTTTTTCCAAATTCAGTAATTTACTTGAAACTTCTAATCAGTTTTTTTTTTGGTCATAAATTTAAGAAAGAAAAAATTGATTTAATAATATCATGTGGACGTATTGCAGCACCCTATAATTTGATATTTAAAATGAATCACAATTGTAAAAATTGTCACATTTTAAATCCTTATTTTAAAAAAAAAGAATTTAATAAAATAATAATTCCTGAATATGATTCCTTTAAATTCTCTAATAAAAATAATTTAATTACAACAAAAGGAACTTTAGTTGATCTTGAAAAAATAAATTTAAAAAAAAATGAACACCTAAATATTTTAAAAAATTTTGATAAAACAAAAAAAATTGTTTTGATACTTGTTGGAGGAAACGGTAAAAGCTCGAAAGTTGTTTTCAATGATTTAAAGGCAACAATCTTGAATCTTAATAAACAAAAAAAAATAGAAATTATTTATTGTTTTTCAAGAAGAACCTCAGAATCATTGAAGACTGAAATTATAAAGAATAAAAATAAAAATTCATTATTTTTTCCTGACAAGTTTTTTAATCCTTATTGGGAATTAATTAATATTGCAGACTATATTTTTGTTACTGCAGACTCAATTAGTATGACATCAGATGCATTGTCAACTGGAAAGCCAACATATGTGATACCAATAAAAAAAATTAAATCTAAAATTGAACAATTTCATATTAACCTTAATAGTCAAAATATTACTCGTTTTTATAATGCAAAATTACAAAAATGGAAGTACAAAAGATTTGAGGAATCGAAAAGAGTTGGAAAAGAATTACACAAATTTTTAAATTTTTAATTTATCCATCTGTTATGAATCCAGATCCATTGTTCAGGATATTTTTTTATCCAATCTTCAATATATTTATTGAGGAAAAGAAGAATTTGTTTTTCATTATTTAATTTTTTAATTTTTTCATACGTAATTGGTTTGAAATATTTTATTTCAAATTGAACACCTTTTAATCTGACGCAGTATGCAGGAATTATTGTACATTTAAATTTTAATGCTAATTTTGCTATAGCTGTAGCTGTCATAGCCTTTTTGTTAAAAAAATTAACAGCCATCCCGTCATTCATTTTTTGGTCAATTAACATTCCAAGGTTTCCATCTTTTTTTAGAATTTTAATACATTCTTTTGCCCCGTCAGAACCTTTTTTTATTAAGTTAACTCCATAATTTTTACGTATTTTTTTTAAAAGATTTTCTACATATTTGTTGTTTGGCGGTCTGTAAATGAAATTTATTTTATACCCATTTTGAATAAGTGGATGTGATGATAATTCCCAGTTTCCAATATGTGCTGAAAAAAAAATACAGTTCCCATTTTTTATAGGGTTAAGTAAATTCTTTATTGAATGAATTTTTAGAGTGGAACTTTTATTTATTTTTATTTTATTTAAGTTAGGATATTCACCAATAACTCTTCCAAAATGAAACCACATTTTTTTAAGAATTTTTTTTTTTTCTTTCAATGATTTTTCTGGAAAAACTATTCCTAAGTTTTGTATTCCAATTTCATTTTTTTTAGAAAAAATTCCATATATATACAATATTAATCCACCCAAAAAAGAAGAGAATTTGATTCCAATAATTTTTGAAATTATATAAAATATATATATTAAAATATATTGAATAAAGTGTATTAAATTCATTTTAAAAAATTTATACATTTTTTTGAAACAAAATCTGCTATTGAAATGGAAGAAGTTAATCCCGGCGAATCGATTCCAAATAAATTTATAAGTCCTTTATTTTTATGAATATTTTGGTCTTGAATTATAAAATCATTTTTTTCTACTTTTGTTCTAATTCCAGAATAATCACAATAAATTTTTTTATCTGATATTTCGGGCCAGAATTTTTTTATATTTTCAACAAATTTATTTTTTTTATTTTTATCAACAGTATAATCTATCTTTGATATTATTTCTTCATCAGGACCAAAAATAGTTTGACCCTCAAGATTTAAAGTTGAGTGTATTCCTAAACCATAATTTGTTGGTACCGGATAAATTAATTTTTTGAAGGGAGATTTTCCAGACAGTTTCATATAACTTCCTTTTACTAAAGTAACTTTAGGTATAAACTTCTTCTCTAATTTTGATATTTTGTCAGCTAGTATATGACTCTGTAAACCAGCGCAATTAATCAAAACTTTGGTAGAAAAAAAGTTTTTATTTACTGAAAAAGTTATTTTATCCTTACAAATGTTAATAAATTCTACCTTACTATTAAAAATTATTTGTCCTTTATTATTTTCAATGTCTTTAATAAAATTTGACATCAAGCTTTGAGTATCAATAATTCCAGAGGATTTTGAATATAAAGCAGAGTAACATTTTAAGTTTGGTTCAATTTTTTTTAATACTTTACTATTTTTATACTCTAAAAAAATACCATTTTTACTTGCATTTTTTTTTATTTTTAAAAGAATTCTCTCTTCTGATGGATTATTAGCAACTATATATTTGCCACATTGATTGAAATTAATTCCGCGTTCTCTTGCATAAGAATAAATTTTGGAATTTCCTTTTCTAGATAAGATTGCTTTTAAAGAATTTTTTGGATAATAAATTCCGGCATGAATAACTCCACTATTTCTTGAGCTAGTTTCTTGACCAAATCTTTTATTTTTTTCAAGTACTAAAACATCTATTTTTTCTGCGAGTTTTTTAGCTATCGCCAAACCAATCACACCAGCGCCAATCACTACGCATTGAAAATTGGTATTATTTTTTTTCACAAAATTAATTCCATTTATCTTATGATTATAATTGCAGGCGAAGAAATATTATTTTTTTTTATAAAAGAACTACAGTTTTTTAGATTTGTTTTAAAAATCTCCTGGTTTTTCAGTGAGGCATTTTTAATTATAGAAACATTTTCTTTTGGAGAAACTTTATTTTCTTGAAGTTTTTTTGATATTTCTTCTATCTGACTTATTCCCATATAGATGAAAATTTTTCCTTTGTTTTTAATTATATTTGAATATTCTACATCTTTAGAAGATGAATTGACTTTTTTATGACCAGTGAGAAGATTGCAAACTTTGCTATCATTAAAAAAAACTCCATTTACAGCACTAAGAGATGCCTGAGAAGAAGTGATCGCACTCAAAACCTTAAAGCTTATTTTATTTTTTCTTAAATAGAGTACCTCTTGACTTGCACGACTAAAAAAACTTGCGTCCCCTCCCTTTAATCTTAATACTCTTTTTCCTAGATTTGCGTATTTGACTAATAATTCATTAATTTCAGACTGCGAGCATGATTTTTTTTTTGTTTTTCCAGCATATATTAATAAAGCTTTTTTATTACAATCTTTTAAAATCGAATTATTTACCAAAGCGTCATAAATAACCACATCAGCCAGTCTCAATATAAATTTTAATTTTAAAGTGACTAATTTTTTTGCGCCTGGACCTGCTCCAGCTATAATTACTGTTTTTTTTTTAAATTTAATATTAGGATGTTTATAATTAAATTTCATGATGTAATATAACTTAATGCATAATACAATTTTTTTAGAGAATGTTAATGTTGATTTTGAACAAAAAAAAATCTTATCAAATATTTCATTTAAAGTTTTGCCTAATAATCCTGTTTGTTTAATAGGAAAAGGTTTGTCTGGGAAAAGTACAATTTTAAAATCAATAGCTGGACTAGTAAAGATTTCTAGTGGTGATATAAAAATTAGTGGTATTTCAGTAAAGAAAAAAAAAATAGAGAATGTTTATAAATCTGTTGGAATGGTGTTTGAAAAAGATGCACTTTTTGATAGCTTAAAAGTTTGGGAAAATGTGATGTTTAAAAGTTTAAATAAAAAAAAAAAAAGGACTTAGTTGAAAATTCTATTCAGTTCTTAAAGATGGTTGGATTATCTAGTAAAGATGCTGAGTTATTTCCGGCTGAGCTTTCTGGAGGTATGAAAAAAAGAGTCGCTATCGCTAGGGCAATATCACATCAACCTAATTTTTTATTATTGGATGAGCCAACAGCAGGTTTAGACCCAGTTAAAACCAATATGATTTTTGATATTATAAGGAAATTGAGTTCGGAACTTAAGATTACAGTTTTAGCTGTATCTTCCGATGTTAGAGGTGCAATTAAACATTTTGATGAATTTATCGTAATAGATGATTCAAAGGTTCACTGGAAAGGAAAAAGAACAAAACTTTTAAAAAATCCGTCTAAATTAATAAAAAACCTTTTATACTAGTAATTATTTTCTTTTTAAATCAGCACAACCAGCAGTTGCATCAATTCCTGCCTCGACGTAACAAGCGCTAATATTGTCCTTATCAAGTAACTTTCCAATATTGTAACCTCTACTGTTAGATGCAACCCAAGTAATAGTTTTATTATCAGGGTGAATTACTCCAAAAAAATTCTTGGTGCCATCAGTGTATGAGAAAGAACCTTTGAATCTTCTATCTTTTTGTTCAATTATTTCAACTTTTTTTTCCCAAGATCTGTAGCCTCTTTGTTCAGATAATGTATCATTTACGCCTACCCATGTTCCGACAAGATTAGGTATTTGGTGATCATTTGAAAATACGCTTGTGGAAAAAAGTATTGCAATAAATAAATATGTGTAGCTAATTAATAATCTCATACTAGTATTATTGTATTTAATAGAAAAAAATCAATGAAAATGTACAAAGATTTCATCAAATTATACGTAAATAAAAAACAATTTCTAATTTTTGTTATGGGAATTTCTAGTGGAATTCCATTATATCTCATTCTTTCAACATTATTCATATGGTTGACAAGAGAAAATATTGACATTTCTACAATTGGACTTTTTGCACTTACACAAATTCCCTGGAGTTTAAAATTTTTATGGGCACCGTTCATAGATAATTATAGAATACCTTTTTTTAGTGATTTTCTCGGACAAAGAAAATCATGGCTTTTATTTATTCAAATAAATCTTTCAATTTTTATCATCTGTCTAGGGTATAGTAATCCTTCAAATAATCTAGAAATCACTGCAATATTTGCTTTAATGGTTTCATTTTTCTCGGCAAGCCAAGATATTGTGGTAGATGCTTATAGAATTGAAATTTTAAATGATAATTCTCAAGGAGCAGGAGCAGCTGTTACACAATTCGGTTACAGAGTAGGTGGTTTGTTAGCTGGTGCAGGATCACTTTATTTGACAATTTATTTAAGTTGGGAACAAATTTTTTTAGTGGTTTCCATAATTATTTTTTTTTTAATGATAATAATTATTTTTGTAATTCCTTCAAAAAATAATCATAAAGCTTCCAAAAAAAATATCATAATACCTTTTAAAGAATTTATTTTTAGAAATTCG
>MDTE01189162.1_pt1 | contig 23075 bp, 11 predicted proteins | sample 811231 | NCBI WGS metagenome assembly MDTE01 (sample SAMN05326651, study PRJNA326480) | marine metagenome | isolation source: seawater | place: Indian Ocean: Red Sea | collected 2010 | reverse complement strand
ATTTTTCCTTTTCTTGAAACCCATTTCGCACCGAGGCAAATAGTTTCCCCGAATAAAAATTCTTGGTTCTCTCTTCGTTGGTCTCTGTTGGTGTCTACTGGTGGTAGGAACTTGGCAAGGTAAAGGTAGACTACTAAAACTTACTAAGAGTAACTAAGAGTAATATCTTACGACTTTTTAGTACGAAGGTAGTAATCTTAGCTAAGCTCAAAAACAAACAAATAAGATTAGCTGGATCTCCCCGACTGCTGCTTTTTTTGGGGACCGCCTTCGTAGACTACAAGACTGTGACCCGATGTTGGGCATTGGTGAGCAGCCTGCGCGCGGGTGCTGCGTAGACGACTAGCGTAGCCGCAGTTCAACAGGACGATCGGACTTTAAATCCGAATCACAGGGTCCAGGTCGCGCCCTTCCTGCCCTCCGTGCTTCGTGTTGGCCGGCGAAGCAACCCACCCGCTTTTGTTGAAACGGGAGAAAATACAAGCAACCACGCCGGTGCCGATCCCGGAGAGCGGCTCGTTGGGTCGGGTCGAGGATCCAAAGTCGCGCGTCGTCGTGCAGCTAGATCGCCTACGATAATGTTGAAGAGCGTTAAGAGTAAGCTCTCCGGTGTGGGTCGGAAAAAATCCGAGGGCGGGGCGCCCGAGACGAAGACCGGGAGACCTGCGGGTCCTGGGCAGGTATCCGGATCCCGGCCACCGGCCTCCGGTGCTCGACCGGGTTCCAAGGAAAACCCGAGCTCGAGCTCCGGGAACATACCTCCCATGGAGGTTCTGTACGATAAGAACAAGCCGCTTTTTCTGTTCCGCGACGTCGTCGCATCGGAGAGGCAGAACCTCTTCGTCAAGAAGCTGCAGCTCTGCTCATACACCTTCGATTTCACAGATGCTACTGCTAATGTCAGGGAGAAGGAGATCAAACGGCAGACTTTGTTAGAGTTGGTGGACTACGTCAACCAGGGGCAGGGTAAGTTTACGGAGGTAGTGTTCGAGGACATTTCGTACATGCTGGCGCAGAACCTCTTTCGAGGTCTGCCTCCTTCGAATCACGAGATCACAGGAAGCGCTGCGGGAGACAACTTTGACCCTGAGGAGGAGGAACCAACGCTGGAGCCTTCCTGGCCGCACCTCCAAATAGTTTACGAGTTCCTGTTGCGCTATGTCGTGTCAAACGAGGTCGACGCGAAGGTGGGGAAAAAATATATTGACAATACTTTCGTGCTGAAGCTCCTGGAACTCTTCGACTCGGAGGATCCCCGAGAGCGGGACTATCTCAAAACAATCTTGCATCGCATCTATGGGAAGTTCATGGTACACCGGCCGTTCATTCGAAAAGCCATCAACAACATCTTCTTCCGATTCATCTATGAGACTGAGAGACATAACGGTATCGCGGAGCTTCTTGAGATCCTCGGCAGCATCATCAACGGTTTTGCCCTGCCCTTGAAGGAAGAGCATAAGATTTTCCTGCAGCGCGCTCTCTTGCCACTGCACAAGCCCAAGTGTGTTGCCATGTACCACCAGCAGCTCTCATATTGCATCACTCAGTTTGTTGAGAAGGACCCGAGACTTGCCGACACTGTGCTTCGTGGTCTTCTGAAGTACTGGCCAGTCACAAATAGCCAGAAGGAGGTGTTGTTCCTTGGTGAGCTTGAGGAAGTGCTGGAGCTGACGCAGGCGGCGGAGTTTGTGAAGACAATGCTTCCCTTGTTCCGCCAGATCTCGGCGTGCATCAATTCTTCGCACTTTCAAGTTGCGGAACGTGCGTTGTTTTTGTGGAATAACGACTACATAGTCAATCTTGTGGCTCAGAACAGGCATGTTCTGCTTCCTGTGTGTTTTGGTGCTTTTGAGAGGAACGCTCGTTCCCACTGGAACGCAGCGGTTGGAGGTCTTACGGTCAATGTGCGGAAGATGCTGATGGAGATGGATCAGCAGCTCTACGAGGAGTGCCAAAGAAACTGGGAGGAGGAGGAACTCCGATCACAAGAGACGGAGGAAAACCGCAAGCAACGTTGGAAGCAAGTTGAAGCTTTGGCAGCCAAAAGCATAGCTAGCTAGAGCTAGTTGAGAGTTGTCATTTTGAAAAAAAACTCTAGCTATACCCTCCTCTGCCTCATCATAGGCGTCTTCGCTTTCGGCATCATGGAAGGCGGTACATACGGATTTTCTTTCATTGCCGCAGGCGGATTAGCTCCCCAATCCGCGGCAGATAAAAGCTTCAGGTTCGGATCCGGTTGCACCACCCGTTCTTTACCCTCCTGTGTGCCCAAGCCCCCGTCAGTCGTGTCACCACGTTGCCACTGTTTCTTTGCAGATGGATCTGAATACAGCTCAAGGAAATCTTTCCGTGACATATTTTGCTTGGACGATCCAACCGGAGGTCCAGCCTTCGCACCGCCTCCCTCGCGCAGAGTGACACCCTTAGCCATCTGCATAACCTCCAACGCACTTGGTTGGCTGCTCTTCTCTTTTTCGATGAAATCTGTTTCCATGAGCTTTGATGAGCCAACATTCGCAAACCTCTTGTACTTTCCATGGGTTTGCAGTCCTCCGCTCGTCTCTGGGACATTTACTCGGAGACCGGCGCCATAAGCCGGCAGTTTCTCTGTGTTCGGCTTGTTGACGAACACAACTTGCCCGTTGTGATCATAGGTGTACTCTCGGCCCCTAAGCGATTTCTGGAGGACTTCGAGCTGTTTGAGATCTTCCTGGTCCTTCTGCAGCTGCAGTCTCTGCATTTTTTGCATCGCTTTTCGAGTTTCGATTTCGTCCCTTAGCCGCTGCTCCCGCTCCGCAGCTTCTCCAGTAAGCTTCGATTTCCTCGGTTTGGGCTTTGGGAGTGGCATGGTTGCGGCAAGGGATTTCCTGTTTTGCTTCTCAACCGCGCCGATCGTGTTGGACGCACGGCTTATCCTGTTAATGTGTTTCTCAACGCCGCCGATAGTGTGCCTTGCGGACGAAGTAGCATTCTCGTTCGTCGCAGTTCGTTGGCGCCTTCTCGCCTTCACTGTGCCTCTCGCCCAGGCGTCGTTGGGACCTGGAGTGAAGTCGTCATCGGGCTCCCAGCTGCCCACCGTGGATTCTGTGGCCGTGACGCCCCTCATCGCGAAGCTTTCGCGCTCTAGGAAGGTCATATCTACCACAGCGAGGGCGTCTTTAACAGCTTCGCGAACTGCGTAGCCAGTAACCTTGCCCTGAAGCTCTGCAGCCTCCAGGTGGGCGTTGACCCTCTCCACGATTAGTTCCAGGATGTCCCCGACGCATTCCTCCCTCTCCTCCAGCTCCCTGTCCTCCGCAAGCAGATCCTCGTCATCCAGAGGGTCCCCTTCCGCGGCCATATTTCACCTTATGCGTCAACTCACCGGAACGCGGCGCTCTACGGGTGGTCCTAGGTGCGTCCACTCTGCCCCCGGCGGGACTGGGCGAGGGCAGATAAACGGGTTCCTAAAACGGGTCACCGCTGGGGCCAAGAAGTCGCAAACAGCAACGGGCTGGGCTCAGCTTTTTTCTCCATTTCGTGCCAAGATTTCACTGCTGCAGGTTTCCTATTTATAAAATACCTTCGTAAACAGTAATAAAGTGATGCGGTGGTGCAAAAGAGTGTATAAAAACATGCGTGAAAAAACCTGAGTCTGTGCAGACAGGAAAATGAAACGGGATGGTTCTCCTTGTTTAGCGCTGAGACGCTGTCCCGCCGTCCCTTTTGCAGCGCCGCCGACGTGCGAGGTCGTAACGGGCTCGCGGGCGACGAAAACGATATCTTCGTAGTGCCATGTCGCGCTACGCTGGCACTTTTGCCAAGCCGGAGAATGCTCTGAAGCGTGCGGTACGTTTTCCGGTCGCTCTTGCTCCGCGCCGCCTGATCCAGCTAAAACCCTTTTCCCAAGGCTCGCACGATGGGTTCTTTTCCAGCCCACTCACCTATCTGACGATCACTCATCTCGCGTCCTGCGCGTTTTACAGGAGGAGCTGATTAACGTCGGTCAGCCCAACGCCGCTCTTCAGGCGCTCCACGATGTGATCACGTCGAAGCGCCACCGTACCTGGCAGAAGGTCCTCGAGCAGATCATGTTCAAGTACGTGGAACTGTGCATCGAGCTCAAGAAGGGGCGCCTCGCGAAGGATGGTCTGATCCAGTACAGGATCGTGTGCCAGCAGGTGAACGTCAACTCGCTCGAGGAGGTGATCAAGCACTTTCTGAAGCTTGCGACCGAGAAGGCGGAGGCGGCTCAGGCTGCCGCTTCGGCCGCTACCATCGACATCGAAGATCTCGAGGCTGAGAACACCCCGGAGAACTTGATGCTGAAGTCGGTCTCTGCTGAGAGCGACAAGGATCGCTCCGATCGCGAGCTCGTCACCCCTTGGTTCAAGTTCCTGTGGGAGACCTACCGAACTATCCTCGAGATCCTGCGCAACAACAACAAGCTGGAGGGGCTCTACGCCATGACGGCCAACCGCGCATTCAACTTCTGTGTGACTTACAAGCGCACCACCGAGTTCCGCCGCCTCTGTGAGATCCTGCGCAATCACCTGTCCAACCTTCAGAAGTATCGCGACCAGCGCGATCGCCCCGACATGACACTGGCCGAGACGCAGAACTACTACCTCGAGACAAGGTTTGAGCAGCTCAAGTCTGCCGCGCAACTCGAGCTGTGGCAGGAGGCCTTCCGCACGATTGAGGACATCCACGGCTTAACTTTCATCCTCAAGAAATCGCCCAACCCGAGGATGATGGCCTCTTACTTTGCCAAGCTCACAAAGGTCTTCTGGGTGTCGGAGAACCATCTCTATCATGCATACGCCTGGTACAAGCTCTTCAACTTGAGCAAGGCGTACAACCGTAACCTTACGCCAGAGGACCTGAAGGCAATGGCGTCGGCTGTGCTGCTCTCTGCGATCGCCATCCCGCCGTATGAATCTCGCACATCTGCCAGTACCTCGAACGAGGAGATCGAGAACGCTAAGGAACGCGATGTGCGCATGGCGACTCTGCTCGGTTACACCCTGGACCCCAAGCGGGACCCCCGCGAGGTTCTTTCTCGCAAGGCGCTGCTTTCTGAGCTCATCTCGAAGGGTATTCTATCCCTCGTGTCCACCGAGGCCCGCCAGCTGTACGCCTTGTTTGAGAAGGAGTTCCACCCCCTGGATCTCTGCAAACATGCCCAGAAGGTGTTTGGATCTATGGACACAGAGACTGTGGAGCTTTCCGCGGCCAGCCCCATCCCATCTATCTCTTTTGGAGACTTCTTGCCCCGCATGCGCAACCTTGCTGTTGTCCGCATGCTGCAGCAGTCGTCCCAAGTTTATCAGACGATGAAGCTTGAGACGCTTCAGCAGATGGTGCCGTTCCTGGAGTTTACCCAGGTCGAGCGTATCCTAGTGAACTGCACGAAGGGCGGCGCTGTCTCGGCGCGCCTTGACCACCAGAACAAGTGCATCCGCTTTGAGGGCGATAAGCTCGAGAGCGACGGCATCAAGAATCACCTTGTGCTCATGGCTCAGAAGCTGCGCAACGGCATCAAGATGATTTACCCTGACGAAGTACCGGCTTCGTCTCTTGCATCCCAGTCCAACACCGCTGAACTGCTGTCGAAGATTGAGGTTGAGCACAAGCTGGCTCTCGCGCGCAAGGTTATCATTGAGCGCCGCAAAGAGGAGGCAGAGCTCATCCTTCAGGAGCAAGAGAGGGAAGCCGAGGAGGCTCGCCTCGCCCTGCAGCGCAAGAACGAGGCTGCAGAGGCCAAACGTCTCGAAGAGGAACGTCGCATCCGTGAGGAGACCCGCATTCGCCAGGAGATGGAGGAGAAGGAGAAGCAGGAGGCTCTTGCCCTTCTCGCCGAGGCAGAGAAGCGCAGCAAAGGCAAAAAGCTCAAGATCAAGCTCGAGGAGGGCCAGAAGCTCGACAAGCGCAGCCTCATGGAGGATGCCATCAAGGAGCAGATCAAGGAGCGTCAGGACATGGAGCGCAAACTCCAGCGCCTGGCCAAATCGATGGACCACCTCGAGCGTGCCAAGCGCGAAGAGGAGGTTCCGCTGATCGAGGCGGCTTACAAGCTCAAGATGGCTGAAGACGAGCAGTACCACACGACGATGCAGCAGCAGAACGCTGAGAAGCACCGTCAGACCTGGGAGACGAATGTCGAAGAGAAGAAGCGCCTCGCTAAGATGACCGCGGACAAAGAGGAGTTTGCGGCAGCTATTGTGTCCCGCCGATCTGAAGAATTTGAGGCTCTCCGCCTCGAGCGCGAGGAGCGCATCAATGAGTTGCGAGCCCTTCGCCGCGCTGAGCGCGAGATTGCTCGCCGCAGGGCTTACGTTCGTCGCCTTCAACAGATTGAAGACGAAGCTCGTGCTGCCGCCGAGCAGGAGGAGCGTGAGCGCATCGAGGAAGAGGCACGTGCCCGTCGCGCTGCGGAACAGGAAGAAGAGGAAAAGCGCCGAGATGAGGAGGACAGGGCCCGTAGGGGCAGGTATGAACCTCGTCGCGACGGCTCTGGCGAAGCGCCCCCGGGTCGCTTCGAGCCGAGCCGGCGCCGTGACGACCGATACGACGACAGACGCCGTGACAACCGATATGACGACAGACGCCGCGACGACCGATACGACGACAGGCGCCGCGACGACCGGTATGACAGCAGGCGCCGCGACGACCGTGGTCCTTCCCGCGATGATCGCGGGCCCTCCAGGTACTCGACCCGTGGAGACGACAGGCGACCCAGCAGGTGGTAAATCTGTCGACGCTCAAATTAATATCATCATCACGATTCACATCACATCTCTAAACACGTCAATGGTCGCTTTCGAAGCCATGTATTTGGCCCACCTATCCCGCAGCAATGCTTCCCATCGCGCCTTGTCACTGCTCGGACCACCAAAATCCTGACCCATTGCCACCACCAGGGCAAAGAACACGGCAGCTTCCAAATGCACCAGAGGCAAGCAGACTTTCGTCTCCTTTTCAATCTCTTTGGCGAGAGATTCGTCAACCTTCGCAGTCTCGCAGTACACAGAGAGAAACTCCGAGAACCTTTCTTCTGAGAATCGATATGGATCTATTCTGAATAGCTTCGCCAGATCGAACCCCCTGTAGTTTGGCCCAGCAAGCTCCAAATCGATGAGTCTGACGTCCAAATCTATCAGCCTAACGTCATCATCAACTCGGTTATCGCCCAACAGCATGACGTTTGACGGCTTCAAGTCTCCATGAGAGAGAACAACGCTGAAGCCCAATTTTTCAATTGTATTTGCCATGACTTCAACCTCACGGCGCAATACGGGTAGTTCGATACCAGCGGGTAGGCTATCGACGTTGCTGGATACACGCATTTCATCTAACATGCGGTTGAGCCACTTCCACATAGTAGAGTCAATCCCACGTGTGAACCAGTTAAGTGTTACGAAGGTAGGAAAGAATGAAAATGGTCGAAGAGAGGGCCTCACCACAACAAAGGTGAGGTAGCGTCATCAAACTGCGGGGGGACTTCGAGCAGGTGGAACTTGGCAACCAGTCTCGCAGTGGCGGCGCAAATATCTGCCCGAGTGTGCATATCCTCTTCTGTCAAGATCCTCCCTTCGAGGTAGCGATGTGCGATTCCTTCATCGGTGCTCGCAACCAGCTGTGAACCCATGTTCAAATCGCTCAGTTTCTTGTCCACCAACCCACGTTGCCTCTGCTCTGTGCGGAGCAAGGCAAGGTTGCTGTAAAGCTTAACTACTAACGCCTCTTCGCCACCATCGTATGCGATCCTCTTCACCAGCATTACCTGATTGCAAAATCCTGCGCTGAGTTCCACGGCCGTCAGCTTCGCGTCCTGCTGAAGGCCAATGACTTTCCTTATTACGTCTGCGTTTGATTCACTCCCTTTTGCGAGAGATCTGCTGCTCCGCCTCGCTCCCATGCGACGCGTCCATCTCACGGCTGACGATTTGCTCGCACGATAAGCTGAGGGATGGATCGCATGCAGCTTACCTCCCAGTTCCATGCCTCCGATTTCTTCGTCCCCTGTCCTCGCAGGACTGAAGAATATCCTTTTGTACGCTGCTCTGTGGAGCTTGCTCTGGGGTCCGCTCGGTTTTTGAGTGTCACGTCAAAAAGACCAAAAAGACTTCTGCCTTCGCAGCCTCGGCCCACGCACGACAAAGCAGCACGACCATAAGGTGTCATGCTCTCCGTCTCTGCATGTGGATCTCGTGTGATACGCGTGAAGGCGTTGCAATCAGGGACGTTCGAATGTAAACCCGGTCAACCTTTGTTCCTTGTTCCGGTGGGAAAGCGGTTTTGCCAAAAAGCGAACGTGCGAAGCGCAAGACCAAAGGTTGCGATCGCGAGTTTGACTAAACACGGTGTATCGCACTCTGGAACGCGTTTTCACGAGGCATTCGCTAATTTCGTGAGGCCGCACACTATCCTGGGCACGATCATCAGTGTATCTTCCGTGACGATGATGGCTCTGCAATTCGGCGGCCTCCTCGAATTGAGTCCGGCGTTGTTAGTTTCAAAGCAAACTGTCCAGGCATTGGTGTCTGCGGTGCTGATGAACGTGGCGATCGTCGGCATCAATCAAGTGTATGATAAGAAACTTGATCGCGTGAACAAACCGTATCTGCCGCTGGCTAGCGGCGCATTCAGCTCAGACACGGCGCTATCTATAATCGCCGCTTGCACAGCTGTGAGCCTGGTGTTGGGAGTCTTGAGCGGCAGCAGTGCTCTGATCTTTTCCCTGGTTGTCAGCTTGCTGCTTGGCATTGTATACTCTGTAGACTACCCGGGCCTTCGCTGGAAACGATCACCAGTCCTCGCGGCGTCGTGCGTGCTGTTTGTGAGGGCTGTGATCGTTCAACTGGGGTTCTTTGCTCACGCACTTGGACGTGGCTTATTAGATTTCCACTTCCCAAAGAACCTTTGGTTTGCCATCGGTTTCATGGTTGTGTATGGTGCTGTGATAGCATTGTTCAAAGATTTACCTGATGTGGTTGGTGACCGAAAGCAGAACATTCGAACACTTTCTGTTCGACTCGGTCCGTCGGTTGTTTTCAACATTTGTGTTTCGCTGCTTTCCATGGCTTATGGAAGTGCTGTGCTCTTGAGTGTGGTGTACAATTCTGCGACATCGACTGTGTTGGGAATTTTGCACACGGCTGTGATTTTTTCACTGCTCATTGCGTCTAAACGGGTCGATATATCGTCGAGTGCATCGCTTTATGAGTACTACATGCTCATTTGGAGGGCTTTCTATGCTGAATACTTCCTGCTGCCTTGGTGTACATTTTGATAGTCTACGATCCGCTTAGGTGCCTCCCTCGCGACTCGACAATGACGCATTAGAACCGGTCGGCTTGTTCAGGACTCGCTCGAGACCGAGACTGTCGACGCGCTGGCTAGTTTTTCGGACTCGTCCCGAATTGAATTTTGAATATTAGGCATGCTTACCACTATTTTTATACGCATCGCTCACAAAACCAACGCCGATGAAGAGAAGTTCATCTATGACTTCGTCAACGCTGGGAGGATCAGGAGGTGTGAAATCTCCAAGTGGGTCAAAGTCTGCCAGTGACGCGGGTAACTGAACACCATGATGCTCCATCTTTGGCTTCAGCGCTACGCCGATGAGATCCCCTCCAAATTTGTCGGCGAAAAGAAGCGCAGTGCCACCCAGTCTACGCTCAGCTTCTCTAAGGTAGGACTGGAGTGGGTCAAAACCAATGAGCATAGCCGCTCGTGCCTTTTCGGGTCCTCGAGTGAGCACCTTCTCGGGCATCTTGGCGAGTTGAAGACCTCTCTTGCCTCCATGCTCTGCAATCTGGAAGCTATCTGGATCAACACCAAGCTCTTTGACCAGACGTTTCTTTATTTGCTTAGCCGAGAACAACGCTTGGTCAGGAAACGGCAAGGCTGTCCTTCGTAACTTCAGCACGATATCATAGTGCATGAGCGCGGGTGTGAAGAGAGATTCCCAAGCTGATGCATCACCAAGCAACAGATTATTCATGAATGACCAAGAAAGATTGTGTCCCATCCTATTATTCCCTTGGAGAAGGACTTTCAGGCGTTCGGCAGCTCGAGAAGCAAGAGCCTGAGCGCGCTTCAATACAACTCCTGGCGGACCGCGTTGCGTCCACAGGTCACCTTCGGTATCATATGGAGTCGCGATGCACATCGACGACGCATCTGAACTGTCCATTTTCTTCTCCAGATACTGCATATCCGCTAGAGTGAATTCATCCTCTGGATCTACAAAAAGTGGCAACACGTTCCATGGATGCGATGCAAGCAAGTCCAAGAACCTAATGAATGCAACCTCCCTTGAACCCGGCGGATCCACTGCACCAGGATGCAAGAACAAGTAACCCATGATTAGTTCAACTACCTCATCTCGAATGTGAGGCGCAAGCATGTGACTCGAAATCCACCGCTTTGCCACTTGTGTTGCCGCGCCATACACCGGAAACCTTGCAGATATTGTTGCAGTGACTGCAGCGTGGGCAGCCCCCTTGATCAGATATTTTTCAGCAGCTTCATTATTTGCCCCACTCGCGGATGAGTTTATGTGAAGACGGAACACGTACCCTTCGTGTAAGACATCAGTAGCTTCCTCTGTTACGATAGTTGGGGTTGCATAGCTAGAGCGGAGCTGCTCGGCAATCTTCAGGGCCATAGCAGCCTTGGTTTTGTTTATCGCCATGCTATTTTCAGGCCACCTTCCGCTACCTTCGAGCTGCAAGACAACATCGAGTGTCTTTGGGCACACCGGCATTTGTTCATCACTTCGCCCAAGTCCAATGCCAGCACCGAAGGCAAGTTGGTGCTGCCTCGGTGGAAATGGATCTGTTCCTCGAAATGCAGGGCTAATGGGCTGAGCATTGACCACTCTGAGTGGCACCTCTTTCATATCTTTCATTCGCTTTGCCAGTCTGTCCAAGCACTGAATCAGTGCGATTGGAGAGGATTCCTTCGAGTCGGACTCCTTCATGCCCATTGCTGGATCCAAAAGATTGCAGCTCCACTCGACACTCTCTGTGGATGAAAAGTTCCTCTTCAAGACATAATCAGTGGCGAGGGCAGGTATATGATGACGCTTGTTCAAAGGAATTGAATCCCAGACCACTGATTCACAAATTCGCCCATCTTTAAACCTGCGAAGTTCTGCTCGGTCTCCCCAGAAAGCCTGGAACTCTTTTGCCAGCTTGTCATTATCCGAGCTCGGGCCCAAATCCACTAACCTCAAGGCATGTTCAGGGTCAAAAATAATTCCAACCCACACCGTGAAGAGGTCAGTCTCATCTTCTGCGTCTTGCTCCTCTGCGTGCTTCCGTTTCTTTGATGATTTCGGGGTAAAACTAGCCATCGGTCTGATATCTGACGAGTTCACAAATGGTTGATGTTGCACACGAACCAACTTTGCCCGGTTGCTGATGGCTTTTGTGACCAAATCGTGAATCGTTTTTTCGTGGTTGCGCCAGCTAACGATATCCCCCTCACATGATCCCACAGCGGTATTGTCACTTCTATCGAGCTTGACATGTACGTGAAGGTCATAACGCATAGCGGGATAAAGCGAAACCAGAAACACTTGCTCGAAAGCTGTCCTCCCACCACGTTCAAGGAGAGAGGAAGAACGTGCAGCCTCGTGGATAAACTCGTCCATAGCACTTCGTGATATCCGTGCACCAATATTGACATATCCGCAAGGTCCGACGAAAATAAAAGGAAACATACTCCTCCATGAAGCAACATTCTGTTTTACCCCAGTGGCTGTAAAGCCTGCCTTCAGCGTTGCTGGATTAGACAAAAATGAAAGTGCACCTTTGACCAGTTGTTGAGCATCCATTTGTGGGCTGAGTTTTCCACTACTGCGAATTAGGTAAGCCAAGATCATAGACAGCACGAAACCGTTGAATCCATCAGGAGCACCAAGTAGCCCACGCTTCGCAGCCCATACCTTCAAGAGGACGCATGCATCTTCATAATATTCTGCAGTCTCGGCTGCACCTCGCAGATACTTTATGTGCTCATCCATGAACATGTCCTCAATGATCGAATGATTATAATGAGGACTCGACAATCTTTCATCATTCTGGATCTCCAAGTTCCGAAGATTTGCTTTCTCGTGATGCAAACGGGCAGACGGGAATGTGTGAACTGGGATCGTGAGGAGCACACGAAGACATACGTCGCCCGGTTTCTTCGCCTTGACAAGGAGACAAGGTTTTCGAACGTCCGCATGATGAGTGGAATATACTGAGCTGGCGACCCAATCTGCACTCTCAAGGTGTTGCTGCAGAACCTGAAGGTACGCCATCCTCTTCACATGGTACCTGTGGTCAAGGTAGTCCTTCTCCTGGAAAAACTCTTTCGGCACTTCCACGGCAACATCCACAACTGTGCAGCCAACACCTGGTGAAGTCTTGAGGCATCCACCAGCAGCAGCACTCCCGACGACATGGATGCGCAAGGGTTGGAAGAACTTCAGCGTTTTGGTTGAGTCATTCTTCAGGGAGGGGCCGAGGGCAATCCGAAAGTGGTCGGGTGTGGAGAACTTGAAGTCCTTCACAACGATCCCTGAACGCAGGAAGCCGAAGGGAACATGTTATAAGTCTCATTGCATGGAAGGATAAGATGTGTTAACGAGTTGAATGTCAACTGCTGGCCTCAGTCATATGCTTGTCATGAATACTCGTCACGAGGATAGTCTGTTCTCAAAGATTAATGATGTTGACATCACTGGCCAGCTCGCATCGTGAAAGAGAAACGGGGGAAAAGGCCAGGGAGATGCCCTCAATCGAGACAGCTCCCTCTAGCTGACTTCCGGGGCGTCCGGGGAAAATCAGGAGGACAAACCTGAAACAGTCTGTTTTAATCGTTGCACGAGATTAGCGGCGATGCCTTGAACCGCTCGCGGAAGGCTCGCCTCATCTAAGAGAGCTTTGAGAAGCTCTCCGTCGAGGGAATCTGGCATCTGATATCGTAGCGCGCTTCACCAAGAGGCGCAGATAATCGGCCCGCCTCGGAGACTGTCGTCGCGTGACTTTTACGTCACCGGAGAGAAATTGGCGCGAGCAATTATCAACTCGCACACATCGTCACTACACGAGTGCGCAGCCAAATGGATGGATGGAAGCGCGATGCTCTGCCGCAGAGAAAAGCGGCGGAGAGCGGCGGCGCCGATTGCGCCTGCCGGCAATTTCGGTTTCAGATGTCTATGATAATTTAGTCAGAAATAGACTGAAATCTCAACACTAAAAAGGAAAGTTAACCAATGCGCAGAGCGAGTAAGACGTACTCATACGAAGGTAGACTACCTTCGTACCTTGGTACCCTCGAAGGTACAGTAGTCTACGAAGGGCGAAGGTAAAAGTTATGGGCACCGAACGAAAATTTCAACCTAAACCCTACATTGCTTAGTCTAAATTATCTGTAAATTTAAAACAAAAGACAAGGTAGACTAGCTCTAGCTAAGTCTAAGAGTAGTCTACGATACGAAGGTAGTCTACGAAGGTAGGCTAACGAAGGTAGTCTCCGAAGGTACGAAGCTTCGTACAAGGTACAGTAGTCTACGAGTTACGATACGAAGGAAGGTGCGAAGGTAACTTCCGGAAGGTAAAAATAAAACGCCTCATCGCGCGACCACGGCGTCTGAGTACAGCACCTCGCCGCGGTCGCCGCCGCGGTGCTCGAACACGATCTTTGCGTGGCTCGCGCGCACTGCGACGAACCCGGGGATCGTTCCTGTCTGGAAATAGAGAGACCCGTCCCCTTTTGGAGGCGCGTTGGCGAGGTCCACATCGTCCCTTAGCTTGGATCCCGCGCCGGTGGTGATGTACCGCACCGCGACAGCCTTCGCACCGGGCGTGTTGGCTGTTTTCGTGGGTACGACATGCTGAAGGTTGTGGTCGTGCCCGTTGAGGTACGCGATCGCTCCGAGTCGCTCCAGCGCCAGTCGCACGCGAATCAGTTCGGGTTGCGACCCGTGTTTCTCAGAATAGCTCACGATGCCGTGGTGACCGACAACGATCTTCCACGAAGCTCGGCTTTTCAGTAGACACTGCTCAAGCGACTTTATCTGGTCATCCTCCCAGTCTCGCCACGTTTCGCTCGCCCGCCCTGGGTCGTCTCCGATTAATCCGTCGAACCGATATTTCTCGGTGGCGTTCCTGTAACTCCAAACCCACGGGCTCGTGTCTACGAAACACACCCCGACCACGGGGGACCCCGCCGCGTCTCCGCCGGCCCCGCCGCCGTATTCGCGATAGCCGCTCCGCATGGCGTCCCATCGAGGGCCGCATTCCGTGGTTCCCGCCGACTCGCGCATTTCCACCCCGATCTGCACGTCGGTGTGGCCGTGGTAGTCGTGATTGCCCATCACGGAGGCCCAAGGGAGGTGGCGAAGCGCCGGATGGCTGTAAACGTTCGAGAACGAACCTTGCAGGTGCGTCTGAAAGTCGGCGGGTGTAACGCCGTCGTCGTAGAAGTTGTCGCCCGTGCTGATCACCCCGACGAACGAGCCACTCGTAGGGTCGTCGCACGCCGTGGAATCGGCCGCGCGGGGTCCCAGGAGTTCCTCTCGAAGCTCAGCCGCCGTCGCGGCCATGGCGTTGGCGCAGGTCTTCTGATGGTCCGAGCCCATCCGTCCCCAGTCGCCCACGACGAGCAGCCCGACTCCGGACGACGTGTTCTGCCGCGCCGGGGCGCCGTGTTGAAAAGCCGCGGGTAGTGCCACCAAGATGATAGCGGCGCACATCAGCACGGCTGCGGGCGCTCTCGAGTTCTTCCAGCACGTCTTGAGTCCCGCGCCGAGATCCGTGTCTTTGACGTGGACAACGAGATCTTCATCTTCGAGATTCCGGTCGAAGGTGACGCGCTTGGTCCTTGGGGAAGGAGAGGGGTCCGCCGCGCGCACCTTCTCCGATATCTCGATCTCGGACATGCCGCGATAAGAGGATCGTGTGCTCAGACGAGTCGGGAAAGCTCGGGGTGTACGCGTTTTCGGGACGTATTTCGGTGCAGCATATTTCTTTTATTAATTCTGACTAACTCGTACCTTCGTAACTCGTAACAAGGCAGGACTCAGGTTGAAACTCGATACCTACATTACGCCACTCGGGTGCTGTTGAAATCGGTTCGGTGGGGCGACTTATTTTTTCGTGCAATTGAGCGCGTACGTTACGTCCAGCAAGATTCCGTTGTAAACGGAATATGCGCAATCGAAGGCACCTTCTCCGATACCTTTATACAACCCGCAATCCCACGATACCTTTCTCCACCAACAAGGATTTGTAATTCGACGAATCAGTCCAAGTCAAAATGTCCGAACAAGAATTTTCCCGGGAAAAAAGGTATGATCTCGAGATTTTTGTTCTTTTGCTTGACGTTCCATCCTGTGGACTGTGAGAAAGCAATCACCTGCAGCGCAAAAGGAAGCACCATGCGCCTCCTTAACATCTGCATCGTCGTGCTCCTCTTCGCGCAATGCGCATCCGCGGAGTATCGGCTCAACTACCTGTCCTCCATCAAGGTTGGAGAGTTCGACAAGGACGCCGCCGAGAATGTCGGTGCGTTTCGTGCACACCCTACCGATCCAACCTGCCACGTCGTCGACGCGACGATTCCTGAGAACGTCAACGCGCGCGCGCCAATCCAACGGCCTCGCTCCTGGAAATATTCCACCACCGCGCATCGATCTGCAAGATATGCAAGATCGAGGATGCGAGCCGCTGGAACTGGGGCGGCGCCACTTATTTATTGCTCCTCGTCTTTGCCGTGATCAACCAACCAAGCGCTTTTTACACTCACCGCACATCCTTGCCAACTCTGTCACTGCGCAGCCTACGACACCAAGACCCACCGCGCGTTCGTCGCTTCTGCTGAGGAGGGCGCGTTAAAGGTCCTCAACCTCCAGAATCCCGCCGAACCCGTCCGATCCGGTACCATCGAGGTCGCGTCGAAGCTTTTTGAAAGATGCTCGGCGCAATCCTGCTTCTACGAGAACTACGACTTCGGCGGCGGCTCCGCGCCGTGCGGATACGCCCCGATGGTCAACATCATTTTCGAAAAAGGCGACTGCTCAGCCTGCAAGACCAACACGACCGACGGCGCTTGCGACCCGGGTGACTGCGTTTACGACAGCAACCCGAGTTACAACAAAGGCAAGCTTGCGGTGGACGCCTCCGTCGCGACGGCGGAGGGATGCCAAAAGGCGTGCCAAGCCGACAGTGACTGCGAGTTTTGGTCGTGGGAAAATGAAGTCTGGGCGGCGGGCAACCCAAATAAGTTTGGCGGAGCCGCCGCACTCATTGATGGCATGCACCGCTCCGCGCGCTGCTTCCTGAAAGCCGGTTTCTCTGGCAAAACCCGCGACGGAACCGAGGAGTGCTCGTGCACGGACCGCGAGTGCGACGGTTACGTGCATTGGGAAGCGCACAAGTCACCATCCGCGCGCGGCACCCACTGCGGTGGCGTCACCCAGGCGCAGTGTAGTTTCGAGGGCGCGACGTGGGATTCAAGCAACAGCGCTTGCGAGATTGCCTCCGGCGCTGACGTCGCATGCACCGCAGCCGGCGGGCAGCCTACATCCGAGAATTGGAGAAACGGCGAACCAAAATACGCCTACGGCTGGGGCATCGGCGAACACAGCTCGCACGTGTACGACCGCGACTGGCACGCCGGCTCGGGTCCCAAATTCTGCGGTCAGTTTGTGGCCGAGTCGGTTCAGTCCGTCGCAGTCACCACCGTGCCGGACTACAAAAACTCCATCGTCATCGCCGCGGCGCCGCACAAGAAGAATTTCGCCAACGGCATGTTGGCTTATTTCGACGCCGAGACTTACGAATACCTCGGCTGCGCCCCTGCGGGTAACAAACCTGAGGGTATCGCGAGCACGGGCGACGGTAAGGTCGCGTGCATTGACGAGGGTAGCGCCGGTTCAAAGCTCGACAACCAGGGATCCATGACGATGTGCGAAGCCAAAGCTACGTCTGACAAAACCAGTGTGGACCTGTCCTGCAACACGTACCCGCTCGAAAAGAAGCATTTCAAAGCCGGCTCGTGGAAGCACGCCTCCGAGTTCCGTCTCGACGGCGTGCGTCTTTTCGGCCCTAACGGCAACAACGTCACCCATGACCTCGAGCCCGAGGGCGGTGCCTTCACCGCGGACGGCAAGTACTTCGTCACCGTGATTCAGGACAACAACGCGTACTCCGTGTTTGACACCGCGACGAAAAAGTACACGAAACTTGCGGGTCTCGGCTATCCAACCAACACGAAATATGACTATTCGGACAAGGACGACAAGATCAACCTCCACCTGACCGACCCACCTTCCAAGAAAATGCTCATGCCCGACCAGATGACGCATTTCACGCACAACGGCGAGTACTACTTCATCACCGCCAACGAGGGCGGCTCACGCGACGGCGGCGACGGTTTGATTGGCGAAGTCGGCGACTTTGAAGGCGAGGAGATCCGCATGGGGGACCTCACTTGTACCGATGCGGCCTTGTGCAAGGACGAAGAGATGGGTCGCGTCTTGACCACCACTTTCATGCCCTCGGACTACGCCATCAACGCGTGCGGCAACAACATCTGCAACGCGGAGCAGCTCGCCGCCGGCCAGCACGGCAGCGACGACGGCATCGTCCACGGCGTGAAGGGCTCCGGAAAATTCAAGTGCATCTACCGCGACGCTGACTACGGTGGATGCTCCTCCGTGTGCAACCTCCACGACGATCACAAGATGTGGCACGACCCCAGCGGCTGCTCTACTTATCCCGATCGCATTGGCTTCTACATCGACAGCACCGCAGCAAACGCCTACGATAGTGATTCCTACGACCTTCCGACCTGGGACAGCCTTACTCAGCCTGCTGCCGTGGCATCACAGCTCCGAGAGGATGCCCACTCGCCCAATCCCTTAGGCTACGACTCCGCCGTGGAGTGCCAGAAGCTGTGTGACAACCACGATGGCTGCGACCACTGGTATCTCGAGTACGAGGCCGATCGCTTCAAGTGCTACCTTAAGAAAGCATATCAGGGCAAGGACGACCACTGCCACGAGTACTCGTTCAAAACGGATAAGTGGAAATGGGCGACCAAAAATTTCCATGCCGATTACAACGGAGACAAGAAATTTGTCAAGGAGGGGTATGCCAACTGGGGTGGCCCGAAATCCAGCGCCTGCGTCTCACCGGCGCCGTACACCAACGCTGAGCTCGCCTCTGTCGCCGGACCGGGCTCCACAGGTGGGACCATCACCGTCGGCGGCCGCTCCTTCTCCATCTTCAAGCTGAACCCCACGACCGGTGAGCTCACTATGGTATGGGACTCTGGATCCATCATGGAGACGATGCAGGTCGACGGATTGAAAGCACTGTGCAGCGGCTGCGATGGGTCCACCGGAAAGAATTCCGAGGGCAAGAGCTGCAAGGATTACTGCCCTTTCAACTCTGACGATTCACCCCCCAAAATGGACGATCGATCGGACGCGAAGGGCCCAGAGCCCGAGTGCGTGACCACCGGCGTCATGTCTGACGGCACCCGACTCGCCTTCGTCGGCATGGAGCGCACGGGCGGCGTCCTCACCTACGACATCTCCGACCCGACCAAGCCCGTGTACCAGGATTACTTCAACGTTCGCAACTGGATGACCGACAAAGTTGACACCGACCCAAGCGACTCCGACCTTGGCGACTTCATGCTCAACGACGGCCCGGAGTCTATGGCCTTCGTCTCCGCCGCGGAGTCTCCCATCGGGAAGGAGCTCCTCGTCGTCGCTACCCCTCTTGCGGGGCGTATCACCACCTACATCATCGAAGCAGGAACCAAACGCACCGACGACGGCTCGTGCAAGGACGCTGCGACGTGCCCTTACCTGCCCAAGTCCAAGGGAGGCCTCGCCACCGAGCTCGCTAAGAACATCTGCGACTTCGCTGTTGGCAGCAGCCGCGGTGTTCTCGGTTGCCCCGTGTCCGACGCCGACGAGGAGATACCCGCTGGCGTCATTGCCGGGATCGCCATCGCGGTCCTTGTCGCAGTACTCGCCTGTGTTGGCTTGTGCGTGGTCATCACCAAGGAGAGGGCCGGCAAGCCGATGTTCGCCAAGCTGGAGACCGCTGTGTAAAGCAGCATCCGCTCCAAGAAAGCAAAAGCAAAGATGACTTCCCGGTCCTCGCGGGGCTTTCTTGTTTTGTACAGCGCACACACAAAAAGAGTGTCGAGCATGGCTCCACTCACCTGATTGGATCCTGATTGCATAAGAGTGTCGAGCATGGCTCCACTCACCGATTTGTTATTGACTGATTAAAATTTGTTACGAAGGTATAATTAAAACCCATGCGCCACGGATGAACTCACGTGCCCACGCCCGATCCCGTCGTCATCGATCCTGACGGCCCTGCCGAGGCCAACCCCGCTTCCTGACCCTCACAATCGCTCGATTCCGATCCACCACCTCCCCAGTCGAACCCCAGGTTCCTCTGGCACCATCTTCACTTTCTTCTCCAGCCCTCCGAGCCCCTGAAATGTCCTCTGTGATGGCGTGTCAAGCGGGATCGCTGCAGGAGCGGAGAGCTCCTCTTGGTCGCTCATGGAAATACGAGGTTGAGGACCGACGGCCCGGACCTGCAAAAATGGCGACGGAAGTGAACGTCCGTTCCTATCCGTGAACTGTTAGGAACTTTGAAGGAACATAAAAATACCTTCACTAAGACGAAGGTAAAAGTTATTCCTTTAAAAACACCAACCGTCGCGTGCACACTGAGAGGCGCGGCAATGATGCGCGGCCGCGTTGCGAGGACCCTGGTGGTCCTCATACTCTTCCTCGGATGCGCAAGCGCAGCCACAAGTCCAAACGGGTGCGCGTTATGAACCCCCGCGACGTCCACGACGACCTCGCATGACATGTCCCCGTGCTCGCAAGATCTGAGTCGCCGCTCCCTTCCTTCTCCCACCCCCACACGCAGGCGCCTTCCGGGGACGCTGACGCAGTCTGGCGGCGGGTTTAGGGACGTACACCAGCCCCTCTCCGCGATCGATCCCGTTCGGATTCGAATCCCCGACCCCACGTCCCGTCGCGACCTCCTCAACACCGCCGGGTTCACCGTTTCCTGGCGACCGGAACTGCCGCGAGGTGACGCGTCGGATGACGAAGCCCTCGAGTGCGACGAGGTCGTGCTCGTCACGGTGACGTCAGCGACCCCGGGGAAGAAGCACTGGGTCGGTGCGTACTCCCCGCCGGGCGCGGCGGTCAACGAGACCGCTCCGGTCAAGTACGCCATCCTCCACGACGTGGACGCGTCCTACTTGGGTACCGGCATGGCCACTGTTCGATTCCGGCTGCAGTGCAACAGGCACGACTACGATTTCGTGGTGTTCGCCGACGACTGGGAGCGCAGACAGTACGACCCGGCTACGCACACGCGCGTGGACACCACCCACGAGGCGGTCGCCGTCGCCAGAAGCCCCACGGCGCGCATGCGAAAGGAAGCGAACGAGGGCCCCCGAAAGCCACGAGTCTCGCTCGTGGACGGCGGCGAGTCGGAACTGACGTTGGCGGTGACGTGGAGCAGTTCGCGGGGCGATGACGCGTCGCCAGCTGTGCGGTGGTGGCGTGAGGACGCGTCCGGGGTTCGAACCGGTGACGTTTCCGTTACGAACGCGACCACAAGCCGGTTCGTCCGCGAGGACATGTGCGGCGCGCCTGCCACGAGCTCAGGGTACCGCGATGCGGGTCTCGTGCACCACGCGGTGCTCACGGGTATCGATCGGTCGACCGATAGGTTCATCGGATACGAGCTCATCGACGCGCTCGGTGGCTTCTACCCGCCCACGGGCGAGCGCGTCTCAGTGCCGCCTCCCGCAGGCGCCGCGCCGGTTGCATCCCGAGACGGCGAGGTTAAGCCGTTCACGGTGGCGATGTTCGCCGACATGGGCCGGGGCACCGACGACGACGCCGTCACCTGGCACGAGTACGGAAGCCCCGCGTTCAATACCTCCAGGTTTCTCTCGCTGGACGCCGCCGCGGGCTCGATCGACGCCGCCTTTTTGTTCGGAGACGTGTCCTATGCCGTGGGGTACCAGTCGGTCTGGGACGACTTTTTCGAGATGATCACGCCGTGGGCTGCCAAGATCCCGTTTCTGGTCTGCCCGGGTAACCACGAGTACGACTACACAAGGTCCGCGTGGATCGGACGCCGTGACGGGGATCCATCCATCGCAGATCGCTACGGGGGTGCCGATTCCGGCGGCGAGTGCGGGGTTCCGACGAGGCATTTACTCCCGGGTCCAGAGCCAGCAAATAATCCATTGGTGAGCGGCGCCTGGATCGCGACGCTCGGGCCGATCGCGCTCGTGTCCATGAACACCGAGGTTGACTTTCGTGTCGGATCGGCGCAGTGGTCGTACCTTCGCGATATTCTCGCGTCGATCGACCGGGAAAAGACCCCGTGGGTGCTCTTCGCGGGTCACCGGCCGGGGCTCGTCGACTCCGACTGGGGTAAGTCATGTCGCGGAGTGGACGATGCGACGTACGTTCCCCGCGCGTATGCCTGCGGGCCCAAGAAGCCGGCGAAAATAGATGGAAACGACGACATTCGCGACGCGAGCGACGTGGGCGTCGCGCTCGAGTTCCAGGCGCACGTGTGGCCCTTGCTGATGGAGCACAGGGTCACCGCGGTTTTTTCAGGGCACAACCACGTGTACCAGCGGCACTGCGCGTTCGACCCGGCGCGCGAGGGTTCCGGGATCGATTCCCACCTGGACCGCATCCGTGCTCTCGGGCCCGGCGAGGATGCGGACGACGAGACGCGATCGCAGTACGGAAAGCCCGGCGGGTGCGTCTCGCGACCCATCTGGGTTCGAGACGGGCCCGGCTCTACCCAGGTGCCCGGTTCAGGGCCCGGCTCTTGGGTGTACGACCGACCGGAGGCGCCGGTATCCGTCGTCGTCGGCTCGGCGGGCGCAAGCTTCACGAAGAACTCGGCGTTCGGGCTATCGGGAGGGTGGGAGACGTGCGGTTACTGCGAGGCGGTCATGTACGAGTTCGGCTACCTCCGCGTCGCGGCTCTGAATGATACGCACCTTCGATTCGAGTTTTTGGAGACGCAGAGGGGCGACGGCGCCGTGTTGGACCGATTTTACATCACGCGCGACGCCACCGTCGGCGGCGGGATGGTGGAGAAGGGGGAAGGGGACGGCGCCGTCTGGTGGTACGTCGCCGGCGGGTGCGCGATGGTGGCCGTCGCCGTCGCGGCGTTTGTCGTCATCCGGCGAAAGGATATCGCGTCGTCGTACGCGCAGCTCGAAGAAAAGGAGGTTCAGATGCGCGGCATCCACGGCGGCGCCATCGACGACGTTTAGGCGTCCAGCAGGGACATCCTCGTCGGAAAACGGCGGCAAGCTGGTGACCTTCCTCTGCACGAGGATCAGCTTCCTTTTCGGGTGTCCGCCCTAAACTTTCTGGAGGATGACAGAATAGAATAAATTTGCCCTTTTCCCGAAAAAAGTCGTGTTTTTGGAAAAGCACCTTGCAAATAGTATGAGAACGTAAAAAATGTACGAATTCACGCTTCACGAATTATAAACGGTGAAAGACACTCCACCAGAAATATGTACCGGAGGAAGGTACCTTCGTAGACTAGTCTACCATACCTTCGTAGACTACGAAGGTATTTTAATATATACCTTCGTACCTTGGTACCTACAGTATTATACGAAGGTAACTCGTAACCCTTACGAAGCGTATATGAGAACGCTCATCACGCAGCCCCTCTCATCATGGACTTGCGTGACCGGCAAGTCGACTACATACGCGATTTACATGGCTAACTCGCGTGACGTTGACGTATGAAATTCAGTCAGATAAGTGTGGAAATTAGTTCTCCCTCGGTCTAAATCGCGTATGTAGTCAAGTTGTGAAGAACGTGAATGCGGAATCCCTGGCGAGACCCACAGCTTCGGGCTGGGACGTCTGATAGTGCTACTGGGTGAACGCATCCTACTACGGAGACATTAGTTTCTCGCACTCGAGCACTGGTTCACGTTCGACCCGATTGACGGTTGGATTCCACGTCGTCCTACTCCTT
>MDTE01021007.1_pt1 | contig 23082 bp, 18 predicted proteins | sample 811231 | NCBI WGS metagenome assembly MDTE01 (sample SAMN05326651, study PRJNA326480) | marine metagenome | isolation source: seawater | place: Indian Ocean: Red Sea | collected 2010 | reverse complement strand
TGGATCTCTCTGGCCATGCAGATTCAACTATCATTAATCTCGCCTCAAATGAGTATTTCAAGGCGGTCAACATCAAAGCGCTTGGGCAGCCGGTAGTTGGCGCCAAATTTATGAACGTAAAAAATGGTAAGGCTCGGTCGCTTATGTACTACGCCAAACATGCACGGGGTAGAATGGCTCGCTGGATCATGGAAAATCGCGTCGACCAAGCTCAGGGTTTAAGAGATTTTAATTCAGATGGTTATTACTTCGATAAGAACGCATCGACGGATCAAGAACTTGTTTTTTCACGACCTCAGCCGCCTACAAAGAATTAATATACCTCAAGTTGGAGGCGTCCAGACGGCTTTCCCAATTTCACGGTGAAGTTACCTTCCGGTAGTTAATCATTCTGTCGCGGATATCCGCTCCACAAGTCTGCCTCTTTTACATCTGAATAGGGATGATTTCGAGAATACATTAGCGAACGGTAATGCATTCTGTGTTCGCTAACCACTGTCCGAACTTCGCGACACCAAGGGGGTTATATCAAAATTTTACGCCGGTATTAATGAGGAATAAGAAGGAATAGGCATGGTAGAGAAAATGACAGGCGGCCAAGCGATTGTTGGTACGCTAAAGCGACAAGGCATCGATACAATATTTGGCCTGCCGGGTGTTCAGCTTGATAATACCTTCGACGCTCTTTACGAAGCGCGTAATGAGATCCGGACTATTCACACCCGTCACGAGCAAGCGGCAGGCTATATGGCGCTCGGTTACGCGCAAGCAAGTGGACGTGTTGGGGCTTGTATCGTGGGGCCTGGCCCCGGCTTATTAAACACTGGAGCTGCCCTCGCGACGGCAGCGGGCTCCAACGCCCCGGTGCTTTGCATCGCTGGTCAGATACCTTCAGGCCAAATCGGCGGCGGTATGGGAATGACCCATGAGATTCGAGATCAGACAGCTGCAATGCGGGGCGTGGTTAAATGGGTTGGGCGTGCCGAATCGCCAAGCGAGGCAGTGGATATTTTGAATGAAGCCTTTCATCAAATGTTAAGCGAGCGTCATCAACCAGTGGTCTTTGAGATGGCACCTGATGTTATGGGCAAGGTTGGGGACGTCATGCTGCGGGACGTGCAATCTTATCGCCATGATTCTGCACTTCAAGACGACGCTCTCACGGCGGCGGCGCACATGCTAGGCACTGCCGAAAAACCTGCCATCTTCGTCGGAAGCGGTGTCTTTGGGGCAGAATCGGAATTGCTCCGGGTTGCCGAGTTGCTGGAAGCTCCAGTAATCATGAGCCGGACAGGACGCGGCGCTGTGAGCGACACACACTATTTGGCGCAACCTGTAATTTCGGGCCAGGAATTATGGGATGAGGTGGATGTTGCTCTTGTCGTTGGCACGCGTTTTTCAGCTCCAGGTTTATCATGGGGTCGTGCGGACGAGGTAAAGTTAGTGCGCATCGATATTGACTCCGATCAGGCAAAGATGCCGCGTCTTGCGGATGTGACTATCATTCAGCCAGCTGCGACCGCACTTGATGTTCTTGCAGACCGTCTTCCCAGCTATAACATCACGCGATTATCGCGTGCGGAGGAGTTACGGGCCTCCAAACAGCTCGCCTTTGATAAACTCGCCAAGTTGCAACCTCAATTCGGTTTCGCAGAGGTTATTAGGGAAGCACTGCCGGAAGACGGGATATGCGTCACTGATGTCACGCAAATGGCAACATTCTTACAGAATTGGATGCCGGTCTATTATCCGCGCACTATGATTACGCCGGGCTATCAAGCAACACTAGGTTTCTCATTGCCGACAGCTTTGGGAGCCAAAGTGGCATGCCCCAACAAAAAGGTATTCTGCATCAGTGGCGACGGTGGCTTTATGTTTAATGTGCAAGAGCTCTCTACTGCGGTGGCCCACGATATTGACGTGACTACAATTGTATTCAATGACGGAGCTTTCGGGAACGTAAAGCGCTATCAGAAAGATAACTATGGGGAGCGCTATATTGGCGTGGACCTGCATAATCCAGATTTGCAGATGCTTGGTCGGAGTTTCGGGATGACCGCTTTACGTGCGGAGACGCCCGAGGACCTGCGGACCGCGCTGCAGGAAGCAGATACAGCGCCAGGGCCGGCTTTGATCGAAGTGCCTGTCGGCGAAGTACCCAGCATCTGGAAACTGATCAGTCGACCATCTTCCGCAGCTAATTAGGAGTGATTTTTGAAGACTGGCGTCGTCATCCGAATTATGGGTACCCAGTCCACACGCGACATCATTGCGGGTTACGCCAGCGTGGCAGAAGAGATGTGTTTTGATACTTTCTGGTTCGTGGATCATATCGCCATACCACCGGACTATGCTGAGGGTAGCGGTGAGCGTTATTTAGACGTTCTAGCAACCCTCGCCTGGTTAGCTGGTATCACTGAACGAGTGAAACTTGGATCAGGTGTTCTGGTTTTGCCTTATCGTACAGCTCTGCCTGCGGCGAAGCAGATTGCGACTGTGCAGGAGTTAAGTGGCAATCGTCTGGTCATGGGAGTGGGCATCGGATGGATGGAGCAAGAGGTTAAGGCGCTTGGCCTCAATCGTCACTACCGTGGGCGTGTTTCAGACCAGAACCTGGCATTTATGAATGATTGTTTTGCCAGCGATCAGGTCGAAGCAAATGGCCGGAAGTTACTTTTTAGGCCACGCCCAACGAAGCCACCATTTCTGATAGGTGGCCGCGCACCACATGCGATTGAACGCGCTGCTAAATACGGCGACGGCTGGTATCCGATTGTCAAGTCACCGAGCGATATTGTTGATCATTTGCTCGATTATTACGAGCTGACCAATGCAGCTGGCAAACCACCTGGCCTTATTAACATTTCCAACCGTCTGCCACTCGATGACATAGCTCAAAGCCAAGCGCTTGTATCCCGATATCGAGAGATCGGTGTAGATAGAATGGTCCGTGGCATAGATTACGAGACGGTCGACGACTTCCGCGACCGATTGGAATAGTTGTGGGAGGTGGTGGCATAATTTGCAGGAGTTTTTAAAATTAGAAACGCTAATAGTTTACTTTCACAGTCTCACTTTTGCGAAACTGATTCTAAATTTACTTGTCGCGTCTTCGGGGCGAGCGAAAGTGAACACTATCGCTATTCACTGCTGCCTTAATCGCGGGTCTAGCACGTCCCTTAGCGCGTCTCCGAATACGAAGAAGCCAAAGACAGCCAGCGTAATCGCGAGGCCGGGGAATACGGAAGTCCAGTAGATACCGGTTATGGATTCGTCAGTACCGCCTTGAAGCATCAGTCCCCACGCTGGAATGGGCTCGCTGACACCAAGGCCAAGGAAGGAAAGAGCGGCTTCGGCTAGAATTGCACCGCCGACGGCTCCTGTTGCGATGATTAGGTAAGATGCCACTACGTTAGGCAACATGTGGCGCAGGATAATTCGAGTATGGCTGTAGCCCATTGCGATGGCGGCGTCTATATAAGGAACACGCCGAACCTGTAAGGACGTTGCCCGAATAATACGTGTCGCGTCGGGAATTATCGAAAAGGAAATTGCAAATATGACGAAATGCGGCTCATTACCAAAAATAGCAACAATGGCCATAACAAGTATCAATGGAGGAAAGGCCATGAAGAGGTCGATAATGCGCATGAACAAAAGGTCGAAGGTACCCCCAAAATAGCCGCTCATGAGACCCAGAATCAGACCAGATGTTGCACCAATAAATGCACTTAAAATGCCAATGAATAAAGCGGTTCGAGAACCGTGAATGATGCGGCTTAAGATATCTCGGCCAAACCGGTCGGTACCAAGCCAATTTTCTAGATTCGGGGCCTGAAGAAATTTTTCATAGTTGTTCTCGATGGGATCATAAGGTGAAACGAAATTGGCGCAGATCGCCATTAAGATCATCGTGAGGATAATTCCGGCACCAAAAGCGCCTAATTTTTTGGTAAGGATAAAATGAAAAACCTTCGACGCGATGGAATGCTTGGGAGGAAGCGGGCTCCCCTCGTCCGTTATTGCGATTTTGGGTGTCGCCATCCGAATTTCGCCTCAATTGTAATGGATACGTGGGTCGAGCCACGCATAGATATGGTCGACAACGAAATTCGTGATCGCAAAAATAGCTGCGAAGAGAAGAACGAGTGTCTGTGTGACGGTGAAATCGTGGTCGTTGACCGCCAGAACAAACCATTTTCCGATACCGTTCAAATTAAAGACCTGCTCAACAACAACGAGTCCGCTAAGTAGGGCGGCAAACTCCATTCCAAGAACAGTAACGACCGGCAGCATTGCGTTCTTGAGAGCATGGCGCCGAATGACGACGGTTTGGAAAAGTCCCTTGGCTTGAGCCGTGCGTACGTAGTCTTCGTGCAGGACTTCGAGTAGGGCGGAACGCGTCCATCGGGTCAGTGCGGCCGAGAAGCGGTATCCAACAGCCAGGGCAGGCCAAATCATTTGTGAAATGTTGGTGAGAGGATCCTCAAAAATCGATACGTACTGGAGCGGTGGCATCCATGGCTGGTCGAAAAACTGGTGCGTCGACATCAAGAGTCCGACAATGATCATCATGCCGAACCAAAAAGACGGAACGGCCATACCGACGATACTAAAAGAGCGAGCCGTATAATCAACCCAGGTATCTCGATAAAGCGCGGCAACTACGCCGAGGGGAATACCGATCAGGATTGAGACCGCCATCGCCATAATTGTTAGTTGGATGGACAGAGGGAACCGATGGGCAAGGCCTTCCGAAATAGGAGTCCGAGACCACATTGATTCGCCAAATTCCAACGTGAAAATGCCGATGATGAACCGTTCGAACTGAACTGCGAGGGGTTTATTTAAGTGGTTCTTTTCACGACATAATTCGACTGCTTCTTTGTCGTAGACGCCTCCTTCAACACCACCAAAACGTACCTCGCAGATGTCACCTGGGACGACGCGCAAAAGAAAAAACGCTAATGTAGCCGCACCTAAGAGGGTGGGGATTAATAGGAAGGTTCGTTTGATTGTATGTCGTAACATTAACTTACGATTTTGTTAGTGTGCTAAGCCTGATTTGGGCTTGACGGAAAGCTAACTTAGTGCGGCATTGGTTTCTGGGAAGCTTTTCTACTCGCCCTTTTAATAGGCTGTTCTAAATTCGATTGTACCGAATAAAGTACGATGATAGCTCAAGCTCGATCTGGAGGGGAAGTTGTGAATTTCGAATTTTCTGATGATCAGCGTTTGTTGCGCGATCAGGTCCGGCGCTTTTTGGATGATAACGGGTCTGTGAAAGCTGCGCGCGCAATTTTAGATGATGACGGTCTTGCATACGATAAGGCCCTTTGGCGTTCGATTGTAGAGCTTGGATGGACCGGTGCAATTATCCCGGAGGAATTCGGAGGTGCCGGAATGATCCGAGAGGATCTATGCGTTATAGCAGAAGAGCTTGGTCGTTCCCTGGCACCCACGCCTTTTGCGTCTTCTGTTTATCTGGCGACGGAAGCCCTATTGATCGCCGGGGATGAGGGCCATAAATCACACTACCTGCCAGAACTCGCTAGTGGCGAATCCATAGGCTGTTTCGCGATGGCGGAAGGAATCGGAATTCCGACACCCGCAAATGTGAAGACAACTTTTCTTGATGGCAAACTAAATGGTGTGAAGAAACCGGTTTTGGATGGTGACATCGCGGATTTCGCCATTGTCGTGGCGCGGACGGCCGATGCTGGCGATGAGAGCCTCTCACTCGCGTTGGTTGACCTTACTGCCGACGGTGTAGGTCGAGATAAAGTATCGACAGTCGATCCCACGCGCTCTCAAGCCGAGATCACTTTCGACGGTGCATCGGCTGAACTTTTGGGCGGTGTCGGGCAAGGATATTCGTTGATGGAAAGGATCTTCGACCGGGCGGCAATATATCTGGCGTTTGAGCAGGTGGGTGGTGCGCAGGCCGCCCTCGACATGGCTGTTGACTACTCGCAGAACCGCTTTGCCTTTGGTCGGGCAATTGGCTCATTCCAGGCGATCAAGCACAAGCTGGTCAATATCTATGTCGACCTCGAGTTGGCGCGTGCAAACGCATATTATGGCGCTTGGGCGATGACGAACGATGCGCCAGACCTGCCGATTGCGGCTGCGGCTGCAAGGGTGTCCGCTTCGGAAGCGTTCAATCATGCGGCTCGTGAGAATATCCAAACTCATGGTGGCATGGGCTTCACCTGGGAGTTTGATTGCCACCTCTATTACAGGCGCGCGAAACAATTGTCGCTCGCCATCGGCGGCGAACGGCGCTGGACTGATCGCCTGATTACTAAGCTCGAGCAGCGCAACGCGCCATAAGGAGACGGAAAATGGATTTTGATGACACGTCAGAGGAAGCGGAATTTCGTGCTGAAGCCGCCGTATGGCTGAAAGAGAATGGCGTCCCAAAGCAATCCGACCAATCAATGGCGACCCGACGGGGTGATCCGGCGGTCGTGCCGCGTGCTCGGGAATGGAATGCCAAAAAATTTGAAGGTGGTTTCGCCGGTATCTCGCTGCCAAAGAAATACGGCGGGCGGGGTGGAACGCTGTTGCAGCAGATTATTTTTAACCAAGAAGAATCGAAATATGCTGTGCCGCCTAATATTTTTAGCATCAGCCATGGTATGGCAGTTCCCACTCTGCTGACTTATGCGACAGAGGAACAGAAACAGGGGTTGGTCCCAGCCACCCTAAAAGGCGATGAAATTTGGTGCCAGTTGTTCTCGGAGCCAGGAGCAGGTTCGGACCTTGCCGGGTTGCGTACACGCTCGGAAAGGTGCGGTGATGAGTGGGTTATTAACGGTCAAAAAATTTGGACGTCCGGAGCGCATTATGCGGATCGTGCTATTTTGGTGACACGTAACGATCCGGAAGCCGTAAAGCACAAGGGATTGACCTATTTCTTCCTGGATATGAAGACGCCTGGCATCGACGTACGTCCAATCCGTCAAGTCTCCGGCTATTCTGGCTTTAACGAAGTCTTTCTGACGGATGTGCGCATTCCGGACTCGCAACGCCTGGGCGATGTGGGCGAGGGATGGCAGGTTGCAATCACGACCTTGATGAACGAGCGGGTTGTGAGCGGTGATAAGCCTGCACCAAATTTCGACGAAATTTTCAGCTTGGCTCAGCAGCTCGACACCGAAGAGGGACCGGCGATCGAGGACAAGGCGGTCCGAGACCGACTGGCGAAATGGTATATCCAGACACGTGGCATCGAATTGATCCGCATGCGCTCAATGACTGCGATGTCACGAGGCGAACGGCCGGGACCGGAGAACTCTATCGGCAAACTGGTCGCAAGTTTCAAGCGCCAGGACATTGCCCAGTTCGGCATGGACCTGATGGATATAGGTGGCATTATGCAGGAATCGGAAGCGTTGCCGATGTCGGCTTTGTTCCAGAATGCCTATCTCGAATCGCCGGGCAGTCGAATCGCGGCTGGTACTGATGAGACGATGCGAAATATTTTGGCAGAGCGGGTGCTTAAGCTGCCGCGAGAACCGCGTGCGGATAAGGGTGTGCCGTTCAATGAGCTTAAGGCGGGAACGGTCCGTTCGGGCGATTAAAGGCCGGAACGCCCATCGCCTTTAGAATTTTAGAATTGGAGCAAAGAATTTGGACTTAAACCTGAGTCAGGAAGACCTCGCGTTTCGCGATGAAGTGCGTACGTTCTTGAGCGAAAATTTATTAGATGATTTGCGGGAAGCAGCGCGGTTGACGCCGGCCGTGCGGACACCGGTGGGGCCGGCGCGCCGATGGGCGAAAATCCTCGCGGAAAAAGGCTGGCTTTGCCATCCCTGGCCAGCGGAGTATGGCGGTCCGGGCTGGAATGTCGTTCAAAAGTATATCTACGAACTCGAATGTGCGATGGCGGGCACACCCTCGATTAACAATATGGGTATACGTATGGTCGGGCCGGTGGTGATGAAGTTCGGCACACCGGAACAGAAAGAAACCTATTTACCGAGCATCCTGAAGGACGAGTTCGCTTGGTGCCAGGGCTATTCAGAGCCGGGTTCGGGCTCGGACCTAGCATCGCTGCAGACTCGCGCCGTTGCCGATGGAGATGATTATGTGATCAACGGCTCTAAAATTTGGACGACAGGCGCCCATACAGCAGACAGGATATTCTGTCTGGTCCGCACGTCGACCGACGGTAGGCCGCAGGAGGGAATCAGCTTTTTGCTTTTCGACATGAAGACGCCAGGCATCACGGTGAAACCTATCGTGATGTTTTCGGGCGACCATGAATTGAATCAGGTTTTCTTCGACAATGTGCGCGTTCCGCAATCGTGTCGAATTGGAGAAGAGAACCAAGGTTGGACTGTGGCGAAATATCTGCTTGAGTTTGAGCGGGGCGGTATCGCCTATACGCCGCCAGTGAAGGCCGGTCTCCAAAACCTAAAAGCCATCAGCAAGATCGAGCCCGGTGGCAACGGTCGGAAACTCATCGAAGACCCCAAATTCAACCGCGAACTTGCAACTTTGGAGATTGAAGTCACAGCCGCCGAGATGATCGAGAAGCGGGTGATGAGCGCGTTGAGCCAAGGACAGAATCCGGGCGCTGCCTCGTCTATATTTAAACTGCGGGGTTCCGAGCTATTACAGCGTATGCTGGAGATGACAATGAACGCGCTCGGTAATTATGCGGCTCCTTATCAACCTGATGCTTATAGTCAGGGCAGCAATAGCGACCCTATCGCGCCGGCGCATGGGCTGACGGCCTCATCGAAGTATTTCAATCAGCGCGCGGCGACGATCTATGCGGGCTCTAGCGAAGTTCAGCGTTCTATTATCGCAAAGCACGTGCTTGGTCTCTGACCGCATCGACCGTTGTTATGAACCAAACCGAAATCGAACATCTCTTCCGCGGTAGCGCCACGCCGCCAAGCCGTGCTCTACCCGGTGAAGCGCCCTTTACGACACGTCCGGAACTGAAGGGAACCTTCGGTATGGTCTCCTCGACCCATTGGTTGGGGACGGCGGCTGGGATGTCTGTCCTTGAGAAGGGTGGCAATGCCTTTGATGCTGCTGTAGCCACGGGTCTCACTCTACAAGTCGTTGAGCCGAGCATGGCGGGGCCGGCCGGTGACGCGCCGATTATCTTCTACGATGCAGTGGCGGACGACGTTCAGGTCATTTGCGGGCAGGGCGTGGCGCCAGAGAAAGCGACGATCGGCGCTTTTCGGCAGCTGGGCCTCGAAATCGTGCCGGGGGCGGGGTTGCTGCCTTTAGTCGTACCGGGGGCTTTCGACGCCTTCATGGTGTTGTTGCGTGATTGGGGAACGCTGCGGTTACGCGATGTGCTCGGGCCCGCCATAGGGCAGGCGCGAAACGGCTATCCGATCGGGGCGCGTGTGGTTGCAACGATCGCCGCATTGCGGGAATTGTTCGTCGAACACTGGCCGACTTCCGCGGCGGTCTATTGCCCAAATGGCGAAGTACCCAAGGCGGACCAGGTTTTTCGCAATCCTGTTTTGGCTGACACGTTCGAGAGAATTCTAAAGGAAGCCGACTCCGTTGGCGGGGATCGAGAACGTCAGATCGAAGCGGCTCGGGATGCGTTCTACCGCGGCTTCGTGTCGGAACACATAGACCGGTTTTGCCGCGATAACAACGTTCTTGATACGTCGGGGCAGACGCATTCGGGGTTTCTCTCTGGTGATGATCTCGCTCGTTGGTCTGCAAGCGTCGAAGCACCGATTTCTTTTGAATATCGAAATCATACGGTCTTTAAATGTGGCCCATGGAGTCAGGGGCCGGTCTTTCTCCAACAGCTTGCGATTTTGAATGGTTTCGATATCGGGGCGATGGAGCCGAACGGCGCTGAATTTGTGCATTATGTGACGGAGGCGGCCAAGCTGGCGTTTGCCGATAGGGAGAAATTCTACGGTGATCCTGACTTTATCGACGTGCCCATGGATACCTTGTTATCATCGGCATACAACGCAGAGCGCCGCGCCTTAATAAACGGTCAAGCGTCAACACGAATCCGTCCGGGCACCATCGCCGGCTATAGCGGAACTGTCGTTTACGGCCTCGAAGACGGCAGGCGTTTCCAGGTTCTCGATGGCGGTGAGACGGTGCCCTTGGATGAAGGCCGAGACAGCGCATCGATCGCGACTGGTGATACTGTGCATCTCGACGTGGCGGATCGTCATGGTAATCTTGTATCGATCACACCGAGCGGCGGTTGGTTGCGTAGCTCGCCGACCATCCCCGAGCTCGGGTTTGCTTTGTCGAACCGCGGACAGATTTTCACTCTCGAAGAAGGAACGCCAGGCGTGTTGATGCCTGGGAAGCGTCCGCGAACGACGTTGAGCCCTGGCTTGGCGTTTCGCGACGGTGCACCCTATATGGCATTCGGCACCCCTGGAGCAGACCGTCAGGATCAATGGGCGCTTCAGTTTTTTCTGCGCTTGGTCGATCATGGGCAAAACCTGCAGCAAGCGGCGGATGCGCCCACGTTCAATACGTCCCATTTCCCGGCATCCTTCTACCCAAAGCGCGCAGGACTGCGGTCATTGGATGTGGAGGGCCGGTTCGATGAATTAGTTGTCGCAGATTTGAAGGCCAGAGGGCATGCGGTCACGGTGGGGGATGATTGGTCGCAGGGCCGTCTTTGCGCCGTCGCGCGCGATCACGATTTGTTGAAGTCGGCATCCTCCGCCAGGTTTACTCAAGGTTATGCTATGGGCCGCTGATTTAGAAGCGTCACTAATATACCGATGTCAATATAAGTTTCGGAAAGCCTATTAAAAATAAACCATAAAAATTTAGGCTTTGGTGTTGTCGGAAGCTGTATTAATGGTTGAATTGCGGATAACGCACTATCTGAAATGCGCGCTGGCTTTCGCCGAATCTCCTCATCCCGGGCGAGGAATTTATTTGCCGTTACTTCAATTTGCGCGAAGCCGCCCTAGCTTCTCATAGGCATTTGATAAATTTCACGGCGATGTAGGATGGTCGCTCGGGACTGGGGATATTATGGCGAATAAACAAAAGCTTCTGACGGAAGAAACGCTGGCAAACGAAGGGATTGCACGGGTCCTAGAAGAAGCCGGAATCGACATGGTGTTTGGTATTCAAGGCGGGAATATGGGGCGTCTTTACGATGCACTTTACGATCATCAGGATACGGTTCGCGCCGTTCTCGTCCGCCACGAACAACTGGCTAGTGTGATGGCAGAAGTCTATGGCCGGTTGACTGGAAAACCAGGTGTCTGCATAGGCCAGGGTATTTTTATGCTGGCGAATGGGTTTCTCGGCACGCTCGAAGCCCATTTTGGCTCGTCACCTATGTTGTTCCTCACCGACTTTTCTGATGTCGCACCTTTCTCGCAGCATGCGCCCTATCAGAGTGGGCGTGGTGAATACGGCGGTGCCGATACCCGGCAAGCGCTCAGCTCTATTACCAAACACACCTTGACCGCGTTGACGCCAACGGAGGCGGTGCATGCGGTCCAACTTGGCATTAAACACGCGCTCAGCGGAGAACGCGGCCCAGTCGGGATCGTCTTTAACAGCAACTGTTTCATAGGTGGTACGATCGATCCGGAAGCAAGGCCCTATCTTTACAGCACCGACGCTTATCTGCCTGCGAAATTGCCGGGCGACCCCTCGAGTGTCGCGGCGGCGGCCCGCGCCCTCGAGGCGGCGGAACGGCCGGTCATTTTGGCTGGAAACGGCGTGCGTATCAGCCAGGCCTACGATCAGCTGGCTGCGTTGTCAGCCAAACTCGGTGCGCCTGTCGCGACAACCGCGTCCGGCAAGGGTATCATTGCTGAGACGGACGGTTGGGCACTTGGCACGTGCGGTAATTTCGGTCAAGCGACAGCGAACACTTATGTCGGATCGGCCGATCTCGTCCTAGCTGTCGGCACGCGTCTTGGCCCGGCGGATACTACAAATGAGAACCCTGCCTTCATCGATCCGACACGCCAAACCATCGTTCAAATTGATATCGAGCCGAAAAACGCGAGCTGGTCTTTCCCCTGTGATACGGTTGTGATCGGTGATGCTGGTCTCGTTCTCGAACAGGTATCCGATATTCTGGAGGCACCATCGGAAGATACCGTGGCTAGACGCAAAGCGGCTCTAAATGCGATGCGCGAAGAGCACAATTTCTTCGATCATCCTGCGTATACGTCGGATCAGATACCCATTATGCCACCCCGCGTTTTCAAGGAGATGCACGAGGTTATCGATGACAATGCATTGATCACCTGTGACGCGGGCGAAAACCGTCTCTTCATGACGCATTTTTTCCAGACTAAAGGGCCTGGCACGTTGTTGATGCCGGGTATCGGCGCTATGGGTTATGCCGTGCCGGCAGCGCTGGCTGGCAAGCTGGTTTATCCCGACCGGCAGGTCATTGCTGTGACGGGCGATGGTGGGTTCAGTATGGCGATGAATGGTATCATGACGGCTCGCGACGAAAATATTCCGATTGTGACAGTAATTTTGAACAACAGTGCGCTTGGCTGGGTCAAGCATGGTCAAGGTAACCGAACCATTTCGAGCACGTTTGCCGATATGAACTTTGCCGAGATTGTCGAAAAGATGGGCTGCAAAGGCATTCGCGTGGATGACCCGGCAGCTCTTGGGAGCGCGTTGAATGAGGCACTCGGATCAGGGGTTCCGACGGTCGTCGATGTCGTTACTGCCTTCGATGGACTTTCATTCCGCGATGTGACCTCGCCGTTGGCGCAGGCCTGATTAACGAAGATAGCCGCCGTCGATAATGATCGTGCGGCCGGTGACATAATCGGAGAGATCCGTCGTCAGAAATTCCACGACCTTAGCGCAATCCTCGATCGTCCCTTCGCGGCGGAGAGCTATTTCCTTCGCCCGTTCGCTGCGGTCGCCAAGTCGGCCAGTCCGAATGATCCCGGGGGCGATTGAGTTGACGTTTATGTTGTCCGGACCGACTTCCTGCGCGAGAGCGCGTGTGTAGTGGATGATCGCCGCTTTCGATGTGCCGTAGGGATGATATCCGCCTCGGGCATCGACCCCGGCTGTCGACGACACGGTGACAATCTTGCCCCCACCTTGTTTCTTGATATGTGGGACCACCGCCATACAGGTATTCATGCAGGTCTTCACGTTGATGTCGAGAACGCGTGTGAGCATTTCCTCCGGCGTGTCCGAGGGCAGTCCGGTGGTCACTAAGTCTTGCGTGTCGTTCGCGCCGGCCGCGGCGGCGCGTTCGTCGGCAAATTCGACCGTGCCGCCGCCCGCGTTGCAAACCGCGATATCGATCCGGCCAAGCTGGCTGGCGATTTCGCCGATAGCCTTTTCCGTTGCGTTCCGGTCGGTGAGGTCGAGTTCCATTCCTATGGCGCGGACGCCGAGCGCTTCGCATTCCGCCATCACCGTGTCTGCGTTAAGCAGTTGGCGTTCGAATTCGTAGACATCGGCAGCTTTAAGATTTCGGTCAATGATCGCTATATCGGCACCGAGGCCGGCCAGCCGCAAGGCGTAGCCGCGACCCAATCCACGCGCCCCGCCTGTAATAAGAGCAACTTTGCCATCCAGTTTCCGCTCGGTCATGATGTTTCCTCGCTCTATAATATTCTTGTTAGGTAATGTGGCGATCTTTTTGGACCGGACCAGCGCCAAATTGTTATTAATCCCCATGAGGGTGAAAGAAATATGTACGATGCAAAGTTACCGTTGCGGACAAATGGCGTGCCGCATGGCGGGAATATAGATTGGGCGACAGCCGTCTTCGGCGAACCGCCACAAGGTTGGCTGGACCTGAGTACGGGAATTAATCCCCACGCATACGCGTTTTCCGAAATCAAGGACAGCTGGTGGCATAGACTGCCAACTGCATCCGATATTCGCGAACTTTGCCGCGCGGCGGCCCAGTATTATGACGTATCTGACGCCAATTGTGTCGTTGCGGTGCCGGGTAGCCAGACCGCTATTCAATGGCTTCCGAGACTTCGAGGGCGGACGAAAGTCGCGATTGTCAGTCCGACCTATGGTGAGCATCGCCACGCATGGCAATCCGCCGGGCACGACGTTGTAGACGTGCCGACGCTGGAAAAGGTTGGAGATGACGTTTCGGTTGTAATCGTCACAAACCCCAACAATCCGGACGGCCGGCTCCTCTTCCGTGATCAGCTAGACGAATTGCGAGAGCGTCTCGCTGCGCGGGGCGGCTTACTGGTCGTGGACGAAGCTTTCGCGGATGTGGTGCTCGAAGTGAGCATATCGGGCATGTGTGGCAGAGAAGGATTGGTTGTTCTTCGGTCTTTCGGAAAATTTTTTGGTCTTGCAGGTCTGCGTCTCGGTTTTGCTTTGGCACCTGTATCAGTGGCAGCGGATTTGTTGCGTTCATTGGGTCCATGGGCGGTGAGCGGCCCTGCGCTAGTCATTGCGACCGAAGCTTTCGCCGATACGGACTGGCATGCGGGCATGCGGCAACGACTCGCAAGCGATGCGGTGAAACTCGATTGCCTTTTGAAGGCAGCGAAGATTGAAATCGTTGGCGGAACGTCGCTGTTTCGTCTCGGTCGAGTTGCAGATGCAACTTTGATAGCTGAAACTTTGGGGCGTTCCGGTATTCTCGTGCGTCGTTTCGATGATCGACCCGATTGGCTGCGCTTTGGTCTGCCTGGATCTGACGATCAATGGGAACGGTTGGCGCGCGCTATCGCGGGTTAATCCGATTGATCGATTAGGTGTATAAAAGAGCCGGCAACAGTCCCGGTCCGGCGACCGAAAGTGCCTAAAGAATTCCCTTCCGAATCGGTTCCGAAAAATAGCGCTTCGTCGCCTTCTTCCTGAGTGATCGTTGCGTAATGGAATTCATGAGCGCGGAAAAGGCTACCCTTGGCACCGAGAGCATGGTCATTATCGAGACTGACTTCACGATAACCGAGATGAAGTCGCCGGTCGGCGAAGGAGGTTTCCAGCGACAGAACACCGGCCATCTTATGCCGTTTGTTGTCGGCATCGACGAGGCCTTGGCCTAGGACCATATAGCCACCGCATTCGCCATAGATCGTCAAGTTCGCCCGCGCGTTTGAACGGATGCTATTAAGAAAATTGGTGTTGCTCGCCAGTTTACCCGCATGAAGTTCCGGATATCCGCCCGGTAAGTAAATCGCATCGCAGGCTTTCGGCGTTTCATCGGCTAATGGCGAGAAGAGCGTTAGTTCCGCACCTTGGCTTCGCCAGCCATCTAAAACGTGAGGATAGGAAAACGCAAAAGCCTCGTCCTGTGCGACTGCGATTTTTTGCCCGAGCGGGCGCAACGGTGGATGGTTCGTCTCGCGCTTTGTCACTGGAATGGAGCCGAGTTTTTCCATAGTTTCTAGATCCACATGCTCCGCGACGAATTCAGCCGCGCTATCGAGAAATCCATCAAGTGCGCTATTCTCTAGCGCTTGAACAAGACCCAGGTGCCGCTCTGGTAGAGTCAGGCTATCGTGTTTTGGGATGCATCCGAAGACCTTTGTGCCGCGTGACGCCATAGCAGATTGCAAAATATCCCGATGTTTGGGGCCGCCGATCCGGTTGAAAATCACACCGGCAAGTTTGAGACGCGAGTCGAATGTATCGAACCCATGCACGAGGGCGGCTGCGGAAGTAGCCTGCCCGCTTGCATCGATGACTAAGACAACGGGTATATCGAACCTAGCGGCGACATCCGCAGTCGAGCCGCCGCCGCCGGAGGCACCGTCGAACAGTCCCATTACACCTTCTCCGATGAACAAGTCGACATCGAGGGCGACAGTGTTGAGATTAGATTCGACCGTCTTCGAGCGCATCCCCCACGTATCAAGGTTTATACATACTCTCCCGCTGGCCGCAGTGTGGAATGAGGCATCGATGTAGTCTGGGCCTACTTTGAAGGACCCTATCGTTCGTCCAAGTTTTCGATAGGCGCGAAGAAGTGCCAAAGTCGTTACAGTCTTACCACTGCGGGAAGCGGGAGCTGAGATAAGAAATCCGGGTGTTTTCCAGGCCGTCAACACGTTGGTCTTCAGGCGCTGTAATAAAGTTGCCGATTGCCAAGCGGATCGGGGTTCAATTTTATGCCTCCGAGAGCAGACAACCAATCGAGGCCTTCCCGAAGGCGAACTACTTCGCCAACGATGAGCATTGCCGGAGGTGACAAAGCCGCACTCGCAGCATCAGTCGCAATGTTCGCGAGAGTCGAGACCACTGTTTTCTGTTCCGGCGTGGTGGCTTTTGACACGACCGCGGCGGGCTCGTTGCTACTGCGGCCCGCATCAATCAACATCTTGCTGATTTGCTTGATGTGCTTGAGCGGCATGTAAACAACCAAGGCATCCGACCCTTTGGCCACGGATTGCCAGTCGACACTGTCCGGGACGATACCGGATGCATTGTGGCCGGTCACAAAGGTGACAGCTGAGTTTGTGTCCCGGTGCGTAAGTGGAATTCCGGCATAGGCGAGACCGCCAACACCGGCGGAAACGCCCGGAATTACGCGGAAGTCGATACGGGCCGCCACCAGCGCCAAGGCCTCTTCGCCGCCTCGCCCGAAGATGAAGGGGTCACCGCCTTTAAGCCGTAAGACCCGTCGGCCTTCACGAGCCAAGCCGATTAACTTATGTGAGATATCAAGCTGTTTTGGAGACGGTTTGCCGCCGCGTTTTCCCGCGTAGATCAGTTCAGCGTTCTTGTTGGCGAGCGCCAGAATTTCCTCACTGACAAGCGCGTCGTAAATCACCGTATCCGCCTCGTGGAGGGCGTGAAGTGCAAGGACCGTCATTAGCCCCGGATCACCAGGACCGGCGCCTGTGAGCCAAACCCAGCCAGGCTCGAAATTTGGTAGATTGGGGATGTGTCGAAACATAAGATAAACGTATACCGCGCCATTTCGTTAAGCCAGGTAAAGCGATAGAATTAATTGATGAATGGTGTGCCTAAAGTATCACTAAAGCGGGGTTGGACAACCGGTGCTTGCGCAGCGGCTGGCGCCCGTGCGGCTTTTACAGCACTTCTGGTAGGTGAGTTTCCTGATCCCGTGACGATTACGCTGCCGAGCGGTCAGTCACCAAGCTTTCCACTGGCGAGATATAGATTCGATGGCCATATGGCCGAAGTCTCAATCGTGAAGGACGCAGGCGATGACCCGGACGTGACGCATGGAGCGTTGGTAGTTGTACGGGCACGTCTAGACCGGGTGGGTCGAGGCGTTTCTTTTAAGGGAGGCGAAGGTGTTGGAACAGTAACCCGAGAGGGCTTGGTTCTTGACGTTGGAGAGCCAGCAATCAATCCGGGGCCACGTAGGATGATCAAGGCGGAAATTGAAGATGTTGCGTCAATCCACGGGGTGTCGGACGATGTCGAAATAGAGATATCTATCCCTGGCGGAGAAGACCTCGCGCTGCGAACCTTGAACGGCCGGCTCGGGATCGCAGGCGGCTTATCGGTGCTAGGGACGACGGGCGTTGTTATACCATTCTCTTGTTCGGCTTGGATCCATTCGATACACCGGTCCATCGATGTTGCGCGAGCTGCCGGTATTCTGCACGTCGCAGCTTCGACCGGATCGACATCCGAACGGGCGGTTCAATCGATGTTCGACATGCCGGAAGAGGCGTTGATTGACATGGGTGATTTTGTCGGTGGAACTTTGAAGTACCTGCGACGCCATCCGATACAGCGGTTAACCATCGCCGGTGGGTTTGCAAAACTCAGTAAGCTTGGCACAGGGCTGCTCGATTTGCACTCAAAGCGCGGTAGTGTCGACCTTGATTGGTTGATTGGGGAAGTGGCTGCTGCGGGCGGCACCAAATCTGTCGTCGAGGGTTTGAGTGTTGCGGAAACGGCAGGGCAAGCGCTTCAAATCGCCCACAAATTGGAGTTTCCTATTGCCAATTTAATTGCTCAGAAAGCGCGTGAGACCGCACTGAAACACGTGGCGCCTGAGACGGCCGTGGACGTGATGGTGTTTGATCGCCAAGGCGATTTGGTCGGTCGGTCGGATGCCTAATCCCGTCAAAGTATTACTGCTCGGGGGTACCTCCGAAGCGCGGATGCTGGCGGCGCGCCTTGACGGGGATGATCGATTTACCGTTGAAACATCTTTGGCGGGCGCGACAGAGAACCCGTTGCCCGTGGCGGGTGAAAGTCGACGGGGTGGTTTCGGTGGGACGGTGGGATTGGTCTGCTATTTGCGCGCCGTGTCTGTCGATATCGTCATAGATTGTACACACGCCTTTGCGGCGAAGATTTCCCGGAATGCAGCAGAGGCCTGCGATCAGACGCGGACCGAGCGGCTGGTCGTCCAGCGACCGCCTTGGGAAAAGACTGAGGGTGATCATTGGTTGGAAGTGTCGGACGTTTCTGAAGCAGTGGAGTCTGTTGCGCAGCGTGGGCGCCGCGTGTTTCTCACGATCGGCCGACAAGGTATCGCCGCCTTTTCCGACTGTCGCGACGCTTGGTTTCTGATCCGCTCCATCGATCAGCCAAAACAAACGATCGAGGTTAAAAACTATCAACTCCTGCAGGCGCGCGGCCCCTTCGATTTTGCGTCAGAGAAAGCGCTTTTGGAAACTAACCGTATCGATCTGATTGTCACGAAAAACAGCGGGGGTGCGGATACCTACCCGAAAATAGAGGCGGCTAGGGTTCTTGGGTTGCCGGTGGTCATGATTAGGCGTCCTACACCGCCGGCTGGAACCGTCGTTCCGTCGGTCAACGAAGCTTTGGCATGGCTCGATGGACGTTACGCCGAAGTCTTCTGATGTCGGAACAGGTGCACGTGTTCCGCGGCATAAAGGTGGCTTTCCGACGCAGTTGCCGGTGACAACGCATGACCGACAAGGATAAGCGCGGTCCGTGTGATCTTTTTTTTCCGAATTTGTTTCGCGATATCGGCTAACGTTCCGCGAAGAATCAACTGGTCCGGCCATGTCGCACGGTAGACAACGGCGACGGGACAGTCTTCGCCATAGGCAGGACTTAACGCTTCAACGACAGCGCGAATATTTCGAACCGATAGGTGAATAGCCAATGTCGCGCGGCTTTGTGCCAAGGTAGCGAGGCTCTCACCTTCCGGCATGGTGGAGGATTTCATCGCTGTTCGGGTTAGGATGACAGTTTGGCTTACGTCGGGGAGCGTTAGTTCGGTTTGCAGCGCCGCAGCTGCCGCAGCGAAAGCCGGCACACCCGGGACGATCTCATAAGGAATATCGAGCGTTTTTAGGCGGCTCATTTGCTCCCCGATTGCGCCGTAAATGGAAGGATCGCCCGAATGGACACGTGCGACGTGATGGCCGGCCGTATTTGCTGTTGCGATTTGGTCGATAATTTCGTCGAGCGTAAGCGATGCTGTGTCGATCACGGTCGCATTCTTGGGTGCGGCCTCGATGATTTCCGTCGGAACGAGAGAGCCGGCGTACAGGCAAACCGGACATGTCGAGATAAGACGCTGCCCGCGTATCGTGATTAAGTCGGCTGCACCCGGCCCAGCGCCGATAAAATAGACGGTCATTCACCTGTCCCCTCAACTTGCTTAGCCGTGTAACCGCGGGGTGTGTAGACCCAAACGCCTTCGCAACCACGGTTTATGCGACGGGTCTCAGATGAGCCTACCAGGACAAGGGTTGTCATATCGACGCCATCCGTCGACAGTTCGTCGAGAGATATGACACGAACGGCCTCATCGGGGCGACCCAAATTTCGAGCCAGGACGACGGGCGTGTTTTTTGCCCGATGCGAGAGCAGAATATCTCGTGCGGCCGGAAGCTGGGTGACGCGACGCTTGGAGACTGGATTGTAGAATGCCACCACAAAATCTCCTTTAGCCGCCGCTTTTATCCGTCTCTCGATAATGGGCCATGGTGTAAGAAGGTCGGAGAGAGATATCGTGCAAAAATCGTGACCGAGAGGTGCTCCGATCCGAGCAGCGGCGGCCTGCATTGCCGATATACCGGGCGCGACATCGATTAAAATACGACGCCAGCTAGCATGCGGCGTCTCTTCCAATATTTCAAACGCGAGAGCCGCCATCGCATAGATCCCCGCGTCGCCCGAACAGATTAGGGCAACCCGTCGACCTGTTGCTGCCAGCGCAAAAGCTTTCTGGACCCGGTCGCTTTCCGCGCCGATCTCGAAGGTGTGGATGTCGCCCGATAACGGAATGTCCTCAATTAAATTGAAATACGCTTTGAAGCCAATGATATCTTCAGCGTCGCGCAATCTCTGGGCAGCCTCGCCGCTGCGCCAGCCTTCTTGGCCGGGGCCAAGGCTGACAAGTGAAAGTCGGCCCCGCGGGGTTCCAGGTTGATCTTTAATCGGACCGGTTGCGCGGGCGATTGCACAGGTCGCATGGGGACTCTTTACTTTTGGAACAAGGAGCGCGCTCTCCATTCCTGCTGCAGCCAAAGCGGCCGCTTCTGCGACGCCGTGGGCGCCGACCTCGCGAAAAACCACCTCGGACGGGTTGGCGAGACGCGGCGTTTCCGCTTCGAGCGTATCTGGATCGAAAAACCGTAAAGGAACACTAACACTAGCTGCTGTCTCAGCGATCCCCGGTTCGTCCATTTTCAAGTCGATGGAGTAAATGCCGGCGATCGCCGTTCTTGGCAGGTTATTTGTCGCCAGAACTTGGGTGACGAGGTTCTTTATCTCATCTGCCGACGTATCGCGCTCGCAACCAATGCCAATTGCCAGATCGCGTTTGTAATAGACGAGATGGTCTGGACCACCCTCGGTCACTGTATCAGCCACTTCAATGATAAGATCACCCGACTTGGACAGTGGCAGATCGCTTTTTGTCACCCAGTCCGCAACACCGTGAACCTGGACATTGGCGCCGCCGAGCAGCCTTGCGAGAAAAGTGTTCGCATTCTCTGGATTGGAGAGAACCCAGCCGGATGGCGGATCATCCAATGCCACGCCATACCGCCGGTCGCTGGTGGTGGTGATGGCGGATTGCCCGCCGAGTGTTTTGGACAGTTCCGTTGCGAGACGGTTGCCGCCCCGGTGTCCGCCCAGCAAGGGTATAACGATACCCCCGTCTTCGGAGACGGCGAGTACTGGAGGTTCCTCCCGTTTCGAATTGAAGACGGGCGCCAGCAATCGGATTAAAATTCCGGCGGCGCAAATACCGATGATAGTCCGACCATTTGTGAACAGGTTGCGAAGGGTCTCGCCTGTGTCGTCGAATTCGGTTCCGCCAGTGGTGCGACCTCGGCGCACGAAAATCTCTGCCTCGGGCAAAGCAGCGCATATGCGCTTGGCGGTTTCCTGTCCATTTCTCGTGAGGACGATGATGGCGGGTTCATTCATCGCAACCACGCTTGCCCCCGCCGGTGTACGAGGATCATTGAGAAGTAGGGCGATGAACTGGGCTCGACGGTCGCGAGCGGGACCACCCTTTCGGCATCCATCGTTGCCCGTTCGATATAACGGGCGCAGTCCAGAAGGTTTAAGTCCGAGATGAGCGCACGGACACGTTCGAAGTGACGACCGAGTTTGATGATGGCTGCCGCATCAGTCGCATCCAGCTGTGCTTTTAATTGAACGGAGGGAAGGGGTGCAGGCAGGACCGTTAGAATATCGTTCTGCGCAGCCAAGGGCGCGCCCAATACCGCTGCGCAGGCCATCGGCGATGAGACACCGGGAACGACTTCGACCGTGTGCCTTTCGGCCATTCGGGCAAAGAGGTACATAAACGATCCATAGAAAAACGGATCGCCTTCGCAGAGGACCGCCACGTCTTGTCCGTTGGCCAGATGCCGTTCCAGTTGCGTTGCTGCTTCCCCATAGACGGCATTGTCGGGGAACTTCGGTGCGGAGAGGGGCATGCGGATCGCAATTTCGGTTTTTTCATCCGTCAGGTGCGGTGCCACGATTTGCCGAGCGAGACTGTCGCCCGTCTCAGGTGCCGGATATGCGAGGACGGGCGCGGCTTGCAGGACCCGGTAACCTTTTAATGTAATGAGGTCCGGATCGCCGGGGCCGACACCGATGCCGTAAAGAGTACCGCTCATGGTTTTGCGACCGAATATTGCGTGACGGTCATGGCGGGCCGCCAACCGGTAAAGCGGCCGACCGGCTCGGCGCGCTCGACCGAAACGCGGGTGAGTTCGCCGCCATAAGCTTCTCGCCAATCTATCAACCGGCGTTCGCCTTCAACCGTGACGACGTTTGCGACCAACCGGCCGCCTGAGCGTAACGCCGTCCATGATGCTTCGATTAAACCTCCGTTTGAAAGCCCGCCGCCGATGAAGATAGCGTCTGGGGCTGGTAATTCGGAGAAGGCGGTGGGCGCTCTGCCGGCGATGATGTGTAGGCCTGGCGTGCCAAGTGCTTCGGCATTCGCGGCAATTATCTGTACGCGGTCTGGATTACTTTCCATGGCAACGGCTTCGTTTCGGGGGTGCACGCGCATCCATTCGATTGCAACGGATCCACATCCCGCACCAACATCCCAAAGCATCTCGCCCGGCGTCGGACAAAGGGCGGCAAGTGTCATGGCCCGAACTTCGCGTTTCGTGAGTTGACCGTCGTTAACGAACGCCTCGTCCGCCAAGCCTGGTATCCGGCTTCGAGATGTCGCGTCCGGGCCCGCGATACATTCGACAGCGACCGTGTTGAAGTCGTCCGTCTTGGCGCCAAGCCAATCAGCGGCCGTCGATTGCACTTTGCCCTCGGAGGCGCTGTCCATGCGTTCGAAGACGTTGATGCGGCTCTCGCTATAGCCCATGTCACAGAGAGCGTTGGCGATCTTCCCCGGCGTGCTGCCATCATCGGTCAGGATGAGCAGTTTCGAACCGGGTTGCACATAAGTGTTCAAGATCGAAAAGGCGCGGCCATGCAGCGTGAGACACTCGACTTCGTGCCGCGTCCAGCCGAGCCGAGCCGTGGCCATGGTAAATGCGGAGCGGCTGGGGACGATTGTGACTTCGTCAATATCGACGCCGCGCAGGATCGTCGTGCCGACGCCATAGTGCAGCGGATCGCCTGTCGCAAGAACGCAAACCCGACGACCACGTAGTTTTTCGATTTCGGGCAGCAATGCGCGAATCGGGCTTGGCCAAGTGAGTCGTTCGCGCCCGTCTTCCG
>MDTE01060055.1_pt1 | contig 23088 bp, 17 predicted proteins | sample 811231 | NCBI WGS metagenome assembly MDTE01 (sample SAMN05326651, study PRJNA326480) | marine metagenome | isolation source: seawater | place: Indian Ocean: Red Sea | collected 2010 | reverse complement strand
TCGGTCGACGAGCCTGGTGCGGCGGTCCGGTGACGGGTCGTTGAGAAATGCACGAACCTCCTCGGGAGTCGGCAGCACGCCGAGAATGTCGAGGGAGGTGCGGCGGAGAAATTCGGAGTCCCCGGCACGCGGCGAAGGCGGCAGGCGGAGTCCCTTGAGCTTGTTGAGGACCAGCCCGTCGATGAAGTTGCTCCTGGCGGCCTTGTCAAAAGTCTCGTCGCCAACTGGGTTGGCGTACGGCACGCTCAGCGACGCGACCACGTTGTTGCTGAGATACCAGGCCACGATCGCCGTCTCGCCAGGTCCAAGCACCGTCACGTGACCGATTCCCTCGGCCGACCCGTCGTCATCGACCTCGGCGACGGTTGAATTGTTCGACGTGAACTTGGCCCAGCGGGTGACGTCTTCGGAGTGGCCGTCGGTGTAGTGAGCCCGGACGACCAGCTGCTGACTGGATCCGGGCTTGAGGACGGCGTCGTGAGGCAGGATCTCGAGTTTTGCGATGCGGGGGCCGTCTGGTGCGGGAGCCGGATGTCCGGCAGCAATCCACTCGGACAGCACCCGGTATTCCAGGGACTCCTCGTCAAACCGGACGCCACCCTTGTGCGGCACGGCACCCGTTGGCTTGGTCAGCAGCAGGCTGCGTCCGGGCTCGGTGGGGATCACCCGACGCCCACGATTCTGCCGGGTGATGGCCCGGACGTCGGCGATGGGATCGTATCCCCGCAGCGAGAGCTTGAATCCGTTCTTGCCGGATGCGGCGCCATGGCACGCACCCGAATTGCAGCCAGCCTTGGTGAGTACCGACTGAACGTGAATCCGGAAATCCCACAGCGCGGGCTGCTCGAATCCGGTGACAGTCACCCGTGCAGATGCGGAGTGTGTGCCGGTCTGCACCGTGATCGTGGCCTGGCCATTGCCGGCAGGACGCGCCACGTCCCCGTCGACGGTGACGACCTTCTCGTTGGAAGAGGTCCAGGACTTCTTGCTGTCCGGAGATCCGGTGAACCGCCCGTCGACTACCACTCCCGACAAGAGCCGCTGAAATGCTGTCGGACCATGGAGCGTAAAGTCACCGGGGAGGACCACAAGCCTTCGGTCCGGGGGCCTGGCCGTGTCGTCGGCTCCTGGAGAGGCCGGACCGGTGAGACAGGAGGTGATCAGGACCAGGCACGAGATCGTCAACTGAGCGGGGCGCCTGGCAGTGAGGCGCGAACGTGCGGTCGGCCGAAACGAGACGAGGGCTGTGGGGCTCATGGTATCGTTCTAGAACAATTCATTGATCGCCTCTGTTCCCTGGTCCACCAGTGGGAATGGTCGGCCGGACGGGCCGGGCAGTTCCTGTTCGAGGTCATATCCGAGGCTTTGGAAGATCGTGGCCACCACGTTGCCGGGGGCCACCGGGTGTTCGGCGGGATAGGCTCCGATCGGGTCACTCTTGCCCACCACGCGTCCGCCCTGCACACCACCTCCTGCAAAGTAAACGCTCCAGCACTGCGGCCAGTGATCGCGTCCGCCCGCGGGATTCACCCGTGGTGTGCGGCCGAATTCCGAGAGGTTGCAGACCAGCGTGTCCTCGAGGAGCCCTCGCTCATTGAGGTCTTCGATCAGTGCGCTGTAGGCCTGGTCGTACATCGGCGCGACAATGTCTCGCATGCCCTCGATTGACGTGAACGGCTTGGTGCCGTGGATGTCCCAGGTGATCTCGTTGAAGACGGTCAGGAATGTGTTGACCGTGACACATCGGACTCCGGCCTCGATTAGCCGCCGGGCCATCAGGCAGCATTGTCCAAAGCGAGTCATCCCGTAGCGGTCCCGGACCTTCTTCGGTTCCTTGCCCAGGTCGAATGCGGCACGCGCCTTTTCGGAGGTGATGATCCGGAACGCGGCCTGGAAGTTGCTGTCGAGGAGCTTGGCGTTTTCGCTCGCCTCGAAATCCTTGACGGTGCTGTCGACGATCTGTCGCAGACGACGACGTCGGTCGAGCCGTGCCTCGCCGATCGTCTTGGGCGGCAACAGGTCAGGTACGCGAAAGTCCTTCTTGGACGGATCGGCCATCAGGACGAACGGGTCGTGGGCCTTACCAAGGAAGCCGGCGTCCTGGCCGTGAGGCAGGTTTCCGCCGGTCGACCCCATGGGCTCGGGCAAGACCACGTGGGCCGGCAGGTCGGTGCGGCGACCCTGCAGGTATCCGGCGACACAGCCCGCGTGAGGTGTGTTGACGCCACCGGTGAACAGGCGACCGGTCTGCATCATCTGGTGCCCGGTGTCGTGCACCGCTGCTGCGGTGTGGTAGCAGCTGCGGACAACAGAAAACTTGTCGCCGAGCTGGGCATGCCGCGGGAAGATCTCGCTAATGGAAAACCCGCCACCAGCGATGGGGATCGGTTGGAATGGGCCGCGGATCTCGGCCGGTGCATCGGGCTTCGGATCGAAGGTCTCGAACTGGCTGGGGGCACCGAGATTGAAAATCATGATGACCGACTTGCGGTCGGCCTTGGGATCCGTCTGGCCCTCAGCACGCGCCTTCTCGAGTTCGGCCAGCGTGAGGCCGGCGGCTCCCAGCGAGCCGACCTGGAGGAAATCGCGACGAGAAACGCCGTCGCAGGTGTGAGCGGTGCCCTGTCCGGTGAGATTGAGCATCGGGTCCGTCTCCGCGAGTAAGTGGTCGGACGACCGGTGACGTGTCCGGCCCCTCATGCCCTCCATGCCCTTCATGGAGGGCCGGTGGTGAGACGCGTCACGTGACGCCTCCACATCGCCGGTCGGTCAATTCTATGTCCGCCGGTCGGCCTTCACAACATGGACAGCCGTGGTTCGCTCGGGGTGGCAACTACGGTTGGCCCGGTTTTTCTGTCCACAGCTCGACCCGATCACGCAGGGTCTCCGGCAGTCGCTTCGTGACAGCCCGCCGTACCTGGTTCTCGTGGTAACGCGTGCTGAAGTGCGCCAGGATGATCAGCTCGTTTTCGAACCGGTCGGCCCTCTCGAGGATGTCCTCGAGATGCGTGTGACCGAACTTGTGGATCTTCTCCTTGCGGTGCTCGGGTCGGAAAAATGTCATTTCGGTGATCAGCACCCGAGACGTGTAGACGGCGGGGTCGTTGTCGAGACCACCTGGCGCGGTGTCGCCGCAGTAGCAGACCAGTGGCACCCGCACCTCTCGTGTCACCTCTTCGCCGGCCAGCCGTCTCTTGCGGATCTCGTCCTCGCCCTTCCCCGCCAGGTCCTCGCGCAGTTTGCGGCGGCGATCCCAGATGATGTACCCCACCGACGGCACCGTGTGGACCGTGTCAAAGACCGTAGCCACCCGCTCGCGGCTCAGCTCGAATTCGTCGCCGGCCGAGACCGGTATGAGGTTGCAGATCATGCGGCCCCGGTCGAGCTGACGCCAGGCGTTGAGCATCTTCCAGACCTCGTCGTGGATCTTGGCCGGGACATAGATCGTGGGTGGCTCCATCTTCATCATTCGCCGCCTGGCGACGAAGACCGGCAGTGCGGCCATGTGATCGAGGTGGCCGTGAGAGATGAAAAAGGTGTTGGTGCCCATGAAGGACCACGGGCTGCCACCCATGTCGAAGCCGAGCTTCAACTCGGGGATCCGCCAATAGGTCTGCACCGCGGCGCGCGAGTAGCCCTCGATGGTGAGACCACGGTGGATGTGGGTCCGCAGGGGGAGATTGTCGATCATCGTGAGCCGTCGAGCGAAACCGCTCCTCCGTCACCAATGCTCCGGGCCTCGGCGTAGCACAGCTTGAGGGCGTCGAGTGCCAGTTCGCTGCTGATGACCCGGGGGGCCTCGCCGGACGCGACACCCTGCACGGCCGCCTGCAATTCGTCGGTGAATGCGCTGTACCACTCGCCACCGCCTGGCAACGTCGGTTCGGTAACCTGGCCCTCGGAGTCGATCAGCGTCAGAGGGCGGCTGGCGACCCACGCGCCGCTGTAGGTGCCGGCCGAGTACTCGATCGTGGCACGCTCGAAATAGACCTCGAATCCGTGAGCAAACTCCAGGCCCGGCGCCGCGATGCCGCCACTGACACAGGTCACCGCGGGGCTCGATGGACCGTCATAGAGGTACTGGGTGTGGACGTGGTTGACGAGACCGTCCTGGAGGAGGCCGCGTGAGACCACCCCGGAGGGAACACCGCACAAGAGCCCGATGTAGTGGTTGTCGTGAATGTGGAGATCCACACCCCAGCCACCGAGCTTGCGGAAGTCGGACATATCGTCGGACCAGTCGGGAGGAGCGATGACGCGGCGAAAATGAGCCGCGAGTAAATCTCCCTGGTCTCCACTCTCGACCAGGTCTCGCACGTAGGCAAATTCCGGGAAGAATGGCAGTACCTGGGCGACCATCAGTAACCGGTCGGCGTCACGGGCCGCCGACACCATGCGGTGGGCCGACTCGAGATCCACGGCAATCGGTTTTTCGACCAGGACGTGTTTGCCGGCCGACAGCGCCTCCAGCGTGACCTGCTCGTGCTGGTCGGTCGGCAAACAGATGTCGACCAGGTCGATTTCTGGATCGGCCAGCAGCTCGTGATAGTCGGCGTAGGGGGTGACACCGTCGAGGTCCATCAGCGTCCCCGGCGGACCGAAATTGCCCTGGATCGACGTCCAGTCACCACCACGCTTCGCCTCGTTCCGCGTCGCGAAGGCCGTGATCTGGCCACCCGAGATCCTGGGTCCCTCGACGCGCCGCCGGCCGCAATCGTCCGGATCACTCATCCGCATCGACCCCTCGAAGTGGGTCATTCCCATGAATCCGAGTCCGATGATGCCGATGCGAACCATACTGTTTCGTCCTCTGATCGTTGGAACTGCCTCGCAGGGTCGGTGTGAATCACCCACCTCGTGACCGTCGGTCCGGTTGCAGTGACCCACCACGATTCTCTCGCCCGGGCCGGTCCAACCGTCCGAAATCACCCTAGCACGCCCAGCATCCTGACCCCTCGGGCCAACGTCAAGGCGTCGCGGAAAACACGCAATCGGCCCACGCCCACCCGGGTTAAACCGACTCACCGACATTTCTTCCGCTTCCAGGCGTTTTGCACTGGACGCCATGATCTGTCGTGTTATCTTTATGACAACATCATCGATCTGATGACACATTGTCGTTGGTGAAGTGGCTGCTGGTTGCCGCATGAAAGTGTGGCAAGACTGCTGTTGGAACAGGCAGTTCAGCCGGATGAGCGAGCAATGAGCTCGGTAGACGAACCGCGAAGAAAAGGAGTGACGCGATGCTCGTGCTGTCCAGGAAGCCCGGTGAGCGGGTGATGATCGGCGAAGATGTCAGCGTGACGATCGTCCGGATCGGTCCCAACTCGGTCCGCTTGGGGATCGAAGCTCCACGCGAGATGTCGATCGTCCGCGAGGAACTGTGTGTCGATGTGCCGCTGGAGACGGCGGACGCGATCGTCGAGGCGGTGGCGGTCGGCGAGACGGCGGAGCTGACGAACGTCTAGCGCGTTGTCCACCACTCCGGTTCGACAAACAGGTCTCGCACCGGGATCTCGAGCGCGGGGAGAATCTGTTCCCCGGAGACCGACTGGTTGAGCGTCCGCGGTTCGACCACTTCACCCGGTCGCGCCACATGGACACTCTTCTCCGTCGAGTCGACGACCCAGACCAGCGGGACACCCCACTGGTGCCATTCGAGCACGCGGTCGGCCATCGCGGTCCGTCTCATCGGGCTGGTCGCCAGTTCAATCACCAGGTCGGGTTGCGTCTCGGTCCATTCGCGGTCCATTTCCGCAAATGCCTGGCCACCGACAAACAGGCTGACCGGCGGGCAGCGGACGGTGTCGGGGTCTCGGCTGGTGACCAGCCCCAGTTCGTAACAGGCATATGCCGCCTGGCTGGTCTCCTGCTGCCTCTGCAGGCACTCTCCGATCGCCTTGGTGAGATTGAGGACGATGGTGCTGTGCCGGTCGTCGGGGGGATCGAGTTGCACGGCCTCGCCGGCCACCAGTTCGCACCAGCGGCCTCCCTCGGGCATCTCGTACCGTTCCTCCACGAATTCCTCGACAGTCGTCATGTTCGCGAGAATACGGCTTGTCGGGACATCGGTGCAAGCGGCCGCGAGTCGGGCTATGATGTCGTTGATGTCCGAGCCCTTTGATCCTCCGTCGCCCGTCGCATCGGCCGCCAGTTCCCCGCGGCTGGAGGGTGTCCGGGTGCGTCCCTTCGAATCCGGAGATCTCGAAACGGTCAAGGCGATCACGGTCGAGGCCTTCAGCGGGGTGTCGATTGATGAGGCGGCTGAGCATGTATTCGGAGCGGTCAATGGCCGAGACTGGAAGTGGCGGAAGGCCCGGCACATCGACGCCGACGTGGCTCGCGACGTCGACGGCATCCTGGTCGTGGAGTCTCCCGCGGGAGAGGTGATCGGTTACATCACCACCTGGCAGGATCTCGAGGCGGGGATCGGCTATATCCCCAACCTGGCATTTGTCCCCGAATGGCGTGGGCGGGGGCTTGGCCGCATGCTGATCGAACGAGCTCTGGACAGGTTCCGCGCCAATGGGCTCGCCTGTGCCAAGATCGAGACGTTGGCGCAGAACGAGGTCGGCCATCATCTCTATACGTCCATCGGTTTCCAGGAAGTGGCCCGGCAGGTTCATTTCTTTGCGGATCTCACGAATGCCCCGTCGTCCGGATCCGACGCCCAGAGCGAAGAGACCGGCTGATGGTGATCGCGGTGGTGGGGTCGACCGGCCAATTGGGCAGCGACCTGCTGTCGCTCTGGGGCGACCGTGCCGTGGGCCTGGCACGCCGTGATCTCGACCTCGTCGATCCCAGCACGATTGCCGGGCCGCTTGACGAGCTGGATCCTGACGTGGTCGTCAATGCGGCAGCGTATAACCAGGTGGACCAGGCGGAGAGCCAGCCGGCGGACGCCCTGGCTGTCAACACGCTCGGGCCACGCTGGCTGGCTCGATGGTGTGCGTCGGCACGAGACGGCCGGGGGGTGCGTCTGATCCACGTGAGCACTGACTTTGTCTTCGGGGCCGATGCGACCCGCGAGGTTCCTTACACGGAGTCCGATCCGACCGGTCCCCAGGGTGCCTACGCCGTCAGCAAGCTGGGTGGGGAACTGGCGGTTCGAGCCGGCTGCAGGGACCACCTGGTGGTTCGCACCTGTGGTCTCTACGGCCACTCTGCGCGCACACGCGAGGGGGGCGGAAACTTCGTGGAGACGATGTTGAGACTCGGAGGGGAACGTGGCACCGTCCGCGTTGTCGATGACCAGCACTGCACACCAACTTCAACGCTTGCGCTCTCCAGGGCTATCGACTCGATGATGGCGTCCGACTGCCGCGGCGTGATACATGCGACCTGTGCCGGCGCCACGACCTGGTGGGACTTCGCTCGGGCGATCTTCGAACTGGCGGGTCTGGACGTTGACGTGCAGCCAATCTCGACCGCCGAATTCGGTGCAGCGGCGTGCCGACCGGGTTACAGTGTGCTCGATGGCACTCGCCTGGTCGAAGAGACCGGTCTGGCGATGCCAGGCTGGCGTGAGGCTCTGGAAGAGTACCTGGCGCAGCGAGGCGTTTGACGGGCGACCAAATCGGAAACGGCGGCGAACAGGTGGCGATATCATGAATGGCTTGGCACATCTCGAGAGGACCCTGGGCGACGCTGTGGCGACCGGCCAGGTGGGCAAGGTCGTTTCCGTTCGGGCCCTGTTGCATCTGCCAGGTGATGACTGCGAACTGGAGTTGGCAGCCAATACGGTGCTGACACTCGGAGCGGGCCTGGTCGAGTCGGACATCGAGACGGCGACACGGGCAAGCCGCAACCACGCCTCAGGCTGCCAGGCCAGCGTGCTGGCCCACTTTGCCAACGGCCGGATTGTCTCGGTGACCGTGACACGGGGATCGGCAGAGCGACTCGAGTTGTCGTTGACCGTGGTGGGAAATCACGGCGTGATCCGGCTCGAGGGATCCGAGCTTGCCGACGAGATCGGCCTGGTCGAAGCGGATTTTTGTGGCCCGTCAGTGGTTGGTGAACCCTGATCCGGCGGGATGAAACCCGGGGTGCGCTGCGCGACCCTGGGCTGTGTTGCACAACCCGCGATGCTCGTGCTGACGGATCCAGGTGACAATCCCCGTTTCCGAGTCCTTTATGACGTACACTCTTGTGCGATGCGGTTTTCGACCCGGTAGAATGCGGTCATGAGCCAATTTGACGTCTGGATCGAGCGGCTGGCGCGGCGGATTCGGTGGGGCGAGTGTCTCCACCGGGCGGCTCACTGGTTGGCGATCTACCTGCTGGTCGTGGGAGGCATCCTGCTGGCCGGCAAGCTGCTGGTGCCTCGAGAATCCTGGCCGGGTCCATTGGCTGGCGAATACTCGGCATCGGTACGGTGGCAACTGGGTCTCTGCACATCCGGCGCTGTCTTGCTCCTGCTGGTCTGCTGGCAGCTGTCACGGACAAGCCTTTGGAGCCGGACAGATCTTGTGGCGTGGCTGGATGGACGCCTGCACGCTGGTGGCCTGTTGATGACGTTGAGTGAAACGGCCGAGGCCGATGCGGCCTCACCGGGTGCGATGGCCGAGTGGGAATCGCGACTCCCGGACAGCGGGCCGGACTGGCATCGCTCGATGCCCTCGGTGTGGCCGGTCCGCTTCGCACGGTACCTGGTCGTCCCCGCCTGCTTTGCCATGATCGCCTGCGTGATCCCGTGGCGGCACGTGCATGCCAATTCGAGTCTCCGCGATACGGTCAGCCAGCGAGAGACCGAGGAGTTGGTGGAATTGCTCAAGGACCTCAAGCAGGCCGGTGTGCTGGAAGAGAGGGAACAGGAGAAACTGGACGAGGAGATCCGGAAGCTGGCCGCCGACACACGCAAGAAGCCCCTGACTCACGAGAAGTGGGAAACCGTTGACGCGCTCCGTGAGCAGATGCAGATGCGGCTGGACGCTCACGGCCGGTCGCTCGACAAGGCCCTGTCGGCTATCGAAACTCTCGAGTCGGCAGAATTTGACGCCAATGGCTCCCTGAGCGACCTCGACCGGGAGTACTCCGACCAACTGCTCGACGACATCCGAGACGCACTCAAGAACACGTCGATCGACAAACTGCCGCCCAGCCTCCAGGAACTCGCTCGCAAGTACCAGCGGCAGCAGGCCGGCCAGGGTACAAAGGACGGGTCGTCGGGAAAGGCCGGTGAGGGAGATGGCGGAGAGAAGCCAACCGGAGGCCAGAAAGGCCGGCAGGGATCTGCAGAGAACCAGTCGGCGGGGCAGGGAAAGACCGGATCTGGTGAGAAGGGCGAGGGCCGCCAGGCGGGGCAAAAGGGGCGGCAAGAGAGTGGCCGGAGAGGGCCCGGCCAGTTCGGCCTTCCCCGGGACCCCGCAGCGCGTCAGCAGGCGCTCGATGACCTGAAGGAGTTCCTTCAGCAGGAATCCGAGCAACTCGAGCAACTTCAGCAGCAGGCTCAGCGAAATCCCGGCGGCACGTGACAGAACTGCGGCAGCCACTCGCACCGCGGCGGCAACTGACCGTCGGGCGCGAATGGACGCTCCGGTCGGGGCGGCAAACAAGGGCAGTCGGGAGACGGGCAGTCGACCGGCCAGGACAACAAGAGCGGTGCGCCGGGACGTGGGAGCATCAACCGCGGACGAGGGGATGCGGCGATCAGTTTTGGCGACGAATCGAATGCACAGGGCGCCAGGTTCCAGGACGTTGTCTTGCCCCCGGGAACTCTCGACGATCCCAACAATCGAATTCTCAAGATCACGTCGCGGGCACCCAATGTTGACCCGGCCTCGAAAACCGGCCGCAACTTGCCTCGGACGCAGGATCCCACCACGGGAGGAGCCACTTGGAGCCGCCGCCTGAGACCTCGTCATCGCGGCGTGGTGAAGAAGTACTTTCAGGACCGAGGTGCCTCGGGTCGAAAGCCGAAATCCGGGCCTGATTCGACGCTCCCCGACAATAAGTGACGAACCGCTGATGACCGACGCCGAAATCTCACCGCCCACGACAAACGAAGCCCCTGCTCCGGCCCAGGATGCTCCGGCCCAGGCCTCGTTGCTATCGCCAGATGAAATTGCCGATGCCGACCGCCTGATCACGTCACTCCTCGATGGCCTCGGTACGGCGATTCTCGGGCAGCCGGAATTGCTCGAACAGGTGACCATTTGCCTGCTGGCCCGTGGTCACCTGTTGCTCGAGGGTCTGCCGGGGCTCGGCAAGACGGAATTGGTCAAGGCGCTCTCGACGCTGTTGGGTCTCGAGTTCCGACGTGTGCAGTTCACTCCCGACCTGTTGCCCGGCGACATCACGGGTGCCCCGATTCTGCAGGATGCCGAAGGGGGGAGACGGCTGGTGTTTCAGCAGGGACCGATTTTCGCCAATCTGCTGCTGGCTGATGAGATCAATCGCGCGACTCCCAAGACTCAGGCCGCCTTGCTCGAGGCGATGCAGGAGCGTCGTGTGACGGTGCTCGGAGAGTCTCACGCTCTGCCGGCTCCGTTCTTTGTCCTGGCGACACAGAACCCGATTGAACTCGAGGGGACCTATCCTCTGCCGGAGGCCCAGATCGACCGGTTCACATTCAAGGTGCTGGTGGACGGAGTCGACAGCGAGACGCTGGCCGAGATCATCATGACGAGACAGCACGGCGAGCCTCCGGAACTGGATGTCGTCTGCACCGCTGAGCAATTGAACGAACTTTTCAGCCTGGTGGATCGCGTGCACCTGCCGCGTGCTGTGGCTGGATACATGGCTCGGTTGGTCGGAGCGACGCACCCGTCGTCCAGCGTGGCGCCCGAGCCGGTCAGCCAATTTGTTCGCTTCGGAGCGTCTCCTCGAGCAGCGATTGCTCTCGCCGGGACCTCTCGCGCTGCCGCCCTGCTGGCGGGAAAGCCAAATGTGGGTTTCGAGGATGTTCGCAAGGTGGCTGCGTGTGTTCTCGGCCATCGACTCATTCTCGACTACTCGGCACGGCTTGAGGGTTGGACGACGGTCGATATGGTCGAAACGCTGCTGGAAGCTGTGCCGGAGATGTCGGCTGAAATGCCCGAGGATTTGTCGGGATGAGCAGCTGGGAGAGAGACGGTCTGCGGAATGCCCGTACCGGTGTCTTCGCCGCCTGCATCGTGATCCTTCTGATCACGGTGGTCGTGCCCGAACTGCAAGCACAACAGAGGGTCACGGAAAGCGACCTGGACCTGCTGGTCGACTCGCGGTGGGCGGGGACGCTGTCTGGTGGCTATTTGCCCGTTCGGATCAGGGCTCGCAACAACGCGGCTGAGCGGCAGGCGACGTTTGAGGTGACCGGTGGTAGCAGCGTGGTATCGAGCACCATGACGCTCCCGTCCGGATCCACCACACATCTCACGCTGCTCGTGCCGATGGTCGGAAACGAGCACCGGCACAACATCGAATTCCGGGTACGGCTCGAGGGCCGCGGCCTGGGGCATCGCGTCAACCTCAACTCACCGGGTTACGCTTCCCAGTGGGCCGAGCCGGCGATGGTGGTCTGGTCGGAAGACAAGCCGGACTTTGCCGAGTACGACAAGGCGGTGCACGTGTTTGGCGAGACTCTCCAGTTGGAGCCTCGCGGTCGCGGCTACCGCTCGGTCGCGACCGAGAGTGATCGCCAGTGGCTGACCCCGACGATGATGCCACGCTCCTGGTTGGCCTATTCGGGTGTCGATTTCGTTCTGCTCCCGCTCAGCGTTCTGACGGGGCTCGAGGCCGAAGAGCGCGAGGCGATCCTGCAGTGGGTCGAGACCGGTGGCCACCTGATGGTGACCCAGGTTGGCGAGCCAGCTGCGGACTCCAGGGAGTTGGCAGCGGCGTTGGGCGAGTCTCAACGGGCCGCAATGGGACCCTCGTGGTTGGCTCCGTCTCAGCAGGCGCGTGACGCGGCTGCAACGATGGTGGTGACACCTGTCGAGACTTCTCGCCGGGTGATGCCAGGCCCGGACATCCTGCCGTCTCCCGATGAGGTGACCAAGGCGATTGACGGTGCAGATACGTCGGCTGTCACTTTGCCGGTCGGTCATGCTGCGTTTTCGATCAGGACCCTGCAGCAGGGAAGCATCACCGCTTTCGTGGCCGATCCCCTGGTGGGATCTCAGCGAGACTGGCTCTACGCGTTCCGGGCTTTGAGCGAGCGACTACCCAGTGGGCGTCGTCTAACCTGGCCGGGGCGTCATGGATTCCAGGTGGACCGCCGAGACGATTCGTTTTTGGACTTCATCGTGCCCGGTGTCGAAAGCGTGCCGATCGTTGCGTTTCTCGTTTTGATCACCGCGTTTTCGGTCTTCATCGGGCCTGTCAACTTCGTCTTTCTCAAGCGACGAGGCCAGTTGTATCTGCTCGTCCTGACCGTGCCGGTCATTGCCGCCATCACCAGCGTTGCCTTGTTCGGGTACGCGTTTCTGGCTCACGGCCTGGGAATCAAGTCGCACACCCGCAGCATCACGTTCCTGGACCAGCGCAACGAGTCCGCGGTGACGATGTCGCGGATTGCGCTCTTTGCCGGCATGGCGCCAGGAGAGCTGTCTTTTGCCAGGGACACCGCGGTGTACCCCGTTACCGCGACCGGCCGAAGTATCGAGCCCGGTGACTTGGATTGGACGGACCGCCAGTTGATCGACAACGCCTGGGTCGTGTCTCGCACGCGAGCGCAACTACAGACCACGCGCGCCTATTCGCTGCGCGGTCGACTGACGATTTCGTTAGAGGCGGATGGTCGACTCGTGGTGGAAAACGGCCTCGAATGGAATCTTCAGCACCTGGTGGTGCGTGACCGCGCGGGCAAGCTCTACGTGGCGACCGATCTTGGGGCCGGAGATTCCGCAGTCCTGGCCGATCCTGGTCAGACAATGTCGTTTCAACTCCCCAATGTCTGGGGCAGGACAATCCAACAGCACCTGGCGTCAGGCCGCATTTCAGAACAGCCCACAGGGATCCGGGCCTCCCGCAGTCGGAGACAGGTCGCCATGGGGGTGCGTCGCGAATCGGTGGGGGACCAGCCAGTCCACGTCTTCGGCGGCGGGACGTTCTCTGAGGCGATACTTCCACGGTCTTCCTATGCCGCGATTCTCGATGACGATCCGGGGATCGAGCGAGGATGTCAGTCCTCGGACATCGACGGGCTCCATCTCCTGATTGGCAGGTATTGAGCAGCCCGTCCCTGCGATTGCCAGACGGTAGACATCCATGACCGCAGTCGTCGACAAGAATGAACCGGCATCGAGCGATCCCGTTCCGACGGGACCGACGCTTGAGGTACGGAATCTACATCGGTTCTTTGGAACGCTGAGAGCTGTCGACAACGTCAGCTTCATGGCTCATCCCGGACAGGTGCTGGGTTTCATCGGTCCCAACGGCGCCGGCAAGACGACCACTATGCGGATCTTGGCCACGCTCGATTTGCCCACCGCCGGTGATGCACTGATCTGCGGCGAATCGGTGATCGATGAGCCAGATCGGGTGAGGCAGGTGCTGGGGTTCATGCCGGACTCGTTTGGTCGATACCCGAACATGAACATTGTCGAGTACTTCGACTTCTTCGCCCGAGCCTATGGATTCCGCGGAGCCAAGCGGCGAGACGCCGTCGAGCGAGTGATCGACTTCACCGAGCTTGGACCCGTGTCCAACAAGCAGATCAATACACTTTCCAAGGGCATGTCTCAACGACTCTGCCTCGGACGCACACTTGTGCACGACCCGGACGTGTTGATCCTCGATGAACCTGCGGCTGGTCTGGATCCGCGTGCCCGCGTTGAATTGCGAGAGCTGATCCAGCTGCTCGCCCGCGAACTCGACAAGACGGTCCTGATCAGTTCCCACATTCTCACGGAGTTGGGTGAGATCTGCGACAGCGTGGTGATCATCGAGGCGGGCAAGATCCTGGCCAGCGGCGCGATCGAAGACTTGCAGCGAAGGACGTCTGAGGTGGCTGGGGCCGACACTCCGGAGGCCGCGCCGACATCGGAAATCGTCATCACGGTACTTGATGACGCTGGCGAACTCGAGAAGACGCTCGTGCAGTTGCCCTTTGTCGAGGAGGTCTCGGTGAGCGGACAGCGGGCCACGGTGGCATTCTCGGGCGACGACAATGCGCAGCACGAGCTGCTGCGACGGTTGATCGAGGCGAACGTGCGAGTGGTCAGTTTTGATGCCAAGATCCAGACGCTCGAGGACACGTTCATGCGGATCACGCGGGGGGAAATGCAGTGACCCTCGAAACCGATCCCTGGATGGAGCGGGTTGACGGTTGGGCCGAAAGCTACGGCGATCGGTGCAACCCGGTGCTGGTTCGCGAGGTGCGTCAGGAATTCCAGGGCAAACGGTTTGTCATCACGATGTTGCTCTCGCTGACGGTCGCGTGGTTGTCAGCGGTCTTTGGATCGCTGTCGATGTACGACTCGACGATGCAACCCGAGATTGGTGACGACCTGTTTGGCTTCTTTTTTGCCGTACTTGCTTTTCCGATTTGCGTGATGGTTCCGGTCGGCCTGTTTCGGAGCCTGACGTCGGAATTTACCGAGCGGACATTCGAGTTGCTCGCCGTAACCCCGATGAAGGCGTCTCGGATTGTCCGGGGCAAGCTGGCCACGGCCATGCTCCAGATGGGGCTGCTGATGGCCACGCTGTCGCCGTTTCTCTGCTTCACCTGGTTGCTGAGAGGGATCGGGGTCTTTCACATCCTGTTGTCGCTGATCGTCCTGATCATCGCCTGCTACAGCCTCTGTCACCTCGCCCTGTTGTGCGGATCGATGGTCCGCAACTCATCCTGGCAGGGATTCGGGATGGTCATTCTGCTGGGAGGTTGCTTCATCTGCTGGGTGATCATGTCGGCCGTCGTGTCCGTGGGGCGGTTGAGCATCGAGGAGTTTATCGGTGGGGGAATCTGCACCGGGATCGGCGTTCTGTACATGATCGTGGTTGCCACGGCGACGGCCACGACTTCATTGACTCCAACGTTTCTGGTCCAGCCCGCCAACGCACAGGCTATTGTCCGCCCTTCGCAGGAACGCAATCGGGCAGCTGGGGATGATGGGTTGGGTGACGGCGAGGACGACTCATGAGCCTCGCTGACCAACTCCTGGGTCGCACGACCATCCTGGCGGATCGTGCCAGTGATCGACTCAACCCGATCCTCGTCAAGGAGACCCGCCAGGCAGCCCAGGGGACGCTGTTTTCAACGGTCTACCTGCTCCTCGTCGGGATCAGTTGGCTGGTGTTGCTGTTTGGCACGCTGGCGATGTGGGAGGCTCACGAGACTCAGCCGACAGCGGAGATCTTCTGGGCATGGTATTACGGTGTTCTCTCCTTCGCGGCATTCGTGGTGGTACCGTTTGGAACCTACCGCAGCCTGCTCACCGAGCGAGAGTCTCACACGCTGGATCTGTTGACGATTACGTCGCTGACACCCAAGCAGATCATCCGTGGCAAGCTCTCGACATCGCTCGTTCAGGCGGCCGTGTATTCGTCGGCCATTGCCCCGTTCATCGCATTCACGTCGATGTTGCAGGGCTTCGATACCGCATGGGTGGTGTGGGTGCTGGCCATGTCTGTGCTGTGGTGCATGGCTCTTTGTGTCGGTTCGCTCGCCACCGGCGTGGCGTCGCGGCACAACCAGTGGCAGTCGGCCAACCTGGTCGGCCTGATCGTGTTATTGATGATTGCCTGGATCGTCGTGCTCACGTTCGTGTTGGGGGGCGGGCAGCGCGAGGTGGACTTTGAGGATGCCGACTTCTGGTGGGTCAACCTGGCCGGAGTCCTGCTGGTGCTGTCCTACATCCTGCTGGCCGGGCAGATCGTCATTGCGCGTTTGACGTTTGCCGCCGCCAACCGTAGCACGGGCATCCGGCTGGTACTGGTGGGCCAATTCTGGACGGCCGCTGTCGTTCTTGGCGTCATGTACCTGCTGGACCACTCGATTTTCCGGGACCACTCGTTTCTCCCAGTGGTCTCGCTCCTGGCGCTGATCCAGTGGGCGGTCATCGGCCTGTTCCTGACCAGCGAGAGTGATTTCCTGTCACGTCGGATCCGTCGCAGGCTGCCGGCCAGGCGGCTGAGTCGATTGCTGGTCTACCCGTTGCTGCCAGGCGGAACATCGGGCCTGGCCCTGGTGTACGTGCACCTGGTGGTGATTGCTGTGCTTGCGTTCGCCATGTCGGTTCTCAAGTCATCTGCCCTCGACGTTGGGCGAGCTCACGTGGTACTTAGCCTCGTCGCCACGGTTGCCATGTGGGTGGGCATTTCGGCCCTCCTGGGCCGCAAGCTCCGCAAGCTGTCCCACCGCTTCACGCCGGTTCACACTCGGGTACTGGTCGTTGTGCTCTTCGTGGCCATCCAGTTGATCACGATGGTGCCGACCATGTTCACAAGGTCGGTTGGCATGTTCGGGCGAGCATGGACAGGCTGGAATCCGTTCTTGCTGACTGACGTGATCTGGGACGCCTCGCGAGCTCGTGATGTGCCGGGCGGTGTCATGGCGGCCTGCCTGTTGCTCGCTGCGTCCACGATCGTTTCGATCCTGGTCAATGTCCCCGCGTTGATTGCGTCGGTGAAGAGCGTCGTGGTGACGGAGCCGCCGATGCAGTCGCATTCTGTCGCGTCACCAACGATGGCCAGCACGGAGTCGGCCGATGCGACATGATTCCGAAGTCCGTCGCGCTGTCGACACTTACCAGCTCGGGCTGCTACGGGTGCCGGCCTCCGGACGTGCCGGAGAATTGCTCGGTCGGGGCACCGGGAGCTCGCTGGAGTTCCAGGAGTACCGGGAGTACACGCCCGGAGATGACATCCGGCATCTTGACTGGGCTGCCTACGGCCGGAGCGACACGCTGATGGTCAGGCTCTATCGCGAGGAGATCAGTCCGCGGACCGAGATCCTGATGGATGCCAGCGCTTCGATGGCGTCGACCGAGGCCAAGAGTCTGGTGACCCGTCAATTGTCCGGGTTGTTTGCATTACTTGCCGGCGGACTCGGCGGCATGCCCGCCGTGATCCCGCTGACAGCCGACCACCCGCTACAGCGGATGGGTCTTGACCAGGTCGAGCGACTCGCCGACTGGCCGTTTGAGTCGGGGTCGTCCCTGGCCGAGTTGGTGGCCGAGGGCAGCGTGCCGCTGAAACCACGTTCGGTGCGGATTGTCGTCAGTGACTTTCTCTATCCGCTCGACCCCGACACGCTGATCCGACAGTTGGCGTCCGACGCATCGACACTGTGGGTGGTCCAGGTGCTTTCAGGCTGGGAGGCCCGGCCCGAGCCGGTCGGCGGACGTCGGCTGGTCGACAACGAATCGGCAGCTGAGGCCGACCTGGTGATCAACCAGTCCGCGATTGCCGATTACCTCGACAGACTCCGTCGACTGCAACGGGGCCTGATCCGGGCGTGTCGGAGAGCCGAGGCCAGCTTTGTGACGGTGGAAGCGGAGGCGGGTCTGTCGGAGGTCTGCCGGGACGACCTGTGTGGCGCAGGCCTGTTGAGGGTGGCCTGATGTCATTTGCCAATCCCTGGGGACTGCTCGCCCTCGCCGCCCTGCCGGCGATCGCTGCCATCCATCTGTTTCACCGGAGGTATCCGCGACTGGAGGTTTCGGGTCTGCACCTGTGGGGAGTGGCGCAGATGACTCACACTCCGGGCCGTCGACGCGAGCGTCTCCCGTTGACATCCTCACTGCTTCTTGAACTCCTGGCGGCACTCGTGCTGGCCCTGGCCCTCGCCAGGCCCCAGGTCGACGCGACCGACGGCGCCGTTCACCTGGTCGTCGTGCTCGACGGGTCCGCATCCATGTCAGCCCGGCGACTGACCGCTGCCGGGACCGAAAAGACATTCCGCTCGTTGGCCATCGAGGCTCTGGATGAGAGGGTGGCGGCACTTCCGGCAGGGAGTGTCGTCACGCTCATCGAGTCAGGAAGACGGCCTGTGTTGATCTTCGGCCCGCAAGGACATCCGTCCGCGGCGATCGGGGCACTCGAGGGGTGGTTGCCCGAGTCGGTGGCCCACGACCTGCTCCCGTCCTGGAGCCTGGCGGACCAACTGGCCGCTGAGTCGGGCGAGCTGCTGTTTGTCACCGACAACTTGCCTGACGAGAACATGCTGACCGTGCCGGGGCGGATGGAGATCCTGTCTGTTGGCGAGCCACAACCGAATCTCGCCATCACGGCCGCCCGATGGGTGATCGGTGGCGATGACTCAACGGGGGCCGACCCGGCCGGGAAAGTCCACCTGAGGATCGTGAACCTCGGGCCGGCCAGGGCTGAGGCGACACTGACCGCCGAGTCACCTGATGGCGAGACCACTCGCGAGGTATTCTCCAGGACACTCACACTCGCTCCTCGCGAGGTGATGCCGTTTGAGGCCACCATTCCCGCTTCGATCGGTCAGCTGGATGTCCGCGTGGTGAGTGATCGCGATGCGTTGGGCCTCGACAGCCGGGTACGGCTGGTCGAACCGACGCCTCGACGGGGCAAGATCGCGGTCACGCTGGAGACGGAGTCCGTCGCCAGGCAGCAGGTGATGCGGGCCCTGGTGGCTCTGCCCGGCTGGACGCCATCGGCCAGCGACGACGCTGACCTGGTGATCGGTCCGGCCAGTGTCGACCTCGTCGCACCCGATGGAGGTCGCGGTCGAGACGAACGGTGGTTTCTCGGTATCGGGCCGGTCGACGAATCGCCGGCCGCTCGCGAGTCCTCGGTCGACCTGTCGGACCGATCCGTGTTTGTCCTTGAGCGACGGCATGCCCTGCTGGAAGGTGTGGTCCTGGGTGGGGTGATCTGGGGAGGGGTCCAGCCGCTTGATTTTGGTTTCACGCCGCTGATCAGTTCGGGTCAGCGAGCACTCCTGGTGCAACGCACTGGCCAGCCTGGCAACCACTATGTGATGAACATCGATCTGGCGCGGAGTAACTTCACCGACACACCCGACTGGCCGATCCTGCTCAGCAATCTGCTCGAGTCCTGTCGCGACGCGATGCCTGGTCCGAGACGCACCAATTACCGGGTGGCCGAGAATGTCCGCTTCCGGCTGGATCAGCAGGCTTCGGACGGGGAAGGCATGCTGTCATTGGTGGGGGGGCATCGCCCTCGTCATGTGGCTCGTGCTCCCAACGTCGACATCGCAGGGCTGGTGCATCCCGGCATCTACACGCTCAAGGACGGGGACCGCCAGTTGGCTCGATTCGCAGTCAACTTCCAGGACATCGACGAGTCGGCGCTCGGTGGCCTGGTGGCCGGTGAACGAGCGGCTTCTGTCAGTGGCGACTCGAGCGGATTTGAGGTGGATTCGCCGTACACGTGGCTGATCCTGTTGGCGATCGTCGTGGTGATCGGGTTGGCGTTGGGCGACTGGCAGGTGCTGCGTGGGGGGCGAATCGAGGCGTGGTCCCTGCGAGATTCCCGAGCACGGAGGGGGGGTGCCCGTGCTTGAATTCGAATCGCCGGCTGTGCTCGTTCTCGCATTGCCACTGGGCTGGGCCTACTGGAATTGGTATCGCGTGCGCGGTGTCACTGGTTGGTTGCGAGTGGTCCTGCTCGTGCTGCTGATCGTGGCCTTGGCTGGTCCGCGTGTGGATGTTGGAGGCGACGGGCTGGACGTGGTCGTTGTTGTCGATCGATCGCGTTCGGTGTCAGCTGCCAACCAGGCGACATCGCTGGAATTGGTTCGAGATCTCGAGCAGACACGTGGCACGGGAGATCGGCTGGGCGTCGTGACGTTTGGAGCCGAGTCCCGGGTGGAGCACGAACTCTCGGCGAACAAGACGCTGGGCAATTCCTACACGCGGAGTGTCGACGTCGATGGCAGCGACCTGGCGGCGGCATTGGGAACGGCACTCAACCTGGTGAACCCGTCTCGTCCCGCGCGGATCCTGGTGCTCAGCGATGGAGAGGCCAACGGCCGCAGCCCGGACGGCGTGGCCCGGCGAGCCCGCGAGGCGGGTGTACCGATCGACGTGAGGTCCTACCAGCGGTCACACGTCGGGGATGTGGCGGTCGAGACCGTACGGCTGCCGCTGTCGGTTTCGCCGCGCGAGCCGTTCCAGTTTTCGGTGTGGGTGGCGTCTGATGGCGAGCGGAACGGGACACTGCGCGTGATGCGAGATGGGAAGGAGATCGCCCGTGCGACCCGCCGATTCCGCTCGGGCCGCAACCGGATGTTGTTTCGAGATGTGCTCGAGGCGGGTGGCATCCACCAGTACGAGGCCGTTCTCGACCTGGTTGATGATCCGGTTTCCGACAACAACAGCGGATTCGGTGTGGTGCGGGTTGAGGCGGGACCAAGGCTGCTGGTGCTGACATCCGACGGTCAGGCTGGAAATCTCGGCCGCGCTTTGTCCGCTGCGGAGGTGCCCTTCGACGTTGCGGTTTCGGGACAGCATCCGCTCACGCTCGATGCTCTCGATGGCTACCGCGGTGTGGTGATCGAAAACGCCCCGGCCGGTGACCTGGGCCGAGTGAAGATGGAGCGGCTGGCGCAGTGGGTGGAGGAACTGGGAGGTGGGCTGATTTTGACCGGTGGCGAGAGCAGTTTCGGACAGGGCGGGTATTACCGGAGTCCACTGGATGACGTGCTCCCGGTGTCGATGGAACTCCGGGAGGAGCATCGGAAACTGCGGGTTGCGATGGCGATCGTGCTCGATCGGTCAGGCAGCATGTCCATGCCGGTGGCCGGTGGAAAAACCAAGATGGACCTGGCCAACCTGGGTACGGCCGAGTGCATTCGGTTGCTCAGTCCCGAGGACAAGGTGTCGGTGATCGCTGTCGACAGTTCTCCTCACGTCATCATCCCGCTGGAGAAAGTCAGTCGGCCCGAGGCGATGGCGCAGCAGGCTCTTGGTATCGAGAGCATGGGCGGGGGGATTTTTGTCTACGTGGCGCTCGTCGAGGCGGGGAAGGAGCTGTCCAAAGCGGGAGACTATTCGACGCGTCACATCCTCCTGTTTTCGGATGCGGCCGACAGTGAGGAACCGGGCAAGTACCAGGAGTTGATCGAGAAGTTTGAGAAGGGTGGCATCACGGTCAGCGTCATCGGGTTGGGGACCGAGCAGGATCCGGATGCCGATCTTCTCAAGGACATCGCTCAGCGGGGTGGCGGCAACATCATGTTCTCGATGGACCCCCAGGAATTACCGAGACTGTTTGCCCAGGACACGCTCAGCGTGGCGCGAAACACGTTCATCAAGAAGGACGGTGAGGCGCAGGTCGAGGGGATCCCGGGCATGTTCCAGGCGGGATCGCGATTGCTGGGTGACCTTGATGACGGATCGGGTTTTCCTCGCACCGACGGATACAACCTGTGCTACATCAAGCCGGATGCAACTTCGGTTGTCGTATCAGACGACGAGTACAAGGCCCCGTGGTCGGCGGCGTGGTTTCGGGGCCTGGGCCGATCGGCGGCAATCACGCTCGAGATCGACGGTGAGTTCTCGGGAAAGTTTGGCAGTTGGGATCGCTACGCGGACTTCCTGGTGACTCACGCTCGCTGGTTACTCGGCGGAGCCGGGGAACTGGAAGGGGTGTTTGTCGAGATGATCCGCGAGGGCCAGGACGCGGTCGTGCGAGTCGAACTGGATCCGGACATGGCTCCTGGATATCGCGTCCGGCCACCGCGAGTGTTGGTGATTCCTCCAGGCGATGAGCGTCAACAGCCGATCGAACCCACGCTGTCATGGACCGGTCCCAATTCGCTGGAGGCACGAGTTCGGCTGTCTCGCACGGGCACCTATCGGACACTGGTTCGCCGTGGCGACGGCGAGGATCGCCAGTTTTCTCGTGGACCGATCGTGACCTTGCCGTATTCACCCGAGTTTCTGCCTCGCGTGGATCTGCCACCGGGGAGCGAGGTGCTGTTGAGCGTGGCGGAGGTGAGTGGCGGTGAGCTGCGGACGGATGTGACGAGCATCTTCGCTGATCCGCCACGGAGCTCGCGTCGAGTCAGCCTGTTGCCGTGGTTGCTGGTGGCCAGTGTCGTGGTACTGGTCGTCGAGATTGGAGGTCGGCGGTTGAACCTGTGGGAGAGGACCGGCGAGCGGTTTTCTCGGGGGGCCAGGCATGTGGAGAGACCAGTGGCACGTCCGCGGCCCGCGTCGACACGTCCACGGGCCGCTCGTGTTCGGGTGATTGCCGATGAACCGGCTCCCGAGGTCGTGGTCGCGGCGAAGTCGGACTTGCCGGCTCCGGTCATGGACCGGACACCAACGGAGGATCGTCCGGCGGCTTCGGATGTCTTCCGCCAGGCGAAATCGCGGGCCCGGAAGCGGTTGCAGTGAGCTGGACAAGAGGGCCTTGGTCGGTGACTTGACGCACCCCCCCCTGCTGGCTCTAGGATCGAATGAGTCAATCGGACGCGATTGGGGACGCGACCGACTCACCGGGGAGTGTACGCGGATCTGGTGACCGCCCTGGGCTTCAAACCCAGTGTGGCGGCTGAAAAGTCGCCAGGTGGGTTCGATTCCCATCCACTCCCGCTAGCGGGTTTCGCACCAAGGTGCACCCGCCCGCAACCCCCTGCACCACAGGGGGTTGTTTTCGTTCGCCGGGCAGACGGCTTGCAGGCCTGTGCGTGAATCACCGTCTCAGCATCTGGGCTCCGCTGATTCGGAATGTCGGCCTGGAGGGCATGTCCATCGCCGTGCGGCGATAAAAGGCGTAGTTGCCATACGCACATCCGGCCAATAGGTCAGGGCGACCGTCGCTGTCGATGTCATGGACCGCCCAGTACGGTCCGTGCTTCATCAGGTTGAACAGTGGCTTGCCCCACAGTGCAAGCGGTTTTGGGTGATCGAATTTCGGGTCGGTACGACTGCCGATGTTGCGGACGAACATCGGTTGGCATTGGGTGTTCGTCGGGCCCCAGTGACAGATGAGATCCAGCAGGCCGTCCGCATCCCAGTCGGCGGCAATCGCCTGGCTGGTGATCAGGCCGGGACACTTCAATGGCTTGCCGTCCGGGTGGGTGATCACGCGATCTCGCTTCAGTCGCAGGCGACCCTCCCGGTCTCGGTATTGGATAAACAACGCATAGGATTCGGCGTACCCTCCGGGGTGACGAGTCCGCCCGTCAGCATGGACCATGTCCATCAGGCCGTCACCGTTGAAGTCGCC
>MDTE01014332.1_pt1 | contig 23088 bp, 35 predicted proteins | sample 811231 | NCBI WGS metagenome assembly MDTE01 (sample SAMN05326651, study PRJNA326480) | marine metagenome | isolation source: seawater | place: Indian Ocean: Red Sea | collected 2010 | reverse complement strand
GTTACAAAAGGTATTCACTTATTTCTAAGTGGTACTAGTTTGTACCAGGGTTACCATTTTGATCTTGTTTATTTCGGTGGGATCAACCACTTATCCTAAATTGGTTAGATGGCCTTAGGAAGCCACCCGATTAAGCCGCGAGGGCGTATTCGTAATTGTCGTTATTGGCAATTAAATTTTTGTAACGCTGTCAAGCCATGTGTTACCGTTGGCTACTTGCACCCTCAAGGCATCACACCCTGTCGATACCGTTTCGCCCCCTTGATTAACCGTCTTTTCGCTCTTTCTCTTCTTGAATCGTAGTCTTAACAAGAGCAGCAGCAGCATTCTTCAGCGCCCGAAGGCCCTTACGTGCCCTAACACCCGCTGAGGCGTTACCACCGGCATTCTTGTGTACATCTAGATCCAGGCTTTCGACTAGAACTTTGATTTCATTCCATTGGTCTAATACAGACATGTTTTTTCTCCTTAAATGTCAGTAATTAAGCCGCCACTTTTTGGTTTTGTTGTTTCGTGGTCGGTATTAATACACTCAACTATAGCTATCATAGTCTCGCGGTTTTCTAGCTCCATAGCTAAAATTTCTATTATCTTAAGAATTTGATCCTGTGTAACACCGTATCTTAAGATCTCTTGAACAATTTCACGTGATACTACATTATCAAGTGTAGCTTCTCTTTGTTCTGGGGTTATGTCTTTCTTTGTCTCGTTGTTCATTACACGCTCTCTCTTACAATATAGTTTTCTATTAGAATCTCATCCTCACCATTAAGTCTCAAAGCTTTTCCCTGAACTTCGTTGTTAATGGTGTCGCGTGTTAAGACAACAGTTTGGCCCCACTGCTTGTTCAAATAAATGAATAAAACATTTTCCCAAATAGGTAAATCGCAGTCATAAGCATCTAAAACTTCGCGAATATCAGAAGGAAGTCCCCTTCTAACTTCAGAAACTGTAGTAGCTGTTTTAAGTTCATCACGCCCTGTAATCATTTCTGATTTACAGATATCATATACTTTGTGAACTGCTCCACAGTTATTGCATTGGCAATATTTGGGGATCACAGTATCGCTGTCATCAATTACAGAAAATACAACGAACTTATGAAATACAGGTTCTTTCCTGCCTCGATATTGCGGAAGCATACAGTGACACTGTATTAGATGCTGCTGTCCACGCATATTTTAGCCTTTGCTTTTCAAAACATTGGTAAGCATTGGCGCTGCTGATTGAAAAGTCGCATCAAGAGCAGCATTAACGTGTTGCATGATCAGAGCTAAATCCTCATCAGAGACGTTCAATCCCTTGTCATTTCTAGCTTCAAGCAATCCGTTGGCTACTTTTGTCTTAGCAACTTCCATAATGTCTAGGGTCGCGCGACCCACTTTTGATTCAAGTGACATGTTTATCTCCTTTGATAACTGTAGGTATTTATACAGCGAGGCAATCGACTAAGTAAAACTACTTATTTTGCATGCCAGTCTGCGACACCGGTCGCGGCCCAAGCATCAGGCTTAGCAACAAACTCAACACCAATAGACGTTGCCCAATTTCTAATTGTAGGTGTAAACTTGGTCGTAGGATATCGAGAGTCTGTATTTGTGTCTGAGTGTATTACTATTCTTCTATTGGGAAATTTGACATAAATCTCTTGTGCTAGCGTCAAGGATCTTGTTGCTTCTTCCATTATTCTTTCGGCCAACGAACTAAACGATTTAGGTGGTGTTTCTCTAGAAAAGTAGTAGAAAGCTCCCTTCCCTTTTTCATACAAACAGATTACAGTCGCAAAAACATGTTTTCCTTTTGTTCCCTTCTTAACATGGGAATCAGTGCCAATATGAATCGAATGGAGCTTGTTCTTTTCAATAATTCTGATGACGTCTTCTAAAGTCAAAATAGCATCCCTCGAGGGAGATTTCCATCTGTTTTGCCATTTTTTCTTTTTACTCTTCATCAATTGTTAACCATGCACCAATCTTTTGAATCATTCTAGCGTTCGTAATTCCAACCTTAAAAGCGCACAGTATTGCTGGAGGCGATATTTTTGTAAGTCTGTTTTCAATAAGCTTGTCTATTACTTTTAACGTAACAGGTTGAAGTTTCCCTCTATCTAATTCTTCTAAGTTGACTAATCCATGTTTACTAGCTTGTCCATACATTCTTAAAAGAGTCTGGACTCTATCTTGTCTAACACCTCTTGCAGACCCATGTTCCTGCCCTAAAGTAATCTTAACGCCTGATGATACTAAAGACATCATTCTTTCTTTTAGAATGTCTCTTTGCTCTTCAATTGATTCTCTTTGAGCACGACTTGCTGCCGAGTTTGCATTTTCGCTGTCGCATAAAAGAGATGTGTTTGATAAGTTGTTAATCTTTCTCTGTATCTGCCTTTTGTGTTGCTTAACCCTATTATCTACTTTGCTATTTTCAATTACAGATAGCTTAGGTGTGATCTTAATTCTTTCTATCTCTTTAAGGTCTTCCCATTCAATTGTACTGATCAGCTCACCCTTAAGAGAAGATACAACATCACTTCCACCACAAACTGCAATATCCACTAGTTGGTTAACACCCACAAGATCATATGGGACAACGACGGGAATAACGTTCAACATTCCCTTTCCGTGATTGACAGCTAATGTATTGGTGACATCTTCGTTAAACCCTCTGGCAAATATCACAATAGACTGGCCCGTTCTAAAGGACTGATCCATTAGGTTGTGAATTTCTGATACTGATTCGATAATCCCATCGATGCAAACAATCTTACTGTTGTAGAGTGAGATTAAAGAAGCCTCCGATGCTGACCAAAATAAATGATCAGGTGATACTTTGATAGTATATCCAGAGTGTGGTACAATAGATGTGCTGAGGCCCATCTTATCTGTTACGCTAGCAGTAGCCGATGATCCTGCAATTTCTAGAGTCTCTTTGATAAGTTGTAGCTCATATTGTGACTTACTAATCTGTGCCAGACTACTAAAGATATCTTCACTGCACACTCGCCTTGAGCATCTGCATATCTCTTCTGTAAGAAGCTCCAAGTCATATGAGGGATTAGTTCTAAGAATTCTATTTTTTCTAAATGATTTACTGGCTTCTAACAACACCAACAAAGAAATAAATCCAGACCCTGCCCAGAGGCTCTCTGAGGTTACGATCGTATTGAGCAATAGGTTTTTAAGGGTCTGATCACGCGGATCATCAGAGACCAATTCTGTGATTATTCTGAGCGCGTCTGATGGCGCTGCCTGGATGGGATTATCGCCATACAAAAAAGAAAGTTTACGACCAAGAAGGCCATCAACTTTCTCTTGAGCTTCGCTTAAAAGCGTCTGTATTTTTAAGTCTATCTCGCTACGGAGCAATACTGTGGTCGACATAACATCGACCTTAATTTAGATGATCATTGTTCTTACGCGATGACGAATTTCCCAAAGAGTTTAGGAAACGACCAATAGCTTCGCCGGCTTCATTAATTGCATCGGCTGTGTCTTCCATTTTCTTTGCTGCCTCTTGTTTGGCTTGCTGCTCAAGGCCAAGACGCATTACTGCACCAAGAACGCCCATCCCAAAGAAAACCCATCCCGGAATTGTTTGTCCACCAACAAGTAAAATAGCTGATGACAATGTTAGTACTTCTGGCATTTGAATTTTCATGAATCCTCCTTTTAACTGTCTCGCCACAGGTTATTGCTGGCATATGTCAAAATCTCTTCTGCACTGTCAGCATTGTACCCGTACTCATCAATCATAACCTGCACCATGTCACTGTATTTCTTTTGTTGTTCATCGTCTCTTGTTTTAGACTTTGTAACAATTCGTGCCATATCTTTGACAGATGATATGAGGTAGGACTCAATAGCTTCTTTAAGCGGCTCGTAGCTTGTGTAGTCTACGGTATCTTTTCTTCTCATTCGAGCAAACATATACGCAGTCACATCACTTCTAAATCCGTCACGTGCTGAGCCGGTAATTCCAATTTGCTCTTCAATCGACTTCATGAAATTTTCGTCTGGCTCCATTTCCTGCTTTGTAATTCGATCTTTGAGCTTCTGTCTAGTTGTATAAGCTTCTGCATTATCGAGATACGCATCAAACAAAGACTGAGCCTGCTCTTCGTATGCTGTGATAAATGCCTTCGCAATTTCTGTCTCTAGAATCTTAAGATATTCTTCTCTAACTACTTGCTGGATAAGTTGCAAGCAAGTTTCTTTGAAGTCTTCGTCGACTAATTGCTCTTTGACCTGCTTTCGAAGAGAATTGATAATTGATACCGGTGTGATGATATCTTTTTCTGCATCTGACAGTGCATTATCAATTGCCTTCATAATGAAGCGAGTTGAGATTCCAGTCATCCCCTCGTTGGGAGCTTCTTCTCTAAGGTCTCTAATGTCTACCTTCTTTACACGCCCCTTCTCAATAACATCGTCACCATTATAGATCTTCATCTTTGTTAGGATGTCACACTTTTGGGATTGCTTAAGTCTAGACATTACTGAAAACATCGATGCAACTTTAAGAGTGTGGGGAGCAATATGTGCCTCAAAGTCTGATCTTCCCAAAATCTTTTCGTAAATCTTGATTTCTTGATCAAGCTCTAAGACGTAAGGGACGTTAATCTTGACCACACGATCTAGAATAGCTTCGTTAGTGTGTTCGCTTTGGAATCGATTCCACTCTGATTCGTTGCAGTGAGCTAAAATTACTCCATCAAAATGAAGCATATCATGCTTTCCTGGGCATGGTACTCTCTTTTCCTGGGTTGCTGTAATAATAGTGTGCAAGAACTCAATCTCATTTTTGAAGACCTCGACTAGTTCTACAATACCGCGGTTACCGATATTGAAAGCACCTGTTAATGATAGCACACGAGGATCGTCTTCTGAATACTTGTCTAACTTAGAGATATCTTCTGAGCCGATTAGCACACCCACGTCTTGGCTGTTTGCATCCATCGGAGGAACAGAAGCAATGCCTCGTCGTCCTCTTTGGGAGAAGGTTGACTCTACAACATTGTACTCTTCATACTTTCCGTCTAGCTCATTGATAAGCTTATGACGAACGATGGGGCTAATATCACCTTCAATCTTTGTGCCAAGCGCTTCTTCAAATTGAGAGCGAAGACCGCGAGGAATTAACTGTAAGGGTTCTCCTCTTTGTGGATCGCCTTCAAGATGATAGTAGCTTAGTTGCTCTATAGACTCCTTGATATGCTCTGTTAATGCAGACTTACCCGCACCCACAGGACCCATCAACAAAAGTACTTGACGTGATTCTTCACCTCTATTAGAGGCAGACTTAAGAAATCGCATGATCTTGGCGATGACTCTTTCATGTCCAAAGAATTCACTCTGGAAGTAGTCATAAACTTTGATGTTGTCTCCATCAAACACTTTGTTCTTGCGGCTATCAGACTCAGGCATTGTCTGCATTCCATGATCTAGAATCGCCTTGTATAAGCGCTTATGCGAAAGCTTAGTGATGTCTGGATCTTTCTTGACCAAGTCCAAGTAGTCAAGAAGAGAACCCTTAAACTTCTGCTTCTTCTTCTTATTTCTCTGTGCCTGTATCAGATCTAAAAATTCATTTGTTTTCTTAGTAGCCATTTGTTATGGTTCTCCGATTTTTTATATTTCCCAAAGGTCGCCTTCGACTTCAGTGTAGAGTTTAACGACATCGCCCCAAAGGTTACTAATATGAAGTACAACTTCATCAGCATGCCCTAAGTCTATGTCTCGTCCATCATGATCGTGTCGCAATACTAATATATTACCATCCTCTACGTCGTCTACATAGATTACAGGTATTCCGTTTGTGCCGACTTGTGAAAGAAGATTATCTCTAACTGTCTTCCAGCCTTCATCATCGGAAATATCTGTAATCTCATATTGATCCTTTTTTCTTGAGAAGCTGAACAATCCTAAATCGTAACAGTCCTCTTGTGTAAGATATTGTCGTAAAAAGGACACATCATGTGCGGTTTCTCGTGCTAAAAAGCACTCTTCAATCCCATACCTTTCTTCGATTCGCTTGAACATTTCAAAACCTAAATGATATGGGTTAAGTCCTCCAATGTGTGGGCGCACCACTTGATTGTGGCTCTTGAGGAAAGGAATGTGATACTCTTGTGGCAGCTCGAGCTTGTGCATAAGACGATAATGCCAGAAGCTAGCCCACCCTTCATTCATAATTTTAGTTTGTATTTGAGGGATAAAATATTTTGCTTGATCTCTGCAAATTTCAATAATATCTTGTGCCCATGGCTCAAGCTTAGCGTGTGCTTGGATAAATTCTAAAACATCATAATTGGGCTCTAAAGGAACTTTGTTGATATCAAAGTCCGCGTATTTCCCATCTTCATCGTTATTGATAAGCTCAACATATTTCTGTCGAATCTGCTTTTCTGTCTTTTTCATGAAAGGATAACGATCTGTCTGGAATTGTACCGCATGACATGCGTCTAGAATTCTTTCTACTTTTTCAATTCCAATATTGGGATTCTCGACATATTTTTGAATTCTCTTTTTGCCATTTCGAAATCTTTGTATAACTGTTTCTGCTCGTGTGTCCTTAAACATTCTGTTATGCTTAAAGAAATCTGAGTGACCTACACAGTGGCACATAATAAGAAGCTGAAGATAAGCGGGATTTTCACGCATAAGATAAGCAATAGATGGGTCACTATTAATAATAAGCTCGTATGGAAGCCCCTCTTGACCCATATTGTACTTTTGGTGTGTTACCTCGAATTGCTTGCCGTGTGACCAGTGACCGTAGTGAGAAGGCATGCCGTGATAGGACATGTGACCAATCATACTATAATAGTCACAAATTTCGTAATTGATAGGGTACCAATCCAGACCTTCAGATTGTGCCAAATCTATAATCTTGTCATCCCACTCTGTAAGAAATTTTGTATTCCAGTCTACGTTAAACATTGTTATGACCCCATCGGTATCGACACTCTTTTGCCGAGAAGCTTCTTAAATGCCGGCCAGATGTCACCCTTCTCATGAATCTTTACAATCTTAAGATTTTTATCTCTAATTGTTTCATAAGTTGAAGACATTCTAGATCCCTCTGATATCCACTTGAGACGATCAGCATCCGGCTCGATCTCACAATAACCAAAAAGCTGGCACTTTTCTTTAAGCGTTTCTGCCAGTTTAATAGTTGCGGGAAGATCCGAAGGCCAATTGTCACCGTCTGAACACTGGAACAAATAAACGTTCCAGCTTGATGGATGATACCTCTTTTCGATGATTTCGTTAACTTTTTCTAAACCAGAAGAAACAATTGTTCCTCCACTATTTCCCCTCTTAAAGAATTTGTCTTCATCAACCTCGTAGGCTGCTGTATCATGAGCAACAAAAACCACTTCACAATTTTCGTATCTATTGTTGATAAAGTGGTATAGAAGAAAGTAAAAGCTTCTAGCTAAAAACTTCTTATGCTGTGTCATAGAACCAGAAATGTCCATCAAGAAAAAGATGACAGCGTTAGACGATTCCTTAAGTGTCTTTTTAATGTGACGATACTTTAGATCGTTTTGATTAAACAGAAATCTTTCCTCGTCATATTGATCGCCCTCTTCTTGCTTTCTTTTTTCTGCTGCTTTCTTTCTTCTAATTCTATTGATAGCAGTCTTTTTCTTGTCTAGCCTCGGACGGATCCCTTCATTTCGGTAGCCGTGCCTTTTCCACTTCTCTCCGGTTACGTTTTTAATAGACTTTCTTTCCAAGTCAGGAAGTTCTAAGTCATTAAAGAGATAGTACGTAAGTTCTTCGAGCGTGATTTCGACTTCGTAATATTCTTCTCCGGCTTGATCTCCAGCTTGATCGCCTTGACCTTGCTGCCTTTGCTTAGCGTCGCCAATTTTCTGTCCACGCTTAATGTCTTTGCCGGGAGCAGATCCAACCTTTTTGTTTTGATTGTTATCGCCATAGATGAAGCGATACTCTTTGATACCCCTAACAGGAATCTTAATTTTCTTCTTGCCGTCTTGGCCAATAATAGATTCTTCAGCTACAATATTGTGTACGCCATCTTTGATAGCTTCTTCTATTTTTTTATTGTGCCGTCGTCGATCTGAAGCTGATCGATCTGCATTCGTGTTGTGTTCTCTAAAAATAGACATAATAACTACTCTAAGTATGGTCTGCGTTTTGCTGCAGTAAATATCTTATGAATCATTAACAACTCCCCTCGCCCAAGTAATTGCGGGCTTGAGGTAGTCGTAAACTCTTTCCTCCATAAAATCCCAACAACACCATGCTGCAGCATGATGCTCAAATATGCCTGTGTGTGGGTTTTTCTTTACTGCCGGATCTTGCGTTGTTTCCGCGAGATACACAGTAATATTTGCTTTTCCTGTAATAACAATGGGTTCTTTTCCCCAGCGAAAATTAAGATCTGTAATGCTAGCCTCTTCTTCAGTTTCTCTAATCGCTGTAGAAAAAGTATCCTCGTTGTCTTCAATTTCGCCCTTGGGGATATCATACTTTCCGTAGAGGCGTAGCCCTAACACCTTCCACTCTTCATCGATTTTCTTAACAACAATCACGCCGGCGCCGTCGGGTAACTTTTTTTTTGTGATCTTTATCGACATCTTGTCTTCCCTTAAAATGTTCTTAATAAATTCTTTGAGATACGATCGTGACTCAGCAACTAATGTAGATTGAAATTTTATACCTGAATCAGTTACGACTCTTTTTATTGCCCTGATGTTATTTGCGTTGTCTTCATACACATGGACTAGATCGTAGTCACCTGTCTTAAGGCGTGACATAACATATTGTGCTTTAGCTTTCGGAGCAGAATCTCCAATCGCTTGGATATCAATACCTGATAATCCTTGATCTTGAAGATACATCCTCACAGGCTTGTCAGCCGCCCGGGCAGTAAGAATTACAATGTTTTCGATGCCGTACTGTTGTATTGCATCGTTAAGTGCACCGAATGTACTGTCTATGGGTTCAGCCCCAGGAGGATACGCATCGAATTCAGAATAATCGAATTCGTCATCAGGGCGTGGTGTGTATTCAGCGTACTCTTCTGTACTAAGCATATCTTCGCTTCCATCACCATGAATAACTCTGACTCGCGCTGTTGACTTAATCAGCGTGTCATCAAAGTCAAATATCGAAAGTACGTTTCCCAAACTTTTCCATCCTGTTAACGAGGGAGGAGCTACTTTGTACCTTGCCTCCTCCTACATTAAATAGGACCTCACAGCCGATATCGGCACATACTTTGGATTCTGGAACATTTTCGAAAGAATCTCTATCGCCCCCTTTACAAAAAAAGTCCGGCTTCAATACCTCTAATGCACCGCAAACTGTTTGACTTTCGTCGCTCCATAGAACAGCGTAATCCACACTACGAAACCCAGAAATGATCTCTAGACGTTCTTTCTCGTTCATGAAGGCAAACCCCTTTTTACGCTCCAGGAATCCATCTCCGTTCACTATGATCACTGTAAGAGCATCCTCATGATGCTTGTTCCATGAAATACTTCTCATCTCATCAAAGCACCTTAGATGGCCCACATGTACTGGGTCAAAACCACCTGAAGTTGTATACACTTTTTTGCCTGGATGAAATTTAGCCAAGTGTGATGTGAGATGATGGATATCGGAAAAACCCTTTATCGTTTTAGACATGATCTAAACCCCTCTGGAAAAAACTGTTTATTTCTGGAGTAGAAGTAACCGAAGTCTGAGTCTAGAATGTACGTCACTGCGTGATCCTCGTTGCTTCTGATGCTTCGGCCAACAGACTGCACAATTGTTTTTGCTGTTTGAAGTGGATACCACCACTTCCACTTATGCATTCTCTTCTTGACCAGCTTGTCTCCAAGGTATGGGTACGGAACTTTGCAAACTACTTGAAATCTACTGGCTTCATCTACTAAGTCTACACCTTCTGTCATGGACGGAGAGAGTAGAACAGTCGGCTTATTTGATGATAAGTGACGCTTAAGCACTTCCTCTCTGTTTGCTGAATCGTGAATAAGAATTCTTCTAGACTTGATGTTTCTCTTAAGGTAGTTTGCAATCTTGTAAGAGTGCGCGTGAATAATGCCCTTCTCATTTTTATGTTGGTCTAGAATACTTTCAATTGCCTCTGCTAGCTTGGGAAGTGTTTTGTCTATTTCTTTGAATGACATCTTTCCGATTGAAAATGAAAAGATAGGCCTGTTCTCTGCAGGAAATGGCGACGGCAAAGAAATAAATGCAGCATGATCCGGATTGATGCCTAATGTACGGCAGAAACCTTCCTTGTCTAGAATCGTCGCAGACATCATGACGACTTTGTGCCCCAGTCTAAATAAGATATCTTCTGAGTAGGGGGACACGTCGATAGGCTTAAACTGAAGCCGCTTTCCTTTGCGACCGTCAGCTTCAATAACTTCAAAAACCCAGTTCTCACTATCATAAATTTCCAGAAATCTTTTAATCTTAGTATAGTGTCCGTTTAGAAGCTCAAGCTGTCGTGCCAGAGTTACAAAATCTTTGAGTTTACTTTTAAGACCCGAATACTTTTCCATCATAGAGTTGACATGCTTCTTGTAAGAAGTAAGCTTAGGAAAGTATACGTCCTGAATCCACTTAAAAGCCTGGGGTTGTGTCTTAAGATAGGGCATACGAAGCTTAAGCATCGACTTGGCAAATCTATCAGTTACTGTAATCTCTACAAATTTGCTGAGCTCAGACTCGGCATTGTGTGCCTCATCAATTACTAAAATATTGCGAGGCTTGATCCCCTTGGAGTACGTAGCTTCTGTAAGAAGGTAGGGAAAATTGGTCACGCTGTTTTTAGATGAAAGAAAGTCTTCTTTCGATTTTCGATACACGCAGTTAAAAGAACATGCTTTGAAAAATCTACTAGTCTTATCTTCAACCCGTAACTCTTTTTGACTGTCAGCACATGTATTACCTTTCTTAAAGCCACACATGTAGTTAGACGAACTCTTGATTGATCGCATTCCTCGTGATGAAAAGTCTTTAATGTACTGATCTTGAAGAATTTTCTGAGTCGTCACATAGAGTGTGCCATCTAGATACTTGTCATCTGTCTTAAGAAGCGGGCTTAGATAATTTGCCACTGTATAGCCAATAGCACTTTTACCGACACCAGTACCGGCTTCAATAATAACAAATCGCTTTTCCTGATTTAGAATAGCATCGACACTAAAGTCGATCGCTTCTTTTTGCTGCTCCCGAATCTCAGGATACGGAAAGATCTTTGAGTAGTTCACGGGGTCTCCTTATGTTGCTAAACGATTTTGTCTACTAAGCCGTATTCTAAGCACTTTTCAGAATCAAGCCAAAGATCTCGAATGAGAATCTCATCGATAAGATCAGCTGACATGTTAGAACGATCGATATAGAGTTGTCGAATTTTATCCATGAGCTTTTGCTGATTTTCAAATTCATCTTTGAACTGCTCATGAGTCCCGTGCACCATTAGCGAGGATATCTGGTGGATGAGCATAAAAGAATTCTTAAACATAAATCTCTTGCTTCCTGCTAAACTCATGAGTGTTGCTGCACTAGCAGCAGACCCCTCCACATACGTGTGGATAGGAGACTTAAGACTTTGAATTACATCAACTGCAGCTAATCCAGCAAATAGATCTCCACCCCCAGAATGGATATGAAGCTCAATGGGCACCTTGGGAACTTTAAGTCTTAGCGCCAAAACTTGCATCTCGATATCAAGAGATCGAAGAATCTTAATAAGTTCGAGCACAGAACTATCTGTCACAGGTGCATAAAAATAGACCCGATTTTCATCAGCTTCAACTCCTTTTGAGGGAGGTTCTGGCATTCCCATGGGAGGTGCTGCACTTTCTCCTGCCATTTCCATCAATGCTGCAACAACCTCAGCTGCTTCATCTGGAGCAGGGCTATCTGACATTCTCATGTTTCGTGTTTTCGAAAATTTGTACAAGCTCACTGTAACCTCGTCTTATTAGTGTAAGTGGAGCGGGTGATGGGCCTCGAACCCACAACATTCAGCTTGGAAGGCTGACGCTCTACCAATTGAGCTACACCCGCGTAATATATTAAACATTCCATGTCCCAACCTGATTGCCTTCACTAGTCCAGCCAGGTCGAGTTGTTCTAGAGTATAAATCTAGATAGGGGCCCCTACTTCTTCCTTCAACCCATTTATAAAACTCCTCGGGCTTTCTAGAGTGTTGCCTCCTTGGGGCCGTAATATAATCTCTAGAAGAACACAACCCTTTTCCATTGGGCACAGATTCAACTAAATCTGTTCCTGAATACCGCGTATTTTTTCCCATTCCTTTTCGATATCGTACGCCGAAGATGCACATTTCTGTATATCTCATTCCATATGGTGTAGGGCTTCCTATGTTAGATTTGACCCATGGGATTAAAGTAATGGGCTTAAATCCCAATTCTTCACAGACATACAATGCTGGAAGAATTCCTTGATCTGATCCGGCTGAAAATGTATTAACTGTCCACAAGTATAAGTGTGCTTCTGGCGCAACCACATGATGCTTCATCCAGTCATTGACTGTCTTGACAATTTCATGTTTTGTCTGGACATCATAGTGAGTTGAAGGCTGCAATCCTGCATGTCCCACTCCTCCATTAGACTTTTTCCAGGGTGGGTCGATAACAATTGTTCTATGCAAATCCAACTCCTTTTCATATCAATAATAGACTGCATTATGAAAAAGTATTAGATTATTGATCTATTTGTAGGGAACCGCTAGCCCTTCTGTTAGAAGCCATTCGTTAATATTTTCGTCATCCAAAAATATCTCTACAAGCCATCGACCGTACTTACCTCTACGATCTGACTTGATAATCACTTCTTTGTCGAGAATTCTCTCTCTTAGTGCATCTCTAGAAACGATGCCTTCTTTTTTCGACTTACCTCGAACCTCAGGAGTATTGACATTAAGCAAACGAAGGCGTTGTGCGTGAAGCCAAACTTCAAACCCTAGATCGATATCTGCTGTAACAGTGTCACCATCGTAGACAGAAATTATTTTTGCGCGATATTCGTACATCTAGATCTCACTGGTGTCTTCATCCCAATCAAATCTAAGTATAATCTTCTTTCCCTTGCGCACTAATGTCGTATCTGCGTTCTTTATAAGACATGCCAGATTAATGGTGTCTGATCTAGATCGAACACGTGTAAGCCAGTGTACTAAAGAATCAATAACTTCTTCGTCGTCAAAAGAAACTTCATACCTCTTCGACGATTTGATCTTCATAGTGTATCGCTTAGTCTTGGTCTGACCAATCTCCGTCAAGTGATGTAAGGGCATTACTATTAGAGGGCCGGGCAAGACTTACGTCTGCCTCCATCCACGTACCATCTTCGCAAAAATCAATATTGAATTGACCACGAACATAGTGAATTAGGATTTCTTCCCCGGGTTCAATTGTTCTTTTGGCGTAAAACTCTACACACGGTATTTTAGTTTGCATTCTATAGCTAGCATTAGCAGCCTCACCGTTTCCATGATTATATAGTGATCCGTTGCCCCACACTAAAGCGCATTGGCCCCCATACCAATTAAACGTATAGCTATGCAGTATATGATTTCTTCCGTTAAAATCCGGTGTGTCACGAAGCAACTTAAACATGCTGGGAGAAAATACTAGTAAGGCAGCACGTTCAAATATTTCATGCTTTTCGATTCTCTCTGTGGCAAACACACCCAACCCCTGAACAGAAGACTCTCGTATCTCTACTTTTTTATTGAACCACTTGGGCATGTCTTCCGGAATCTTAAACATGTTAAAGCTCTGCTAAATGTATGGAGCCATTGAGAGGACTCGAACCTCCGACCGGTGCTTTACAAGAGCACTGCTCTACCAACTGAGCTACAATGGCATATCTCCACAAACAATTGTACATTATTTGACAGCCATGTACATGCCCAAAAATAAAATTCCAAGAAATCCAAACATCATCACGTAAGCCATGAATATCCATCCGGCACGGGCAAACAAATAGGACCAGGTTACTCTGAATATTTCCCTGTCATTGGGGAGAAATGATTCTCTTTGCTGCTGTCGTTGACGGGAGCGGTCATCAGCCGCGCAGTTGGTCTGTCGCGGTGGTATTGCGCGGCTGTTGTTTTCTTTTTTGTTGGCGCTTGGTGGCCCAAACTTTTCATATTGATAATTGTCCCACTTTTCTGCTTTCTGGACAAGATCTCGTGCCATTCGGTGCTCAGCACTCAAAGCTCCCCACTGCAGCGAAACTTTCTTTTTGAACTCTTCCTTGTTCATTACAACTCCATTTTACCGATTGGAGAATGGACCACTATGTGCAGGCTTTTAATGTAATCTTCACTCAAAAGCTTTAGTTGACCTACTGTTGCCCAAAACTTAAGCTCAAAATTTACGGTAGTCCATTTATGATCTTTTTTGTAGTCATTCATTCGAATGCCGGGCATGTCTTTCCAGCTATTTTGCAAATATGTTGTTAGGTGCGGCAGATCGAACTTTTTGACATTTGAAATTACTTGTTGGGTCAGCGGGTGCTTCTCACACGTAGGTAGAGAAATAAACGTCCAAAGCTTTTCTACAAATTTAGACTTAACAATGCTTTTAGAAATGTACTCAGGATCATTAAAGAATAAGCACTTATGAGCGCTAGTCATAGTAATTTCACACAAATCATGTAAGGCAAACGCGTCTGATTGAATCATTTTATAGGCACTGCGATCAGGCATTCTTTTCGTCCATACTCTTAATGATGCTACGAATAATCTTCATCGTATCATCTGGGCCTGTTGTTTCAAAGCTAGTTACGCCCGGATCAAGCTCTTCGTATAGTGATCTATCGTTCCCATAGCCCGTACATTTATCACCTACAAAATAAACTGTCTTGTACATGTCCAGGTGTCGGAGAACGTACGTCTTGTCCCAGCCGCTAGGGTAGATATCTATAGATGTATTGCCACCCAGGGTGCAGACAATATTTTCTATAGAGACTTGAGACAAAGCATCTTCTAGTTCTTCCTTAAGAGTTTCTCTACAACGCCGCTCTTTGTCAAACGCAACAAACTCTGACCTACAATTATCATCTGCGTCTCGTCCAACTGGACACCAGTTTACCATGCTCTGCCTATCGGATATAAAGTTGCCGGTTAGCGGTAAGCTATGATTATTGTCTGAATACCACGCCTGAATTGACAGGATCTCTCTGATTAGCTGCCTATAATTGTCGTTTCCGATGTGATCTTTCATGCTAGTGTTACTGTTTGCAACCCATGAAGATTGTCTAAAGTCGTATGCGTAATATTGTGTTCCATTACACGGAAACAAAGAAATACAATCAATATTAACAGAGCCCAGCTCTGTCCACAGTATTCCGCACTGCTGTTCCAAATATGTCATAGGACTTCCTGTGACGATACCGATATGAGCATGCTTACTAAGCTCTCTTAGCGGCCTTACGATCGACCAATTAGCTTTTTTTCGAGCCTCTGTAAGTGTTCCGTCCATGTCAAAAAGAACAATATTGTCTTTAGTAGTAGGCACTTTCTCCCCTCTGTTACTAAGCGAAAAATATCACGCAGGTGGCTGATCGTAATATAAAGTTTCCCATATAGCTCATTCGTCTTATACTTAGAAATAACAACACCGTGTTGAATTATTCTTATGGGCCCCTATCGACGTATAAAATACCTGACCTTGCTAGCGACCTTTCTTTGGTCTAGCTTAATACTCACATCTTGCGCGACCCTTTCAGGATGTAACTCTTGTACTTTATCTCCAGCGGGCACAGGCTACACAAAGCCTTACAAACCGAACTCTTTTACGCTTATTGAAGTGGCTTTGAAGCTTAAGCCTTCGAAGTGCGTTATAAAAGGCACAGGACAAGCTTGTGACGAAATGCTCACAATGCTCCCCCCGAAAACAATTGAGACAAGAGGTTCCGGAACTGTTGTAAAGGTAGTAAAAAATGAAACTTACGTACTAACAGCAGATCATGTTTGTAGTCATCCTGGTGAATCTCAATTCGAAATGCCTTATTTGTTGGGTCCACCAGATGCACCCAGGATGACTGCTGTAATTACAGTTCAACAAACAACTGAAGTATCTGCCGTCGACGGCGATGGCATATCACATAAATCAGTAGTGCATGCAACTGATGCTCTTAATGATGTCTGTTTGATCAGATCACCAGGCGGATGGGGCATTGAAAGAGTTGTGCCCGTCGCAGAGTCTATGCCCAACCTCGGCGCACCCGTCTACAATTTAGCAGCTCCTTTTGGAATATTCGAACCGGGCAAACCAGGTGTTAAGCTCCACTTCCAAGGAAGATATTCCGGAAGCGATACAAGAGGAAACTATTTCTATACTATTCCTGCACGACCAGGATCATCAGGCTCATCCGTTCTAAATGTGAATGGAGAGATTATAGGCGTGATTCACTCTGCTATGATACATTTCGAAAGCGTAGCTTTGGCATCATCTTTAACTTCGATCCAAGCGCTAATGGCGACAATCCCAGAAGAAGAGAAGCCACACCCACATCAAGAAGTGATGCATCATTTCATCTTTGGTTTTTGATTACTTCTTCTGATCTTTCTTACGACAGCATTATTAACCTTAGCTTTCTGCTGCTTGGTAGGATTCACTATAATGTTTTTCATAAGGGCTAACCTATATGAACCAGTTACGTTACACAGAAACGTAAACGCGGGCCCTTCTGATGTATCTTCGTTGAACCATTTGATTTCTCCCTGACTTAATAGGTTGTCGGGAAATCGAAAGCAAAAAACGATATCGCCTCTTTTATAGCCGTTTAGTTCTTTAGGCCCGGGAGGTTCGTACTTCTTAGTCTTTTTACGCGGCATATAAAAAATTATAAGACACGTTGTACACGATGTACAGCTTATGTATTATTCAAGACTTTCGTGAGGAAGTCCGTATACTTGCGTGCGTAGAGAATAGCCTCTTCTTCATTACTAAAAGTACGAAGGTCAGGCTCTAGATCGGCGTCTTGTTCGACTGTAATCTCAACAGCAAACTTAGGATTATTCGCACCGCCATGCTGTCCGTCTATAGAGGTGTCTACATTAGTTGTGTAGATATCAACGTCGACACCATCAGGCAATTGCAGCGATGCAGCGCCCATGCCCCCGGCAAATATTTGAGAATTTTTTCTACCAGGGACCCCGCCCCACTCTTTAATTCGTCTTGGTTTTTGTGCCATGTTGATAAGTATCCAGATTCCATGCTAAACGAAGGATTGCTGCGTTAGAGGCATCTAGAACAACTACATGACCGTCCTTAGATGGGACCCAGATGAACTTTTGCATCTTATGCTTTGCTTCTTTATCAACAATCCATAATGGAGAATAGCTAGATGTGTTGGTCGGTGGGTGGACGTTAAGCTCGAGTTTCGGCGTGGGAGGATTTTCAGTTCTGGTTTCTGTTCCAGGCTTTGCAATGCTGTTACTAGATACTAACAAGCCTACGAACATAACTGCTAATAGTACATACTTTTTCATGAACGAATCTCTTCAACTGAAGTTAACAATACAAACATATGTTGTTTCGTACTACATATGATGCTGCTTAGATAACTATCCTCGAACGTAGGATAACCACGCGTATCTTTTTCGTTTTTCTAGATACGTGAACTTCTTTTCATTGCTGTATGCTTCTCTCTCAAAAGGATTTTCTCGGTACGCCTTTGCTCCGTCAAATCGATATCGAAAGAATCCAATAAGCCAGAACAGACCATAAAGAACCCACTGCAATACAAACCCTAGTTCGAGCTGCTGTTGAAAGTGGATTGTCTCATGACGCGCTGTTGTCTTATTGATTTCACCGCGGCACCAAACTCCTGGACCGAAACTAATGGCCCAAATTGTTATAGGTGCAAAGAAAGAAAGGAACACGGGTACTTTACTGTTGTTGAAAAACCATGGCTCCCAAAGCTTAGGTGACTTCATAATATTATTCTCCTAGAGTACTATTATATACGTGCGTACGCCAGGTTAAACATTTAAGGACGATCGTCCTTGACACCCTTGCCATACCAGCGCGCGTTCCACCCTCTAACATCGTAGTGTGTGAACGTAGTGTACAGGCCGATGCCTCCAACATGCATCTTACCTTCCTTGATAAGCTCAACGATGACAGCTTTGACTTCAGCTGGGGTCATCCCTTTGATTTTAATATCAGCTGCTTTAGCAACCATGTGTTGGCTCTTCCTGGCTCCCCCGATTTTTCTATTGTACTTGGGGGATCGATATCCGCTAATGATACGGACAGGCAAACCTACATGATCTCGCAAGACCTGCAGATTCTTTGCTAGCAAGCGAACATTATCCATAAGCTCTTCTGGCACATCACTACCATCGCGGCATCTAAACTCAGACAAATTAAAATTTTCTTCTAATTTCATATGTCACTCCTTTGTTGAGAAATTAAATATGCGCAGATAAAAAAAAGGGGCGCCCAAAAAGGACGCCCCTCGAGTGGATAGCTTAAGATTGATTAATCAATATCAATCGTGAGCTTACGAGTTTCCTCACCACTTACCGGTACGTGAACCGACAAAATGCCGGCATCGTAACGGGCTCCGATGGAGCTAACGCTAGAGCCCTTGGGAAGGGTCCACGAACGAGTGAAAGAAGAGAACGAGAACTCCTTAGAAGAGTACGTATCCTCAACATCACTCTGGACATTCTCCACAGCCGATGAGACTGTAAGTGTGTTGTTCTCCACGCTGATGTTGAAATCCTCGCGGCTCATTCCCGGGACAGCCAGCTCAATGGTGTATCCCTCGTCATTCTTCGCGACGTTGGCACGAGGAATGTCATTAAACGACGCGGTCTTGTCGATACGCGTACGAATAGGACTAAAGAAAGTCCCAAGAAGGTTGTCGATCTCATTGTCTAGATCTCGATAATAATTGTTTCGAATCGGAAAAATGCTGTTCATTTCTTTTAGAACTCCTTGTTGTTTGCATTTTATTGTGCGGAACCAAGAGGCTCCTGTTTTAACTCATAGAAAATATAAACACTAAAGCATGAATGTACACCCCACAAATGCTAAAAAGTAAAAATGATCCTGGTTGTACAGGACAGACGAACCCATAGTAAACCACGTTTCCTTGAAGAAGCGATACCCAGAGGCCAACAGAGACTCACCAGCGTTACTCTGTAGCATCTTGTTCCCCCTCTTCTTCCATGACGCGGTCAATAGAAATATTTGCCCCTTCTGAAAAAGCCTTGAGGACCTTAACCAGGTCTAGAACACGGGCGACTTCTTCGATGCCCATTGAGTCAAGGCCCATAAGAGCTCGCATCTCCATTTGTTCTAGATCAACAGTAAGCTCACCGCCGCCGAGATCCAAAGTGATAGATCGAATAAACGTCTCTGCCTGAATAAGATGAGCTGCTTGTTGTGCGTGATTGGGATAAGACTTAAGACCCAAGCTGTCTTCGAAGCGCTCAATAGCTAGCTTAGCCTCTTTCAGGCCAATTGAACCACCACCATTGATCTTGCCGTTGGATCGACACAGCTTGATCGCAGATATCTTGCGCCCATTGTTGAGTTCATCCTTGATATCGTTAAGGATTTTTGCAGGAACTCGAATAACACTATTCGACATCATCACGGTCCTTTGACGGCATAAAATGACACGCCATTAAAATAGAAAAGATTAGAAGAAACGAAGCCCCGAATGAGATTAGAAGTTCCATTATCGAACTCCATGTGCGGCAAGATAAGCCTCTTCGGGATAATCCGGATGAAGAATAAACAACTGAACGCAAGGACCGTCTAGATCCTCGGTAGCTTCCTCCTCAAAGTAGGACCAACCAGCAAAGTGCTTAGTACCAGCTTCGGAGTTAACAAAGTAGGTAGGGCCGCCGCCAGTATAAACAACAGATCGACCCAGGCGATCCACAACAGGAAGGCGCTTCGGGGGATGGGCAAATGCACCAAAGGGTACCGCCTCAAACGGGACCACAACACTACCATCACCTCGCCCATCGGGCCGGCCCCAACCGTTACGGTCTGAAAGAAAACGATATTCTGAAAGATTAAGCATGAAGCAACTCCACAAAGTTAGTAACAGAGGCGCCACCGATAAGTCGAGGGGTACCATTAACAGGGGGGTGACAGTATCGACCCACCCGGACGGTACAATCCTCACCGCCGAAAACATCTCGCTCTACACGGATCTTATATCGAAGGCAGCCATCAACCCGAACGAGTTCTTCAACCACACCCTCAACATAACATGCACGCTCACCTTCGAGATCACGACCCCCCGGAGAGGTAGCAAAGTCAAAAGAACGAACGCGATCACCAACCTGAATAGAAGCAGTAGCCATGATTTCCTCCTTAACTACATACCCATTATACACCATCGGCGGGCGATTTGCACACGAAACGCAGGTTTTTTTGCGTTTGTTTGTTAATAAACCGGCGTGCCGGTTTCGCGCGCGCAGGGGGCCCTAGAACTTGTCCAAAAGTTCAACTTCAAGGTCGGATACACGCCCAATAGAACCATCGGGCCATGATACTTCACACACAATATCGGTACCGTCAAGGTGGATACGAATTACACACCCAATGCGATCGGTCTCGAGGCACCGGACTAAGGAGCCGGATCTAATGGCATGGACTGTCTCAGACATGTCCGGCCAAACATTGATATTGATCAGCAATTAGCATAGACATCGATGGCTCATCGCAGCCCTTGGCTGCGTCCTCGCCCTCGACGGGGACCACATTTTTCCAAAAGGCAGGTTTGACACGCCAGACACGCCCTCTCCACAAAACCTCCCGCACAAGCATCTTCTTGCTAGCCATGGGTCTACCATGGGTTTTAATGAGTTGTTCCTCTGTGTGTTCACCGAGATACACCAGAACCTCATTCTCAGCTGGTTGCCAATCATCCCACCAGGCCATGAACTTACTAACGCTAAGATAGTTGCCTTTCGGGGGTCCGTAGACATAAAGACCATCTCGGGCTCGGAGCATCATACCCTCTTTGAGGTCTTTGACTTTCATGTACCGGACTCACTCCCATTCTCCTCTTCCGCGGTGGTCTTACCACCGACGATCACTCGGAGTTTGGATCGCATGCGATTTTTCTCCATTTCCTTAAACCCCTCTTCAATCATCGATTCTAGCTCTTTTTCATATCGCATATAGTCGAGCATCCAATCATTCCGATTAAGGGCGTACATGAGATAACCCAAGCAGGTGCTAGCTTGAGCCCACTCCTCCGGGTCCATATCTTCAACCATCTCGTCCGGAGAGCCAAGCATTAGCTTGACGTCTCCGCCGGGCATAAACAAGATACCACCGACAGGGGCCTCATCAACACCGCCCAAGTGAAGCCCATTGGACCCGCTAGTGATAATATTAGTTACATCCATATAGCACCTTCCTTCATAATCAGATTATAAAACGCGTGGGGGTCAATGTTTTGGTTCACTTTCCATCCATTCCGGAATTGCCTTACCCAACCTCTTAAGGTGTCGAGTATGCACTTGAATAAGCCCTAAACCAGTGACTAAGGAGTATATACCACCCCCTCGATCGGCGGTGATCACTCCTATGGTACCCTCCGGGACATCCGCCTTAAGGGGGACATACTCCACCGACGTAGCGGTAGGGACAGAAAGTGACTCGGTTACCATAACAAGGTCACCAGGATTAACAAAGGGCACGGATATCTCCAATGGAATGCTATATTAAAACAACATTACGCAGGGAGATACGCGTGTTAATTGAAAATCAATGGTGTCCGGGTAGGGCGCAATCACACTCGGGGGTAGGGGGTCTCATGCGCTCGTTCTTAACCCATGCCCAGGTCGCTATAGCAATGAGTAAAGCAATGAGGGCTAGCCGAGGCTGAAAGGACGGTTGTTTACGGCGCGCATGTTCTACCATTTACGTAGAGGGCACCGCGAATTCTTAAGAAACGCCTTGAGCTCCATGAAACACTTGCACTGCCCGCATCTAATCCGCCCCAATGTCTCAAAGGCCTCGGGACACTCCGAGCAGATCGCCAATCTTTCGCGGTAATAGGCACGTTGGGAGGGCTTGACCTCTTCCTTCGGGGGCTCGGGTGGTTGGTCATCCATCGCATTAGGGTCGGGAGTGACGACATGCCACGTGAGCAATACAGCTAGATAGGCGTAAGCAGTCGCCATGTCGTTACCGGGCTTGGAGTTGATGACCTCGCTGTATAACCCCTTGATATTGTTGATCTTTTTAAGGTTGAGCCTATCCCCCTCGAAGCCCATTCTTTCTAAGATGGGGACGAGACTTCGTTCGACATAGCCCACATACTGAGGTGTTAGGGCTTGTTTTAGGTTAGTACCCTTAGATTTAAGCTGATCGGGAGGAGGGGGAGCTGGGTAGTCAGTGGTTGGCGCGGTGACCGCCGCGGAATTAGGCACCCTCTGAGGGCTTACGCGGCTGGTCTTTTCAGATTTAGCTGGTTTTGGGTCTCCCTTCTTCCGGATCCCTCCAAAGCCGCCGTCTAACCGTTTGATTTTCATGGTCTTTTTTAACTCGCTCTATGGGCTATCTGATCAATTATACCCTGTCAACGATCAGCTGTACTCAAAAGTTTTCCAATTTTTCCGGAGGAGATTTTTGAGCTTTTGGGCCCTTTTCTTTTTTTAAGTTGCGTGCCTTTTTGATTCTCCATGTCCAATATACTAGCAAACCGCCCGGTATTACTACCGCAGCGGCGAAAACCAGCCCATGAACTATTGGATTATTCATCTACCCCCGGGTGGTATCTCCCTTAGCTTTGCGCTCATTCATCTGCTGAATCCATTGGGTACCCTCTTTATAGGTATCGACTGGGCACATCATTCCCTGCCCCACAACGTAAAAACCATCAAATCTTTTTTCGACTCTGAGCGGGCCACTGGTATTGAAGCTTACTCCGTCACTAAATCTTAGCGTTCCCATGATATCTCCTTGTTGATAAATGATAGAGTTCCCAACTTCTCTATCTAGACACAGCCTGAACGATTCCTCCCGCCTAGTAGTTTCCAATCGGTCCCATTTGACGTTCTCCAGAATCACG
>MDTE01052003.1_pt1 | contig 23101 bp, 20 predicted proteins | sample 811231 | NCBI WGS metagenome assembly MDTE01 (sample SAMN05326651, study PRJNA326480) | marine metagenome | isolation source: seawater | place: Indian Ocean: Red Sea | collected 2010 | reverse complement strand
TACCGATGAAGGCGACGGCTATCATGCCGGCCCGGTTCCAGCGGTCGGCGAGCCAGCCCATCGGCAGCGCGGCAACGCCGATCAGCAGCGCCGCCGGCGTCCACAACTCCAGCAGGTCCGGATAGGGCATGTCCCACGCTTGCTCCAGCGCCAGCACGATGGTGAAGTAGTAGGCGCCGAAGAGATGCATGGTGCCGTGGGCGATGGCTGCGAAGACCAGGGCGTTGGTTTTGGGTGTGAAACGAGGTGCGTGCACAGGTCTAGCTTTCGAGCCCGGACGCCTGTGCCGCGATCCAGGCGAAATAGTCTGGATTGCCGCGGCCCAGCGGGATCTCGACGACGCACGGCACATCATAGCTGTGCAGCGCGCGGACCCGTTCGCTCAGCTCCGGCACGCACTCGACCCGGGTTTTCAGGATCAGAACCGTCTCGGTATCTTCCTGTACGTCTCCTTCCCACCAGTAGAGGGAACGCATGCCCTGGATGATGTTAGCGCAAGCCGCGAGGCGCGCGCGGACCACCGCGTCACCGATCTTCTGCGCTTCGTTAACCGAACCGCAAGTAACGTAGACCATGCTGGCAGCCGAATTTGGCCGGGATTCACCGGACATCTGGACCCTTCAGGCGAGGACTCTTGGCGTGGGAGACATTGTACACTACGATCCGGCCCACCGGCAGACACGCAAAGATGCGGCACCGGCCTTGCGTGACGGGGGTAACATGGCCGTCAAGAAAAAACTGGAAACCGAAAGCAACGTGGTGGCGCTGCAGCCGCACCGACCACGGGGTGACCGCAAGGCGCCGGCCCGCGGCAACCTTTCCGGCGCCCAGCGGGCCTGGCTGCTGCGCGGCCTAGAACAGCCCGGCGGCAAGCTGCCCCTTTTTGACCGCGACGGCCAGAAGATCAGCGAGCGCACGGTGCGCAGATGCATCCGCCAGGGGCTCGCAGAACTCTGGTTCGAAAACCCCATCAAGCCCGACTGGCTGGTGTGCCGCCTGACCGACAAGGGCCGCATCGCCCTCGATACCGCTTTCCTAGGCACGTAATACGCCTGCAGTCGGGGATTGGCGTGCATCCCGACGGTTAGGAACTTAGAGGAGTAGTAAGCATGCGCCTTGTCGCAACCATCCACCTAACCTTGGCCATGCTTGTTGGGAGTGCGGGTGTAAGTTGGAGTACTGACGCCCAAAAGAATTCTTCTACCCAGGTCCCCATTAATCACGAAGAGCCTATTTATCACGAGAAATATTACCCAAAAGGCACAGGTCCATTTCCTGCCGTCATCGCCCTTCACACTAGTGGAGGGTTCAAGACTGTAGCGCATCTCATTCAAAATTATGTTGATGATGGTTTTGTCGTATATGCCCCTGACTTTTTTAGAAGGCATGGATTAACACCCAAAACTCGAATGAAGACATTCACCACTTATAGAGCTTCGATAGAAAAAGAATTATCTATAATTGTTAGCCTTATGAAGCTTGATAAAAAAATTAATGAAAATAATATTTTCGCAGTAGGGTTTTCAAATGGTGGATTCTGGGTGTCTTATTTAGCAGGCACGTCAAAGGTTCGTGCTGGCGCATCTCATTATGGTGTGTGGAAGGCAAACATTGGTAGGGAGTTCACAAACCCATATCCGATGACGTATTTTTCTAGATCCAGTTCTCCGATATTGGCGCTTCATGGAGTTCAGGATGGCACGCAACGTTTGGAGTGGGCTGAAAGGGCCCTGACTGAAATCCGACAAAGGGGGGGCCGAACAGAGGAGCATTTTTATCGTGATGCTGGCCATGCTTGGGATAGAAAAAATCCACCCAGAAGAGCATGGAAGTATAACGAGGAGGTAACAAAAGACTCACATCGTCGGACCATTGAGTTTTTTGAAACGCAAATGAAAACGTCCAACTGATTAAAAAGGTTGAGAATACTTTGCTAATTTATTTTATCTAGTTCGACGAATTTCTTCCTATCTGAGGCTGAGAAAATAATCAGATTCATACATAGCCTCGGATGCTGCGGTGTTATATTTCACCTGGCAATAGACATCGCAATCAGGATTGTCTGCTTTAGCGCGCCATACCTTCGCCTTCGCTCGGAGCGCAATCGATAGACGCATTCCATCTTCGATATAATCGAAGTTGATACGCCGACGGTCATCCCTTATCTCCTTTATTAAACCGTGCATCACAGCCGACATAGCGTCAACAGCCATATCCTCTCCCCTATCTCGCGCTTGCGAAAGTTTCGAAGCGTTCTCCTGCCGACTGATTTCACGTCCGATCTCTCGCTTACCCCAGACCTATCAGTCGGCGATATTATGGTAGGAGGAACCACAGCACTTGGAGGAAGAGGAGCGGGCGGTGCAGGAGAGCGTGGCAACGATGATTGCGCAACCGCTAGATTTTGCGATCCCAATGTCACCGCAATTAAAGTACATTCGAGAATCTAATTAAGCCGGACTGGTTGGTTTGCCGACTAACCGACAAGGGGCGAATGGCGCTCACCACCTAACTACGCCTGAGCGCATACTGCGCCAGCTAACCATTCCGAAAGCCCGACACGATAAACTGGCACCTCGGTAGACCTTCGACGGATCGAGCAGAGAACCCGCAAATTCAGCCAAACTCGAGCTTTCGCGCAAATGCTGAGCCAAGGCCGAGGAAGGCAAAAATGAAGAAGTTTAAGAAGTCGTACCGCATCAAACCAACCTCGAACATCTGTTCCACGAGTAAGGCCGCTAGAATGCAGATTAAATACCGCATGCGATCCCGATCGTTAATTTGAAACGCAGTACCAGCTAGCTGTCCAGCCTTTACATAGGCCCGCCTCATCCCCGCCAACGTCAGTAAAAGGAGGGCAACGAATAGAAGAAATCCGATTAAACCGATTTCGATCAGTATCGCAAAAAACGAATTAAAGACCCCTACATTCTGTTCGTTCAATAGCGACGCCCACTCCCCGGAAACGCCGAAACCCACACCGAAAAACGGATGCGCACCGACGACGCCCAGCATCGACATCCAAATATCTATCCGTTCAGAAACACCTTCATCAAAGATATGCGGGTAAAGAGCTACCTTGAATACCGGCAGAAAAACAACAAGACTTGCCGTAACAAAAAATAAAACGCTTAATAAAACTGCATTCTTGCAAATTCCAATAATAAATCTTGTTTTTTCTTGCGTAGAGGGACCATGCATTCCAATAAAAATTCCAATAACCAATATCATCAAAAAAATGCACCACTGGAACACCAGGCCCCAAAGTTTCTCACTAATCAATTCAGGATCTATTCCGAGGTTGTATTCAACAAAAACCTCTAAAAGACGAAACTCATTTGGCTGCGTTCGAAAAATAAACACGCAACAAATCGCCAACGCAATTCCGATAATTACGTATCTGACACGAAAGATCTTGGCAGGTTCTTTTCTTGTGACAAGAAAGTTATCTAAAAGAAAGAAAGCAAGAACAGACAGGATAACTCCGAGGGAAAAAGTTAGCCAAAGGCAGGCAATAATGATCGAGAGATAAATTATATAAAACGCATCACTGATAGAGAAACGTTCACGTTGCCACTTGAGGGCAAACACCGACAGCAATAGCCAGGCCGCAAATGTATTGGGATTACCGGTGAGAGAGGTGAACGTGGCCGGCCAGCCGCTACCATAAACGTTCTGGACAACTCGAACTCCTCCTATCGTCATAACGTGCTCGACGAAATAATCGGAATAATTGAAGACAGCTGTATAGACGGACAGAAAAATTGATACCCCTATCAAGATCGTCGCGATGATAAGTATCAGTGACGAAATCCGACTGATCGTTAACCCAGGATTATCATCGGCAGCCGCCAAAATAAAAATTCCAAATGAGGGTATTAATATAAGAAGAGAACGCTGCACAACCTCACTTTGGTAGTCAGACCAAATAAAGGAAAGAAATGAAAACAAGGCGACGGAAAAGCACAGTAGTAATACCTTCTTGTCTAAAACACGCAATCGCCTGATTAAAAATGGAACCGTAACTAATAGAACTAAAACTTGAAATATTAATATGGCCCCAACATAAACTGAGGAAAATGGACCTGTGTCGTTCAGCCGGATCGACAGCAAGGAACTGGCGAAAAGAAACAAGATCACAGCCCAACGAGGTGTTCGCACCCATATCAGACTTCCAGCGATAGCTGACACCATTCAAAACCCTAAAATAGTTGGCCTAAATTCTGTACTTTCTGCCTACCGTTCTTTTTTTATAAATCAGCGCTACCACGCTGTGACCGCTATCCCATTTTCTACTTTAAATATTTACTCTTTTTAACCTCAACCCTGCGTCGGGAATATACCATATGCTACGATTCTTCTGCCCTCTTGTTGCCTCGACATTTTTAATCACTTGTGCGCCATCCAATCACCCATCAACACACACAGGCGCTCACGTTCAAGATAAAAACGATATTCAAACACTTATTTTTAAAACTCACAGTCGCGGCACTCAGAAAGAAGTTGCTGCGGTCATAGCTGTTCCCAAAGATGCCAACACCCCTATCCCCTTAATCATTACTCAGCACGGAAGTAGCCGCGACGGCCTTAGGTTTCCTGGCAGCTCCGGTAGAACAGACGAGTACTCCACACGTATCATCAGGTCTGGAGTGGAACGCGGCTTCGCTGTAGCGGCAATTGACGCCTTTTACGGAACAGATATCAAAGCGAATAATAAGACAATTTTTCCGAATGCTTTTCAGTATGCGGTTGACCTAAATCAAATCCTGTCGAAAGACCCCCGTTTTGACGAAAATAATATTTTCTATACTGGTTTTAGCTATGGTGCCGGGCAAGTGAATAAGTCGGTCTATAAATACCAAGAAAAAAAATTCAAGAACTGGAAAGCGGTTGCCTCAGTTGAACCGGGATGCAATATGATCTGGGAGCCGGTATTGGTTTCATTTCCTATTCTGTTGATTAAAGGGTCTGAGAGCCACTACTATATAGAGCCGTGCCGCCGCTACACTGATATGGTCAAAAACGTTGGAAATCGGATAGAACTCAGGGTTATTAACGGCGCCAATCATTTTTTTAGTACCAACGGTAAAATTATCAATGGTATCGCAGTAAATGGATGCCGTTTTAACCCCGTCATAAGAAAGTTGGACGGTTCTTATATTTTTGCTAATGGCTTCACGGCAACACGAAACCTTTACCGGAAGAAATGCTTTACGAGAGAAGGCGGATCTGGCAAAAACCGACTTCTTCTTGATGATGTTGTAAAAGGTGTATTACTATTTTTTGAGAAAAATTATTCAAAGAAATAATCTTTTAGTTCTACTGTTTTCGAGTAACGCTCTGTTAGCTATGAGACGTCGGCGTACAACGCAAAATAAGATGCTGCATATAATCAGCAGGAAAAGGGTTGTTCGTTTTTATGAATAAATACGAATAAAGTAGGTTTTTAGTTTTTTATCTATAGATCGGCCGGTTTAATCATTCTATTTTTTTATAAGTTAAGTCTGTTGATCCCAGAAATTTCTCGAGCGAGACGAGGCAACTAGACAAATCTATTATATTGTTTTTATCATAACCGATATCAATTCTTTTAATCCCTTCACGGATAATAACAAAACATCTTTCAATCCATACGTCATCATCAAAAGAAGGGGCAACGAAAATATGGTTAACCGTATAGAGCTCCTCAACTTGCTGTGCCGACATTCGGCTAAGATCGTGCATGAATGTCTGAAATGAATCTGACTTAAAGACTCTCGGGAAAAACGAAACCCCGTAATTTTCACAATGCTGGTCGGTAGAGTCACCAACCTCATATCGGTAACAGAGAAGCTTTCTACTTCTTGGCGCGAACGAGAATATAAGCGCCTCGCCGTTCGTATAGTAATGGCGAACAATCCTATAGAATGGCCTCTGCAGCGAGGACGCGCAGACTTCGAGTGAACTAAACTGCTCGCCTTCCGATTTGATATAACTGTCACACCTAGCCTCAGCAGGACCGGGCTGGATTATGATCGCCAGTAAGGCGAAAAAAATAGAGAACAAAGATCCAAATAGTTGTTTTGCGACCATGTTTTTCAGAATACGTCGTACCCCTAGAAGTCTTTAGCGTTTTTACTTTTAATGGAGTAACCCTTTGCTGGCGTTGCTTTTCCGGAGGAGCCACTCCCGTTTGAAACCGGCGCATCTCCCCGGGACACTTCTTTTTTAATAGTCTGTTTTGCGTCAGCCGCTGCCGCAGATAAAGCAGGTTTCCACCCCGCTTTAACCATCACCAGCTTTTGCTCGGTATCAACGCACTCACCAAGAACAATAATACCGCTCAAAACCGCTTCGGTATTGGTCGCCATCGTCTCAACCATCGACGAAATTTCCTCAACATTACCGGACGTGTTGCCATCCTGGTCGGTATTCTCGATTTGGTTGGTCAAATCAGAGGTAAGGTCCGCTGCGTTGAAATTCTCCTTCATAAACCGGCTAAAGTCTGCCTTTCCTCTCATAAATGCCTTTTTCTTTGCCTTCCGAACGAGGCTCGCCTTTGGAACAAGAAAACTGCTCTCGCCGACCATAAAGAAAGCATCAACTTTTCCATTTTCATCTTTTCGTATTGAAACGCCGAATGTTTGTCCCAGGTCTTCTACAAACCCCTCACAGGACGCAGCGGCAATTTTTACACCTGATACCGAGGAGACAATTAACACAATCAGACAAATTAATGTTCGACGTAAATTAGTATTACCAATCATCTTTGACCCTTTCTTTCGATTTTTTTAAGCGTTCGTCTGCACGATCAGCCGCCGCCTTGACATCATTTTCTGGCCCCATACCTCCAGAAATGTGCGTACCTTTTCCAGTGCCAAGACCCTTTACGGCCTTGCGATAAACTGACCTCGCAACCTTGCCCCCAAATTTGACAAAAGCCTCCCTATCTTTGAACTTCATATTACGAACGGCAATTTTTCCAGAGGAGACGATGTTTGTGCTGGCAACTTCTATGAGTTTTAAGTTTGCCGATCCGTTGAATATTTTTCGTTTGAAAATTTTTTCTCCAACCTTTTTTTTCTGAACCTCTATATTTAACTCAGAAAAATCTAGTATAAGCATAAAATCAGCGCCCGCCAGGTTGCCTATTCGAGCTAACTCACTTATCGAGTTAGTCCCGGCGGAAAGTGTCATTAATTCAGACTTTCTCTGGGATAGATATTGGCGATCTAATACCTCAAAGTCACCGCTGTCGTTGATAATATTCTCAATCTGGGTACGGATCTCACTTGAAATAACCCCAACATCAGCTTCACTGGCTCCGTTGACTTTCGTTAAAATAGGATCAAGCACTACAACTGTGTTTTTTGATGCATCTATCGAGGATTTATATTCCGGGATCTCAACCAGGAGGGTTACCTTAATGCCTCCAGATATCTCTGTTTTGGATAGATAACGATAGCCACTAACAATTCCTCGAACTTCACTTGATTGGACTTCATATTGAGTAGAAGTCTCAACCGCGACGCCGGTCGATCCGATTACGGGTGCTGACACTTCGGCGGTAACTGTGAAATCTGTATTTTGCTGGGACGAGGCGAATTTCTCACCACGCACCTGCGCTAGCGCACTCCGAATAGCTTCATTCGTAGCTTGTTTGAGGTTTCCCCCCTCACCAACAACCTCAATCGAGGTTATACTGAGGCCGGCGATTTTCTTAGAATCCCCTGCGCCGTTCTTGACGTCGCTCGAGGCTCGTTTTGGTTTATTTGATGCTTGCGACGCGGTCGCAGGCCTGTCCCCCCGTGCCACGTCGTTTTTTATAGCCACTTTTGCATTAGCAGCGGCGCCTGAAAGAGAGGGCTTCCAACCTGCCAAAACCATAACCAACTTTTGCCGAGTATCAACACACTCACCAAGCGGTACAATCCCACTTAACACTGCTTCGGTATTGCTCGCCATCGTCTCAACCATCGACGATATTTCCTCCACACTCCCGGAAGTATTGCCATCCTGGTCAGTATTCTCGATTTGATTAGTCAAATCAGATGTAAGGTCCGCAGCGTTAAACTTTTCTTTCATGAATCGGCTGAATTCAGCTTTAGCCCTCATAAATGCCTTTTTCTTTGCCTTTCGCACGAGGCTCGCCTTGGGGGTGAGGAAAGACGCTTCCCCCACCATATAAAATCCTACTATTTTCCCGGTGGCCTCATCCTTCTTTATGGATACGCCAAAAGATTGACCAACATCGTCAACAAATCCTTCGCACGATGCGCGGGCTACTGTCGTTGGAACGAACCAAATTAGGCTTACGACGAGAAAAAACCTGAGGCCCTTTAATTTTAACATTTCAGAACACCTCCGTCGGGTTCTCATCGAAAAAATGAAAATGAGGGCCAACAAAAACCGAGCCACCATCTTGTTGGGTTACTCTGGCAACAAAAATCAATAATTATTGCATATCAAACAAGCGGAATTCGAGTTATGAAGGAATCATTTTACCCATCTTAAGCAGATTAGGCAGCAGAACTTATTCGTACCTCCTAATAAGTTCTGCTGCCAAGCCTCACGAACAAACGAAAACATCCACTAAAACTTGACACTCATCGCTTTTTTAGCTTCGGCCGCTTCAGGAACCGCTATATCATTTTCGTTCATATAGCTCGATAGCGCACCTACAACTTCCACAGAGGCTGAGAAAAAGCTGATAGCCTTGGGCGCTAACACCGGAATATCTTTCGCGGCCTGCGCAGCTCCCAAGCCATCTGCCATCCCCGGCGATCCGGCACCACTTGCCTTATTTTTTGCGTCAGCAATCTTAACAATTCCACCTGATGCTTTCACAAAAGCTTTGAAGTATTGGCCGGTAGCTACAGCAATTTCCTTTTTTTGTTTAGCATCGAGGGCGTCTTTTCTTTTAAGCTCTTCGAGCACTTTTTTGCTGTATTCTTTGCTTTTCGCAGCCACATCCGCCAAGGCATCGCCATTTGGCTTCCCCTCTTTGAGCTGCTCAATCGTCGTAGCGGCCAACGCTTCTTCCCGCTTTAATCCGAGAGCAGCGCCTATCGACGTTAAAGCTCCATCCGCATCCAACGCCGCCATTGCCATTGACTTAAGGCCGTCGTTGAACGTTTCTGCAATATCCTTCCAGCTTGCACCGCCGCCGCCGCCGCTGGATCCTAACCCCGGAACCGACGGCATTTTGAATGCATTAGCAACGCTCACATTCCCCGCAACCGCCAGGACCGACGCCGAGGCCAATAATCTTGTAAATGCTCTTCTTTCCATTTTTCTCTCCTTGGATTTGCTTCTAATAAAGGCCCTTAACCTGCAATTGACCGATCACTGACTCGGACGCCCCCTTGCCGGCCTGGTTTATTGCAAGCGCCCGCGCTTCTGCTTCAGTCGACCCTAGACCCTCGAATACCTTGTCTTGAACGGCAGCTACGTCTATTGGATCGTCATCCTCCAGCATCCATACACGCATATTCAGAGAAACGGTGACTGATACACTTCCCGAGGTGGGGTCCTTTCTTGGCACGCCAACGTCAAGGACTGCATAACCGAGGAAAGTCCATCCCTCATCCATTGCCAGGTCCTGATACTCAAACAACCTCCTCTTCGGCAATGTTCCATCATCTGCAAGCTCCGCGTTCTTTATGAGATCTTCAATCAACGGAACGTCATTTCTAATTGCCAGTCTTTCCAAATCCCTAAATTCAAAACCCGCCTGACTAAACTGCGTCGATAGCGCCGTGTTCGCCTTGTCTGACAACGTGACATCTGGTTCATACACCACCGAGTCAGACTTCAGTTCAACACTGCCTCCAGACGACTTGGACGCCAGGCTTTCCGAAGACGCACTCTCCACGGACGATGCACCATCTGAGGCGCTTTCCTCCTTTAGAACGGCGTCAGAAGAACTTGCACTCACGTCGGTCGTTTTGGCTTTAAAACTCTTGCGGGACTGCTCTGCGCGGGCAACAACTAAGACGCCAAAATCTTGCCCCTCTCCTGCGCCCTGATTTCCTGCTTCAGAATTTTCAGATAAAAAGTTTTCTATCTCTTCAGTGTCTATCGACACCTTTGCAATTACCGAATATTGCTTCCTTTTTGCGATGTCCTTGTCTTTTACCAGCGTGTAGTCAACGACAAACCGACTAAAGTCATCATAAAATTCAGTCTCAAATTTTTTCAGTAGCCGTTTTTGCCCCTTCGTCATTTTTCTGGTTACTTTCTTCAACCCCTCCTTCTGAACAGCCTCCTCCGCCTGCTCCTGAACCTCGGAACTCATCTTGTCATAGGCAACCCGCGCCTTCGCTGTAACCGTCACAATTTCCGCGTGAGCCGTAAAACTCATGAATAAAAAAACAAGAACCGCGATCGGAGCCAAAGAAATTCTTTGTATCATATTAATCTCTTTTCCTCATTTATCTGTAGCTTGACAGAAAATGCCTACCTGAAGTCTTTAAGAAGTTCTCTCTTAACCGTTTTTATTTCGTCTCCGTAGAGCGGTATCATTTCACTTGGAACACCCATTTTCTCTAACCACGCTCTATCAACCGAACCGCCAAACTGGTCGGCCGTTTTCTTCAAAAGGAGAAGTAAATTCTTCACAAAATATCTAATCGGATTTACGATATTATCTTTGTGAGTTACAAAACAGGCGTCTGACGTACGAGCAAATTTTCGTTCCATCAGAATGTCTCCAAGTTCATCATAAACGAAAATTTTTATGACCGCACCAAAGCATAGTGTTTTTTGAACATCAACTACCTTGGTAAAAGGAATAATGCGTTCTATTTTAACAACAATTTCACCGAGCGGCTCGGGCAACACAATAGCCTGACTCCGGTCCGAAAACACAAATTTAAACTCCTGATTGGCTCTTTTTGTATCCATCGCCGGGACCAATACAGCACCCGATGCCTTCACAACTTGTGCCTCGAAAAACTGTCGCAAGATATGTGACGACGACGCGAAAGCATCCTCTCCGCCAAGCGTCTCTAATACCTCTGCGTTAAAAACAAATTTGGCAATTTGAGGAAATTTTTCTGAGTCCCCGTCGATGACAAGATGGCTTGATGCTTTATAGAGCTCATCAAAGACATTTATTCCTGACAGGTTATTATCCAGATACATTGAAGTGAAAGTAGCCCTTTTTTCCTCTTTAGACGCTGGCGCGCCCTTTGCATCCAAGAAGTCAATCACAAAAGGAACCGAAGCAATGTACCTACCCTTTTGACCCCCCGTGTCATCCCAATCAAAAGCCATTAAATTTAGGAAAATTCGATATGTATGATAATAAGTTGGGGTGGAAGCTTGCAGGTCTTTAAAAATCTCCAGACTTTCGCGCGCTATAGATGCGGTTACTATAACTGCTTCTTGTTGTTTTCCGGTAACGCGAGAAATAAACTCAATGTTTTTGAAGGGCTTTTCTCTTATACGACGACGGGCTTCAATGTCTAAACGGCCATCCGCTCCCGACAGAAGATCCGCAGCGACTGGCGCTGAAGGAATTGCCGACTTCTCTATCGAAACCCCACCCCAGACTGCCTGCGACTTGGCCTCGGCTAGGCTAACGTGCAAACAAAGCACGCTGACCGCAAACAAAAGAGTGCGTGACCATCCTCGAACACGTGAGTTATAAATTGACACCCCTAGGATCATTCCGCCTATAACTCCGGATTAGCAATCATACTTTAATGAAAACACTAAACGGTTAGCGAAATCCGAATTTGTGTTGTATTTTAATCACTAAGTCAACTTGCCTAAATGCGAGACGCCCCTAGTTCGGAGTCTACTCATGATAACTCGTCTTCGTCTACTTTTTATAACATTTGGCTTGATAAGTATGGGCGCATGCGCTGCCCCCCTGGATCCGCTACCAACAGGCTCCGGGCCGCTCATATCCACGACATCGGATACAAGTAATCCACAATGCGCTCACGAAGTAGTGATGACAGCATCCTCGCAGAATTTCGCTCGCTTCTGCCACCCACCCCAACTGCATGCCGTCGCGGAAACCGCTGCACAAAAATGGTGCGGCAAGCACAACAAAACTCACTCGCTTCAAAGGCAAGCCTGCGGGTCACGCTGCACCACTAGTTATTTCTGCAAATAAATAATTATTCTCCTGTATGTTCCCGCTTAAAAAAGCCATCAATATTCACTGATTTGGTCCAATACCGTGTGGTATCAATGTGGATTTATAGGTATGCTAATATCGAATTTATTCCCGTTCAGGATTCCGGCATTATTATGCTGCGCACTCTTTTTTTTATTTTTTTCGTTCGCGCCAACTTCGGCAGTTTCCGACGATAAAATACGTGTAGCAACATTCAATATAAAGTCCTTCGGCAAAAGCAAGATATCAAAACCAGGCACTATGGCATCGATTGTGAATATCGTAAATAAGTATGATATAGTTGCTATTCAAGAGATCAAAGACAAACGTGAAAAGGTGCCGGATCAGTTTTTAGCTATGCTAGGACGTGGTTGGGCGATGAGTGAAAGCCCGAGAACGGGCAAGAACCCCGACGATAAACACTCTCAAGAGCAATATGTTTTTTACTATCAGAAAAAAGGAATTAGTGAGGAGGGTGCTGGAGCACTATATCCAGATACTAATGACTATTTTCAACGTGAACCATGGATGGCTCGATTTCGGGTAAATCGGGGAAAATTTACATTTGTAGTTATAAACATTCACACCCGGCCCGAAAGCGCAGTAGAGGAAATTAATGCACTTCATAAGGTTGTAACCTGGGCGCGAGGGCATTGGCCGGACGAAGATGATTTCATCGTACTTGGTGACTTTAATGCATCATGTTCCTATGCAAGTAAAAAGGAAATAGCCAACTCCCCGCTATCGGGTTCAGACTATTTTTGGATCGTACCCGACTCTGCGAATACAAACCTATCTAGTAAAAAATGTGCTTATGACCGAATTGTAATATCTAAAAACACAAAAAAACAATATACAGGGTCATGGGGAGTAGACCAGGTATTCACTGATCGAAAAATATCAGATCACTGGCCGGTTTGGGCCGAATTCTATAGCGGGCGCGATGATAGCCCAAAAACTTCCAAAGGCACCATCAAAATTAAGCCCGTCAAGGGATATAATTTGAAAAGTGAAAGTTCTAAACGCTTTTAATAATCGGTTTATATATCGATAATTATTATATACATTTTTAAACTCCTACCGTTTATATGTACTGTAGGTGAATACGATCCGTTTAGAGGATGATCGGGCGCTGCAATGGCTTATGAGAGCTTTGACCTAAAGGAAATGTCGCCGGCCTGTGGCGCCATCATTGAGGGGATCGACCTTTCCCGCGATCTGACCAACCTGCAGTTCGGCGAGGTTCACGAGGCCCTCCTTGATCGTACGGTGGTCGTTTTTAAGGGACAGGACCTTACCCCTGATCAACATGTTGCATTTGCCCGCCGGTTCGGCGAATTGCAACCGTCTGCCGTGTCGGGTTTTGAGAAGAGTACGGACAGTCCAGAGATCGACATCCTGGAGTACGATGCAGACAATCCGCCACATGAGACCCTAGACCTTTGGCATACGGACTTCGCCGGCATGGAATGTCCCGCCATGGGCACGGTTCTATACGCTCGGGACATTCCGCCACGCGGCGGCGACACAATATGGGTCAACATGATTGCCGCGTATGAAGCATTGTCGGATCGGATGAAAAAGCATCTCGATGGGCTCTGGGCCTACCATGATAGATTCAAAGCCTATGACGAACATGTCCGGCCGGAACTATGGGGCAAAGATCATCAGGCCCATCTGCGTGACCGTAAGGCGACCTACACGCCAGCTCTGCACCCGGTGATTCGCGCCCACCCGGTGACCGGCAAGAGGGGCCTATTCGTCAACGAATCTATGACTAGTTTCATCAAGGGTATGGATCGGCGCGAGAGCGATTTCCTGCTGCGCTACCTGTTCGACTACCTGCGTACACCCGAATTCCAGTACCGCCACAAGTGGCAGACCAATGATCTCGCGGTCTGGGACAACCGGCTATCCTTGCACTATGCGCAGTTCGACTACACCGAGCATCGTTTGATGCACCGCGTAGTCATCAAGGGGGACAAACCCGTTCCAGGGTGAATAAAACGCGAGCGGTGCCCTCTTTTAGCTGCGCCACTCGGGCGGCGCGACTGGTGTCCAGTCGCGTTCGAGATCGAAGTCTTCAACGATGGCATTGGCGACGATGTACCCAGGTGCGCCATTCATGCCGCCCCCATTACCGACGCCGGATCCGCAAATATAAAGCCCTTCGATCGGCGTGCGGGTGCCCGAGATGTCTGGATGCGGACGGTTTGTGCCGAGCTGCGAGGGTATATACGCACCCATACGCACAGCACCCCTAATCATGTTAGCCGTTTGTCTTTCTATGTCGAGCGGCGTGTAAAGGAACGTCGCATCCACATTCTCATCATCTAGATTGGGCGCATACTCTCGCCACACGTCCAGGACCCGCCGCGTATAATCTTCACGTCTCTCGTCCCAGTTCATCGCATCGCCATCGACTGCATAGGGCGCAAACGGCCACCAGAATGCCGAATGCCGGCCGGCCGGAGCATAAGAGGGATCAAATGAGCTATTGCACGCGCCGTTGCCCATAAGGACATCGGGAAAAATGTTTTCCTCGCAGTCTTCAAAACACTTATGAACCTGTTCCAGATCATCCATGCCAAAAAAAATATTGAACGCATGATCGATGTCCGGATCGAATTCGCGTGCCTTATAGACAGGCGCCTGCTTCAGCGCGAGGTGAAGGGTGACGAGGCTGTGGTTACCCCAGTGCCAATTGTCGAGCTTCTCGTTGATCGCGTCATCGAACAGTTCACGTCCGACCATTGCGACCGTCGTGGGCGTGTCGATAGCACTGGCGACAAAACGACCGGCGGTCAGTTTCGTTCCATCATCCAGCACCACGCCGACAGCGCGCGCGCCCGAGACCGTGATCTCACGCACCCGCGCGTTGATTCGTACTGCGCCTCCCCCTGCGGCGACGATGCGCCCGCACGCTAACGGATAGGAGACGGCGCCACCAACCGGCAAGGTAAACCCGGTGACATTGGCGAAGATACCTGGAAAAACCATGCCGCTGCCCGGCACGTTCTCGGTGGTGATGACGTGCATGTAGGAGGTAAACAACGTACGGATACGTTCGTCGTCAAAATAATTGGCCACGACCGAGAACAAATCGTGCTCGGCGTGACCGAGAAATTCCTTCGCCTTCGGGCCCGATAGGAGGTCGCGCAGTTGGTCGAGGGCCAACGGCGCGTTGTACAACAACGATACCAGCAAGGGCCGCATCTCGATAACGTATCGCTGGTAAAGGTCACGGAAGGTATCGGCATCGCGCTTTGAGAACCGCGCCAGAGAGGCGCAGGTCTTATCCAGATCCTGATGGATGACGACGCAGCTTCCGTCGCGGAAAGTTCCAGCCTGTTGCACCTCCGGTTCGATATACGAAAAACCGTACCGCTGTAGCTCCAGATCGCGCATCATCGGCGCATGGCCGAAGCCCATAAAGAAGTTGGCGTGTAAGTTGTGCCTGTGACCCGGTAGCGTCGACTCTTCGGTCGCGGTACCGCCGCCGATTTCGGCGTTGCCCTCGAGAACTGCAACCTTTTGCCCGGCACGTGACAAATAGGCCGCAGCGGTCAGTCCGTTATGGCCGCCCCCTATAACAATGCCGTCATAGTCCGGAATGTCCTGCTCCTCAGTCGTGACGGCGCGACACGCGCAGGCTGGCTTGAGCAGTCTCGCGGTCCTCATGGAACGGCCGCTCACCCTTAACGGTGACCCGGTGTCCTAGACGTTCGTTGGGCCAGTAGTCCCAGATCGCAAAATGCTGGGTACACCGATTATCCCAAAATGCGATCGCGTTCTCCGACCACTTAAAACGCACTTGAAATTCGGGACGCTGTTGATGCGCAAAAAGCATCTGTAAGACAGCTTTACTCTCGGCGATGGTCAGACCGTTGATCTTCGTTGTGAAACTTGGATTCACGTAAAGCGACTGGCGCCGCGAACGCGGATGGGTGCGCACAACTGGGTGCTCGGCACTGGGATAGACCTTACCTGTGTCATCAACACCGCGGTCGGCATAACGGCCGCGATAGACATGCTCGGATTCATGTATCGCCGTTTTGTCCGACAGGAAATACTGCATCATTGGCGAAAGTGTCTCATAGGCGGCGTACATGTTAGCGAACAACGTATCGCCGCCAACGGGTGGGAGTACGCGAAGCTGCAAACATGAACCCAACGGGGGCTCTACATCACAGGACACATCCGTATGCCAGTTGTTACCGTCAGCATATTTGGAATTGGCGTCAGCATGGATCGTCATGATCTCCGGATGGTCACTCGGCCCCGGCGCAATCGGATGAATGTGTAGTTCCCCAAAGCGCCGCGCGAAGGATAGATGCGCCTTCGGCGAAAGCGGCGGCTGGTCACGGAAGAAGAGGACCAGGTGATCCGTAAATGCTTGCTCAATCTCCCCAAACTGTGAATCAGTGAGGTTTTCGAGATCAGCACCGACGACCTCGGCTCCGATTACCGCTGTAGCTGGCTGAACTTCCATATGGTGTCTCCTCCCACACAAAAGACTATTCTATACGTCACACGAGAAGAAACCGGTCGTATGGTCTTCGCCGTCAAGAGGGAGGTTTAAGCAATGGAATACCCTTGGCCCAATTGCGGAAACGCATTCCTAAGATTTAACATCTGGTAGATGCCGGATGAGCGAGAAGTCCAATAACCTCAAAACGAAGAAACATGTTGGCAGGACATCTAGCGGATCACCCGCCTCAATTGCTCGGTCCGAACTTCCGTAAGCCACGTGAGCCATGTTTTCTCGGAAACTGTCGGGCTGATGTCTGCGAGAAGCCGTCCAAATGCATCACGATACGGTATCCAAAGCCTTTGCACCGCCCTCACCCCGTCTGCATTGATAGCGTAATTGAACCCAGATATCGGATTTGCATTCAGCTGCTGCAGGAGCACCTTATAGGCGCTGTTGAGCTGGCGATCAGACGTTGAAAAATCCACAGCTACCTCGGGCGCGAACCCCCCCGATACTCTCTCAACAAGTGCCAAGAACTGGTTTTGTTGATTCGAAACAGAATCAATCTGCCAAGTCAGATACCCTGTGCCCCCATGACCTTCTTCATTTGCAGCCTTCTCTTCGAAGAAGCGCGTAGCAGCCCCATATGCGCTTCGGAGCGCACCTTCCGCGGTCGGCCCGATTTTGTCGATAAGTGGTGAAAGTTTCTGATCGAGCTTTTTATTTTCCGCCGCCTTCGCGCGAGATGAGCAATAGTTCATACCCATTCCACTCGTAACGTAATCGCACATATTAAAGCTAGGAGATTTCCCTTCTCTCCAATTCGTATGGAGGGCTTTTACGGCGAGTGCGGTTTCGGCGGGCACTTCCCCGCCACGACATGCCAGGTGGAGCGCAAGTGTGGAATTCGGTTTTCCAAATCGGCCGCCGCGTGCGGCTTCCTCCGCCAATAGCCATATATAGTAAATTCCTTGATGATTATCATGCTCCTGAGACAAGCCATGCTTTTTCAGAAACAGAGGGCCATCGAACGTTCCCGGATCGATGCATTTCCGGATCGCGTCGATATTCCTATATGGAACCCGTATCTTTGGATTCACGCTGAGAGCCGATCTATAGATATCAAGTGCCCGTTCAGGGCTTCCAATTCGAAGATCGCCAGCCTGAAAGAATAGTTCATCCAATGCGAATTGGAGAGCTTCAGAGTGTCCCTGCTTTGCAGCTGCGGCGTAGTGGGAAATCCGTAGTTTGCGAGGCAAAACAAACTTGTAGGCAAGCGCAAAATGAGCATCTCTGCTGCCAAGTTCGGCCGCCTGCTGGAACAAGGCTTTGGACGATTCCTTCTCTCCGCGGGAAAATGCGGCACTTGCTTCTTCGAGAAGCTGTGTGACTTGCAGTTTCTTCTGCGAACCTGCTGAGGGTGTAGCCGGCACAAATAACGAGAAGGCGAGATAAACAATTAATAGTGTAGCAGTCCGCACTCATCAATCTCCAATAAGTTTACCAATGCGCCTTCCGGTTTTGCCCCGAAGGGAACTATTAATTTACTGTCCTGCAGAATTCTGTACATTAATACGTTTATTGATGTAGCGTTTAATTTTATCAAGCTGCGTAATTTTAAAGCAGTCCCTATAAACGGTACTATGCGCTTTGCTCTTCTTGCTATTGCAAGGTACACCTTCAATGATGTTCCAGTCCAGGGGAACAAACACTACCCCGGCAATCTCTGACAAAAACTCTAGGTCTGATATTTCATTATAGGCGTCATCTTTAAATGCATAGATGAGTGCATTTAGCTGATTCAGCTTTCGAATCTTCTGTACTTCAGCTTTACGATAGTCTTGCCACTTTAAATTTCGGCGTGATTTTTTACCAGAAAATGCTGGTGCTACACCAATAATGGCATTGAACTTATGAGCGGCATCTCGTGCCGTTACAATTGATGACCATGCACCTGCAGATTGCCCTGCAAGGAAAATATGTTTGGCCGGGACACCCTTGGCAAGAAATAGATCAAGGGTTGCCTCAATCTCTTTGGCACGTCCGTGAATATATCTATCACCCGTTACGCTAGTGCAACGGTAGTAAACATATATAGTCTTCCCAGCAATCGTTGTTCCAGCCATACTTTTAAATACGTCTGGGGCTCGTTTTTGCGGATTACAACTCGGATAATAGCTAGATTTACTTGTGCCTTGGTTGAATACAACAACAATAATTTGGGCAGGGTTATCTAGAACAAAATCTTGGGTATTATCATCGATATTGGGTCCCGGATGCAAGAAGACACTTTTATGAGCGACACACCCAGATGTTATTAGAAGCACGCTGAATATAACGATATAATTTAAAATTTTTTTCATACTACTCCACCCAATATAAAAAATATAAATTATAAGCGTCAAAACTGCTCCGATATAGGCTCAATTTTTTGCGTAGATAAAATTAGTTAGCATTGCTATACCCGATTTTAGAGCAGTATACTCAACACTATAATAACCAAAATTTCTATGCCTGCTGCCATACACCATATCTCAGTATCCTTCTTCTATAATGTCTTTCGCGCATGCATCTTGGCGCTGGCAGGCAGGGCAGCACTCCAAGCGGCCTACCCGCCTTCCCACTACCAAACGTCGCGGGCTATAGCTGCGACGTCTGGTACCGATAAAAAATTCACCTCGTTAATCCAATGAAATTCATCAAGGCCGTTATCCCTTGCTTCATGCTTCCATAGTTCCAGAAGTAGATAAATGGCAGATTCGCGTTGCGTAACACCCGCTAAGGGGACAACACCAATAGCAATGTCTGCCCACGTGCTCCAGTTATTATCCCAGTATCGAGACCACAGGGATCAATGCGTCCCTCCTCGATTAAGAAAAATACACGTCGAGGCGGTTACGAGCGAGTGCCCCTCGCCACTTGCCCCAGTTAGGTCATGTTCTGAGGCACCTTCTTCGCGACCGACTGGTGATCACCTTCACGCCAGGGATCACTGAGATCCTAGGACTGTTTGAAGTGTTGCTTAGCGTGTAAAGTAAATGGATTAACCGCTTGAGGAGGACTCATTATGTCGAAATACATCAGCACGGTCAGGTTTCTCGTAAAGGAAGGTTCGGGTGACGAATTCGTTGCCCGTCATGTTGCAAACTTCCATATCCCAGAAGTGACGACCTCTTACATTGTAAAAACTGGTGAGAGGACATTTGCATTTATCGCTATTTTTGGAAGCGAACAACACCTCATAGATGCAAGACCCCAGATGATAGAGTCTCTCAATTCAGTTCGCGATTTGCTCGAAGAAATTTCTCCTGAACTTGGTGTTACCGACCCAGTATCAGGTCCGGTTGTTTTTGAACGTTAAATAACGATGAGCCCGCAAGGCACCAAAACCAAACACTCAGCGTATACCCCCTCGGAGGGTACGCGAGAACCAAGTAACCCGAAAAAAAACTTTCGTTCAACGGTTCTCTTTATTCTAATTTCAGCAACGCTTCTTAGCACCATCTTCATCATAACCGGCTATCGCCCAGATTATTACACTAAAAACCCCGTAAATTTTCTAGCAATGTCACCTACTGAATTCGCCGTCACTACCGGCTTAGATGATACAGGCATTCCACTTATCAAACAAAAATATTTTAATACTACTACTCCCCCTTCCGTGGGTCTTTACGGACATCACATTATAAGAAATCTAAGTCGTTTTGCGTTTCCATTTGATGCAGATAACTCATATTTTTTTAATTACTATGTTCCACATATCTCACTACGGGAGACTTCTGATCTCCTCCGTTATCAAGAAGAAAACAGCGCTCTCCCCAAGAATCTTGCGATCGTCTATATATCCCATCCATATCTCGGGTTACGGAATCTTACAGAATATCGATGGAATATGCCGCTTGATTTTTACCTCAATTCTGCATTTATGGTGGATGTTATATCACCTGCCCGGATACGGTTTTTGTGGGACGGTTACATGTCACGGCTAAAATTCCGCTTGGACTGGAAACACCTCGCCTACGGTCTATTTAATGTGGTCTTGGACGGTGGGTGTAAAAAATATGGCATATATGACATCGATCAGACTCTGCCGCCCATTGGCCTACCCGCCTGGACCGAGGCCCTTAAACGATTCGGAATGGCGAACCTCGTTAACAAATTCGAGGCTGTTTATACACGAGACTGCGGAATCATCGCTGGTCAACGGCTAGAAGGCCTCAAACAAGATGGCTCATTCTATTCAAACAATAGTAGGGAAAGGCTAGTCACCAGGCCCGTTCCGCCACCCATTTCTGACGATGTCTGGACATCCGATGTTGCAAATTCAATCGTAGCCATAACAAACGAGATCCAGGCAATCGGTAACCGCAACAACTTGGACATCGTATTTTTTATTCCGCCCCGTATAGCCCAATACGCCCCTGGCCTTGGGCATGAGCAAATGGACCGCGCCGTATCATTAATGCGAGAAAACGGATTTTCCGTATTGGACACACGCCAATACCCGATGCCCCAACGTGGTTTAACAACGATCAATAATGACTTTGACCCTTTTCGCCGTAGGTTCGATTCGCTTTATAAATCCGGCGAACTCCAAAAACACTATATGACAGATGAAGAACATGTTAATGATAAGTATTTTCACGAAATAATCAGTGAAATATCCTCGATTGGCTACCTGCCAAAAAATAAATGAGTCTACAATATTTTTTTGAAAAATGAACTTCAATTCCATACATTTTATTTTTATTTTTTTACCGATATGCTTGCTCGTTTTTTATACAGCACCGCCACGCTTAAGACTGCCTACTCTTTTTATATTCTCAATAATGTTCTATACCGCCTCCGGTATAGGCCCGGGCATTCTATTGTTCACATCAATTCTAGTGGGGTTTTTTGGTGCACACTTGTGTCGCCCCGGCCGTTCCACTAGCCACCTTCTGGTAGCGCTCGCATTCCCATTTGTAGCGCTATTTGTTTCGAAGTATCTCGGCTTCTCACTTCGTACATTCGGTCTTAACCTCGAAACTGACGGGATAATCGACTTGGTAGCTAAACTGTCATTGCCTGCAGGAATAAGCTTCTACACTTTCCAATTAGTATCCTACCTAGTTGATCTTCGTGACAGGAAGATTCACCGCGAAGGCAATTTTTTCCAGTTCGGCACATATATTGCGTTCTTCCCGCAACTCATTGCAGGTCCAATACTCCGTTATTCGGAACTCAAGATTCAACTTGATAGAATATCGACAGAACGGCGACTAAATCCTGAACTGCATTTGGCAATAAAATATTGCACCTTCGGTTTTGCCTATAAGATTTTCTTTTCGGATATACTTACGACCATACATCTTCAGTATAATAATATCGAAGGCGCTGTTTCAACAGATGCCCTTTACAGTGTATTATCTTATTCAGCGATAATTTATTTTGATTTTTGGTCATATTCTCTTATTGCCATAGGCTTAGCAAAGCTATTTTCTATTAACCTACCCCGTAACTTCAGAGAACCATATAAATCCCTATCGCCAAGGGACTTCTGGAAGCGTTGGCACATAACTCTGTCATTTTGGCTGCGTGACTATGTGTATTTCAGGATAGGTGGGCGACAGAATTATACTCGAAACATCATTATACTATTTGGTTTAGTCGGTTTGTGGCATGGCGCTGGCTGGAACTTTGTACTGTGGGGTTTATATCACGCATTTTGGGTTCTCGTTTATAACGCTTGTAAGAAATGGTGGGATCCCCTTCCTTCAATTATTCAGGTCATAATTACCTTTACTGTTGTCTCTCTAGGGTGGCCATTATTCTATCTCGATTTACCGGGATATATTCAATTATATAATAATTTGTTTCTTTTGGATGGTGGAGTAGGGAATTCCATTTATGGAGCAATCGACTGGTTATATTTGGGTGTAATACTTGGATGGATATTTTTGGTTAAAGAGGATTATGTGATATTCAATAAGCGAACATTAATTTTTGATCATCCCGTTTTCCTCGCGATTTTATTTGTCGGTTCTGTACTATTTCTTTCCTATGGCCGTACGTTTATCTACTTCCAGTTTTAAGGAACGTCTGAATTATATACTCAAATGGGTGTAGCGGAATGAACTAGGGGAGTGGGTTTTATCTTGAGTTATACCGGCGCCTTCCTTCCCCGGGCGTTGCCTCTGATAGTAGTTCAAGTTAGTTTGTCTAGACTAGGGAATGCGTGGGTACGAGACATTAAACGTCTAACCGACGACCGGGGCCCTGATCGAATTGGAATGATTGAAGTATGAAAAAGCTAAGTTACTGTATTTTAATTGGTTTCGGCTGGGCCACGATGTTAGCCGGCAACAGTATGGCGAAGGATTTCGATTGGCGTAGTGACTGGGAACTCGCTGAAGACCTAACGATGGTTATTGATTCACAGGGGTTCAACTTTCCCGCCCATATGGCATTTGTTCCCGGTGCCGGTGATGCCCCGAATGATCCTTTATATTTTGTGGTCGAACTCAAGGGTAAGGTTC
>MDTE01168337.1_pt1 | contig 23107 bp, 19 predicted proteins | sample 811231 | NCBI WGS metagenome assembly MDTE01 (sample SAMN05326651, study PRJNA326480) | marine metagenome | isolation source: seawater | place: Indian Ocean: Red Sea | collected 2010 | reverse complement strand
GACTCACATTTGGAATTGAATAAAGCTCTAGGTTATCAATTTGAAAATATTGAAAGGGCTTTGCAATATCCATCCGAAGTTTCACAAATAATTGATGGGAATTGGCTTATGCAGAGAACAGGATTGTCACCAGGAATCACGCTAGGTAAACTGAAAGATTGGCTTTTCAGAATACAAATAGAAAGGGGATATTCAAATCAGGATGATATGGAAGCAGTTTTGTGTTCAATTCCATGGAATTTGGGTAACGAAAATGAGTGGCCAAGCGTGAATTGGCCTTAATCAGATATTTTATTGCCAACGATGTACTGGAACAACCATGGCAAACTCGAGTTGGACATCTAATCTCGGTGGCATGTTAATCATAGGTGGATTTTTCACCTTGGGATTATTTCCACCTCTTGGTTTTGCATGCTGTTTCCTTGGGATGATAATTGCAGGAATTGGAGGTATGCAATCAGTGAAAAACTCAGACTTAGGCCAAAACCAGGTCAAATTAGTTCAAGATGAAATGGGGCAGTGGATTTGGAAGTCAGACGACACTGTGAGCAAGTCGATGGCTTACAACTCGCAAGATAATCAAATATTATCTAGAGTAATTAAAGAAGTTCGTGAAGGTAAATCATTAGCAAGATTAGAAGATTCTGAACTGAATATACTCTCTGAAGCATATGGTATAACAAGTGGAAGTGCAAATCAAAAAATTGAGGCTCTCGAAAATTCAGAAGCTGCAATAGCTGGACTATTACTTGGCGGCGGAGCAGGTGTGGCTGCAACAGCCGGATCTGTCAACCAAATACCTGAACCTGTAACTGTTAAAGATAAAGTAGAACAAATGAAAAATGCAGCAAGAAAACATCTAGAGGATTTAGACATAGATGTTGACGAGGTTATGGAATCAGAATCAGAGGAAGTTGAGGATTTATTACTAAATCAACTTTCAAAGGAAATTAGGAAAAGAGACCTTACGCCAAGGAAACTGATTGAACTAGCAGACATGGACAATGATGGCATGCTAGATTCTAATGAAATTGCAGGAGCATTATCTGCAGCAACTGGAATGTCAATACCGGTATTCATTGTAAAAAATAGCCTAGGTAAATTCGATACTGATTCTGATGAGAAATTAAACGAAGAAGAACTCGGTGTATTGTGGAACAGATTGGGCATTGAATATGTTGAAGAGGTCGTTGAAGATGAACATGAAGTCATTGAAGAGATCGTTCAGGAAGAACCGGAAGTAACCGAAGAAATACAATACGAAGAAGAATATCATGTTTCTGAGCAAGATCATGTTGAGGAAGAATATGTAGAAGAAGTGATTGAAACAGAAGAAATTGAAATTATTGAAACACCTATCCAAGATGAGGCACAAATCGACGTATTTTCAGAAGATAGAAACGATTTGACTGATGGAATAGACACTAGGTTTGAACAATTTATTGTGGAACTCTCTGAGGCAGTTCTATCAAGTGATAGAAGAAAGATTCTAGAAAATCAAACAGAATATCATACATTTACTCTCAAAATTTCCAAGTTTGAAAGGACACTCTTGGGAGACCCAGAATACAGAGGTGGTCAATCCGTTCATGGATTGATAGATGGCGGACCTTTCCAGGGAGTGATCAGGATTCCTAAGGATATGGATGAAGAGATATTATCACACAATGTAGGCTCTGAAATAATCATCCAAGGTAAAATTTCAGATTACATGCCAAGCTTGAAGCGTTGCGTAATTGACTGCGTTAATTTTCATTGACTCTAGTTCTAATTGCTGCCAATAGTATACAGGTCAATACTATTGGTAACTGTAAAAATGGAATGAAAGATTCTTCATCCTCTTCCATCGGTGTTGGTTCAACTGTGGTTTCATTGGTTTCGTTTACAACTGTGATTGGATTGACTGTTATTGTACCAACCATTCCCAGAATTCTATGTGGTTCACAATAGTAAGAGAACGTACCATTGATGCCCTTGATGAAAACAAATTGATAGTCTTCATTATTTTCTGTATCTCCAGAATCAAAGACTCCGTTTTCTTCTACAGCATTGTGAGGGAGCAGTTGCCCATCCCAAAAGAACCGAACTGATTCGGTTTCGTTAATCGTAACGGATGATGGACTGAATCGAAGATTTGTGCTATCTACTGTGATCACAGTTGTTGTGGTATTATTTTCTGCAGATGCTGCTGGGAAAGCAGATAGTGCAAGTAAAATGAAAATCACTGTTGCTGTTCGCACGATTTGAAAACAATGTTCTCATACTTATTGTATTGTTTTTTTGACACAAAATCAAATGGATTAGAAAAACTGCTGAATTCAAGATTGAATCGCTCTAGCGATAACAATTCTCTGAACTTCTTGCGTTCCTTCATATATTTGGGTGATTTTTGCGTCACGGAAGAATCTCTCTACTGGGAATTCCTTGGTGTATCCGTATCCACCTAACACCTGAATTGCTCTTTCTGAAACCCACATTGCGGTATCTCCGGCATACAATTTAGCCATGCTAGCTTCTTTTGTGTGCCTTGGACCATTATTCTCATAATGTTCTTGTTTAGCCCATGATGCTTTGTATACAAGTAATCTTGCTGCATCAATTCTTGTTGCCATGTCTGCCAAATAGGCGGTAATCATTTGGTGATGTGCTATTGGTTTTCCAAATGCTTCTCTTTCATGTGAATATTTCAGTGCTGCCTCATAAGCACCTTGGGCGATACCTAATGCCTGCGCTGCTATACCGATTCTAGAATTATCTAATGCGTTCATAGCAATTGCGAATCCCTTTCCACTGCCTTTCAAAACGTTCTCTACTGGCACCTTACAGTTTTCTAATATCAGTGTGCATGTATCAGATGATCTGATTCCCAACTTGTCTTCCTTTTTTCCAACACTAAACCCTTCAAATGATTGTTCGACAATGAATGCTGTTGTTCCGCCGTGTTTCTTAACACCATAATCTGGATGGTCAATGTCCTTAGCGAATAATACGTATATTTCTGCCTGAGCTCCATTTGTAACCCACATCTTTTCTCCGTTCAAGATATAATGAGTTCCGTCGTCTGAAAGTTTAGCTTTACAGACCATTGCAGCAGCATCTGTGCCCGCGCCTGCTTCTGAAAGTGAGTAAGCACCCACTTCACCTGCTGCAAGCCTAGAAAGGTATTTTTGCTTTTGTTCTTCGTTGCCGTGAAGAGCGATTGTTTTAGCGCACAAGCCAACGTGTACACAAAACATAACAGCAAATGAAGGATCTACTCTAGCCAATTCCTCTACTATTATGGATTCTGAGATATCATCAAGTGGGTTACCACCATAATCTTCTGGAATTGTAACTCCTTGGAGGCCGTATTCCAAAAATTGTTGCCATTCTTCAGCAGGAGGGATTTGGTTAGCATCTCTGTGCTCCGCTGTTAAAGATAAAACTGACTCCGCAAAATCCCTTACCATCTCACGAACCATTTGCTGTTCATCCGTCTCTTTGAATCGCATAAAACAGGCCAAGAAGCAATAGCATTTGAGTAATACCCTATACTGTATTATTGGTGGTTTAGGGCACCGTGTTAAATATTACCTGTGTAACGGCGCACCGAGGTTGTTTACAATGGAAGACGACATCATGGAATTTGGAATTGCACACGACAGAAAATACTCGAGAGACCATTTGTGGTATCAAGAGAAGGACGAGCGCCTCGTTATCGGCATCTCGGATTACCTTGCTTCTGACATAGGAGAGGTACTGAGAGTCATATTGCCGCACGCAGAAACTGAGGTAGATGAAGAACAGAGTTTATTCTCAGTATGGACCGCTGAAGATAAACTTACCTTCCCCAGCCCATTTGCTGGAGAAATCGCGGAAGTTAACGGCGAAGTAGAGATAAATCCTGAACTAGTAAATGATTCAGCATACGATTCTGGATGGATTATTATTCTGAATGCTCACGACTATGACATGGAAATGTTGCTAGACGCTGATGAATATGTACAATTCCTCGCAGAAAACTGATTGGCATTATCATAAAATGCCTTGAGTGTGTTAGAATGGATCTTGATAGACACGATTTCAAACTAGATGAACTAGTTGAAAGAATCAAGGCTCACGATAATCGTTTGGTTGCTCTTCAAATCCCTGAAGGTTTGAAGATGCAAGCTCTCGAAATGATGGACAAAATTGAGGATGAAACTTCTGCAAAAGTAATACTCGCAGCAGACCCTTGTTACGGAGCATGTGATTTAGTACATGATAAGATGAAACTGATGGGGGTTGAATTAGTTGCTCACATGGGACATTCGCAGATGAATATCGATTCTGGAATGCCAACCCAATTTATTGAAGTCACTTACGACGGTGACCCTGCTATCGAGCCTGTTCTACCTATATTAGCCCAGCACAGGGCGATTGCAGAACATCGCTTAATGAATGCAAACAGCGAGCAGTTAAGCGAAGAAGAAGCACAAGAACGGTTTCTAGATGCAGTTGGTAGAGTCGCTCCATTGAAGGGTTCGAAACTTGGATTGGTTGCATCAATACAACACTTACACTTGATTTTTGATTTCAAAAAGAAGTTTGAAGATGCAGGGTATGAAGTTGAGGTTCCTGTTGGTGGGGCAAGATTGACATTCCCTGGCCAAGTACTTGGCTGCAATTACTCTGGTGATGATGATGAAATCGGCCATTATATCTTCCTTGGAAGTGGAGACTTCCATCCAATCGGATTGGTGCTGCATACTGGAAAACCACTTGCTATGTTAGACCCGTACACTGGAGATGCTTCTGAAATGAGTTTTGAAAGAATTGAAAGAATTCTGAGGCAAAGGTTTGGACTAATCATGTCGATTCAAGAAGCGAATAATTTCGCTATATTGATCGGTGAAAAACCTGGACAAATGCGACGAAGTTTAGCACTCAAACTCAAAAGAATGTTGGAAAAACACGGCAAAAAGGGATACCTACTAGCGTTAGAACATGTTGGACCAGAATTGATAGACTTCTATCCTGTTGATGCTTTTGTAAATACGGCTTGTCCCAGAATTGCAATTGATGATGCGGTAAAATATGGTAAACCACTAGTAACTCCATTTGAACTGGAAGTTGCGCTTGGTGAAAAGAAGTGGGAAACCGGTTATCAGTTCGATGAGATACCTTGATTGAGGGTTTTTTATTGAAAGTTCAATAACCATAGACGATAACCCTCTGTAATCATGACCTCATATTTGGATCGTATCGGCGCTGGTTTGGTGATTAATAGACCGGATGTTTTCGGTTTTGATTACCTACCTGACGAATTGGTTGGAAGAGATGATTATCAAGTCCAATTGGCCTCTATATTTAGCAACATAGCGCACCCAAACGGTACTAGTAGAGCTGTGATAACAGGACCTGTTGGCTCAGGTAAAACCGCTGTTGCGAAACTGTTTTGTCAGGATGTCATAAAACATTATTCAGACAGAAGAAACATAAAATCCGTTTATGTTAACTGTCGAAATGCTGCGACATCATCCAGAGTAATGCAAACAATAGTTCAGAAATTAGACCCTGGGCATCCAGATAGAGGCCTAGGACTTGGTGAATTACTAACTAGTTTGAAGCGAATGATAAAGGGGAGTAATTCACACCTAATCGTAACATTGGATGAGGTTGATCACCTATTCAGACAATCTGGAGACGGTGTTATTTACCAATTGATGAGAATTGATGAAGATAGTGATACAACTGGTTCTCTCTCCCTGATAATGATCAGTCAAGAGCAAATTCTTGACCTCCTAGAAAATGCGGTTATATCTCGAATTGGCAGAACAAACCACATAAGAATGCCATCATATGATAGAGATGGGCTCTACAAAATCGCAGAGCACAGAAGGAATCTCGCTTTAGTGACAGGGACTTGTCCGGATGAAATTCTAACACTCATATCTGAGGCGGCTGAACCTTCGGGGGATGCTAGACAGGCGATTGAACTTCTCGAAGGCGCTGCGAAAAGAGCAGAAGCATCTGGACGCTCCATCATTGAACCACAAGATGTTCAGAAAACTGTAATAACTCTGCCAAGTAATGTTGATTCTATCAATATCGACAATTTGGGAGCACACCATATGCTAATCCTAATAGGAATATGCAGAAGGTTGAGAAAAGAAGATTCTATGACCACCGGCGAGGCTGAAAAATTGTATCACGTGGCTTGTGAAGAATATGAAGTAGGACCAAAAGGACACACAACATTTTGGAAACATTTGAAAAAATTGACACAAGAAAATATCATCTCTACGAAGACCTCAAACGCAGAGGTCGGCAGAGGTAGAACTCAATTTATCTCGATGCCACACATGCTTCCAAGCGATGTCGCAAGGCGACTTGAGACTCTGATTCCAAGTAAAATTAGGAAAAAATAGTAAATTAAAGCCCTCAAAGGGGCTATATACCTGTCCTATGTCGGCGAATTGCTCTAAGGAGTTGACAGCATGGCAGAATCTACATTTATCGCAGTAGTCAGTGACACAAACCCATCCAATAATGGTCGTTCATACAACATGACAATTAGTGGAAACAATATGTCCCAATTCTTAGGAAAGAAGATTGGAGACATGGTAGAAGGGCTCTTCGTTGGTGAAGGTGACCAAACTCTAGCTGGCTACAAATTGCAGATAACAGGGGGTTCAGATAAAACCGGAACTCCAATGAGATCAGACCTAGATGGCGGCTCAAGGCAATCTATTCTCGTTACTGCATCTACAGGTTTCAAGGGACACACTATCGAACAAAAAACAAAGGGTGGAGAAAAGAAGAGATTCCGATACAAGCCAGATGGCATGAGAAAGAGGAGATACTTCCGTGGAAACACAGTTACTCAAGACACACGCCAAATCAACCTGAAAGTTGTAGAAGCGGCAACTAAGAGTCTAGAAGATATTCTAGGCGGTACAAGTGAAGGTGCAGAGGAAAGCAGTGAGTGAAGCCGCGAGGCTTGATTGAGAAAGAAGGAGAGGGAAGCATGGCAAGGAAGCTTCCCTCACAACCTGAAATCAATATAGGTCTAGTAGGTCACGTAGACCACGGTAAAACAACACTTACTCAAGCACTATCTGGAGTTTGGACAGATACTCATTCAGAAGAAAGGAAAAGAGGTATTTCCATTAAACTTGGATATGCAGATACTGCTTTCTACAAAACCGACAAAGACGAATATTACGCTACAGGAAGAAGACCTGGCGGAGGTAATGACGAAGCTGCAGAATTGCAGAGAGTTATCTCGTTCGTTGATGCACCTGGTCACGAGACGCTGATGGCGATAATGATAACTGGCGCTAGCATAATGGATGGCGCTATGCTAATGGTTGCTGCAAATGAGCAGTGCCCACAACCTCAAACAAGAGAACATTTGATGGCTCTAGAAATCGCTGGAATCAAAAATATTGTAGTAGTTCAAAACAAGATAGATCTAGTTACTAGAGAAAGAGCTGTTGAGTCACATAATGAAATTAAAGAATTCTTGGAAGGTACGATTGCAGAAAATGCACCTATCATTCCAGTCTCAGCACATCATGATGTCAACCTAGACATCTTGATTCAGGCTATTGAAGCAACTATACCAACTCCTGACCGCTCAAAGGATAAGAGAGCAATAATGCATGTTGCAAGGTCTTTTGACATAAACAAACCAGGTACAAGACCTACAAAATTACGTGGTGGAGTAATTGGTGGAAGTATTGTTGAAGGAATATTCAATGTTGGAGACGAAATTGTCATAGGCCCTGGAAGAAAAATACAGAAGGGCAACAAAGTCAGATATGAACCCATTCAATCAACTGTATCTAGCATGCAAGGAGGAGGATTGAACCTAGACAGTATGAATGCGGGTGGATTATGTGGCATGGCTACACCCTTAGATCCTGCAATAACAACCTCTGATAACCTATCAGGTCAGATTGTCGCGAAGGTAGGTGATTTACCTGAAATTCGTGATTCAGTTGTAATAAATGTAAATCTAATGGAAAACATGGTTGCAGGAGAAGGCGAAGACGCTTCTCCAATCATGCCACTCCGATCCAATGAGATGTTAATGGTAAATGTAGCAACTGCAACCAGTGTGGGAGTAGTTTCTAACCCTGGAAAAGGAAAAGCAACACTATCGCTAAGATTACCAATTTGTGCGGACTCAGGCCAGAGAGTTTCTCTTTCGAGGAGAGTTGGTTCGAGATGGAGACTTATTGGTCACGGAACTATTGAGTGAGTTTCATGATTAGAGTTCTAATCGACGCATGCGGTTGGAAAGCAGTAATGGACGCTGGAATTAATATTGACCAAGCACTTCTCGAAACTGTTGGAGTTACGAACCTAGCACTTTTGCCAAATGTTCTCAAGGAACTAGAAGCGATTGGTGGTAACTTAATGCTTGATATGCTCAAGGCTAAGTCGGAAATGATTGAATCGCCAGAAGATGTTGGAAACCACACAGATGACCAATTACTTCACCTATCTATCGAAAATAAATGGCCAATCCTAACTGTCGACTCAGAGTTAAAGAGAAGAATATCTCAATCCAATCTAAACTGGTTAGAGGTAATTGGAAACAAACATCTCAGGCTAGTATGATCATGGAAGTGTGAATAATTCATCATCACCATGCCCATCTAACAACCTCAACTTGACACCTGCATCAATCCATGCATGAGCGTAATTTATCGCCCCAAATGCTCTAACATAATCGCCTATCTCCATAAAATGTCTAGCATCACTAGAATAATCGTCTGCCATTCTAAGTAAAATCTGCAACATCATATCTCCTTCTGAATCTTTTTCCGGAATAGGAGTTGCCTTTTCTCTTGCTTTTTTCGTTAAACCAAGATAATGTTCTAACCTTTCCTTTTCAACTACATCTTGTACATCCAAATTAATCACCCTTCAATCTTGAAAGCAGTCTATTTACATCTGAAGACCTACCTAAAGATTGGTACAAATCGATTGCAAGTGAAATTCTACCCTCATCTTCAGCTTGACATGCGCGTTTGAATATCTTTCTGCGTTCTTCCCAATCGCTTGCAACCTTTGCTTCTGCAACCATTTTTTGTAATTCTATTCGTCTTAAATTTGACAACTCTGGAGACTGCCAGACACGTACAAGGCCGTCTCTTCTTATTGTGACCATCGTATCTGGTGCGAGCCCCACCAGGAAGTCTCCTAGGTCGCTATTGCCCAAGTTAATCGAAATTTGCTGGGTCATTGAATGGACCGATCCTTCGATTGATAATATCCACCATCCATCTCCTGCTTTGTTCGCTGCTAATGGTTCTAGCGATCTTGTATCTATTGTATCCAAACTATCCCAACCATATGGATGTGGCACACCTTCCCATAACATTCCATCAGCAGCCTGTAACAGTATCTTGCCGCCATCCATTCGACTGACCCATGACCATACTCTATCTTCTAACAATCTTTGAGAATCTTCGTTTGCCAGTTTAGCACATCTTAGTTTACCATTTTCGTCTTGCCACATCAAATGTTCTCTATCAAACCAACCGATTAAACGTCTGACCCCACCTGCAGATAGGCGTTTTATTCCTCTACCTTCAGAACTAAAAATGTGTAGATTACCTTTGCGACAAGACAACACCCAGCCCCCACCAGGCCTAGGCAAAATGTCACTGAAACCGCCCTCTGTTGAACGACCCTCATTAATAGGTGAGCCGTCGCTTACTTGTAGTATGTGGAAGCCGTGACCATATAATATTCCAATTCGGCCAGAGTCGTGATTAGCTCCATGAACCCTGAATGGCATTGTTCTTTTCCATCTAACATTACATTCTTCATCAAGTAGGATTATGTCCATTCCTGATGAAATTAGGAAATCATTTCCAACACTACAAGATGTTGAAATTTGATTAGGTGCCTGCCAAGACCTGAATACTGACCAATTCATACTTCTGCCTCCATCATTCCCCATGCTATCAACTGCACTTTCGCATCATTCGTTAGTTTGAACATCCTAGACTTACCTTTTTGTTGAACTGATAAAATACCCGCCCTGTACAATTTATTGCATATTTGCGACATTCTAGGCCGCTTTATGCGCAATTGATCTTGAATCCTAGGGTCGGAAGGGGAGAAACTTCTCTGCGTTGAAACTTCTACGATAACGGCTTCATTTTTTCCAAGATTCCTCAATACATGCACATTCAGTGGGTTGCTCTCCCTTTGGCCGACAACTGGAGTATTCAGTTTCATCAATAGTTGAGATAATGTTTCAATTCCCGTTTGATTATTATTTTTCAATATTTTACCAAACAAATCGAATAGAACTTGTTGGTAATCTGCATCTTCAGAAATTGTCTCATGATTCGGTTCAAATGTCTCGACAAATTCTGGCTCTTCGTAGTATGGTTCCTCTGGCTCGGATTCCACAATAGTTTCCTCTTCGTCATTGAGCAAAATCGCATCCATTTCACTAGCTTGCCAAAAATCAGAAGGATCTGATTTTGCGTCTAATTCTTTTCTTTCAACGCTATCATCGAATCTAGTATCTACGTGCATATTTACTCTATTTCGTGACACTAATCCTCCAAAGCCGCCAAATGATGTCGCAGGAAGGGGAGGGAGATTTGCATTTTGATTCTCAATTATATTCCTAGGTTCCTCTTGCAGCATATCAAGATCTAAATCAAACTTATTTTCAGTTTCAACATCGGTTTTATTTTGTTCTTGTAACTCTTCTTTAATTACAATTGTTTGATCTTCGTGGAACTTTATTTCGCGTGGGTTTTCTCTTTCAAAATCCACTATATCACGCATTATTCTAATGATTTTACTGGCTTTTCCTGAGGAGTTATTCATAACGTAATCAAGTGCTTCTTCTGGCATTTTCCAAGCAACATTGGACACACTGTTCACCCTTAATTCACAAACTTCCCTTATCTCGTCAATCTCAAATGGTTTCACAACTTCTAAATGTTCAAATTTTTCAATCAACTGCTCAGGCCACTGTGACCTCTGATTAACAGACAAAATCACAACGACCATTGCCTTTAGTCTCTCAAGCGCAGGCAGGAGATTAGAGATAATATTAGCTAATTTTTCACCATCAGAATTCGGATAATCGAAGGTTATCAGGGGTATAGCACCCTTAGAATCCTCACAGGTTTCGACCAATCTATCAACTAATTCTTGATTGTTTGAAGGGATTTCAAAACCAACGAATTTTGTGTAAATTTCATCCAATATTTTCTGGACATGATTATCTGAATGGAACATATCTAGGTGCAATGGTTTTTGAGTTTCTGCAGCAATACACCTCATTAGAGAGGTTCTTCCAGTTCCACTCTCACCTACTAACAAATTAAGTCTAGCAGTTCTAGACTTCAGGAATCTAACCCAAGTTGTACTAATCTTATTCCTTCCAACCAAGAGATTAGAATTTCTAGCTTCTAATGGCCTAGATTGAAATGGGTTCTCTCTTATGGCTGGAAGTCCCAAAATAGGGTAATCTTCACTCATGAGTAACGTGCATTTTTTCCAGTATATGATGTTTCGGTGAAATAAGTGACCTCAGCAACCCGTTACTACATGTTAATCGCAATACGGTTTGGATAAAAATTACTGTATTAACGCGTCGTTAACGCATAGTTAACGCGTTAATTTACGCGTTAACAAACCGGTTTATTCATCAAGTCCGCACAATTGCATCAGAGCAGAGGCAACCCTATGCCAGTTGATGACAGCAGACTTTCTGGCTTCTACAAACTGAGTGTAGAGGAACGGAGAAATATCGTAGCAAGGTTGTCTAATCTATCAGATGAACAAATAGAGGCTTTGTCTAGTACTGGAGAATTATCTGAATCCGCTGCGGATCACATGATAGAGAATGTAATTGGAACCATGTCACTACCTGTGGGCATAGCTACTAACTTCATAATCGATGAAAAAGCATACTTGATTCCATTTTGTGTGGAAGAATCTAGCATCGTTGCGGCTGCTAGTAACATGGCAAAACGTTGTCTAAAACACGGAGGATTCAAGACATCAAGTGACGATTCAATTATGATTGCCCAAATGCAAATTCTTGATTTAGAAAATCCTGCTGTGGCTGCTGAAGCGATTAAAACCGCTAAGTATGAACTTATATCTGCTTGTAACTCGATAGAATCCACAATGATTAGACTAGGAGGAGGCTGCAAGGACATAGAAGTCAGAGAAATTGACACTATGCAAGGTAAAATGCTAATTTTGCACTTGCTAGTTGATACTAAAGATGCAATGGGGGCAAACGCAGTAAATTCTATGGCTGAAAGAATAACTCCTAATGTTGAACAAATCACATCTGGAAGAGTCCATTTGAGAATTCTATCTAACTTGGCCTCTCATAGATTAGCGAAGGTCGAAGCACGATTTACACCTGAAGAAATGGCAGATGATGGAACCAGAGAATCTGGTATCAAAGTAATCAAAGCGATTCTAGAAGCACATAGTTTTGCAATGGCCGACCCATATCGAGCGGCAACCCACAATAAAGGGATAATGAATGCAATTAGTGCAATAGCCCTTGCATGCGGCCAAGATTGGAGAGCGATTGAGGCAGGTTGTCATTCCTGGGCATCTGTTGAGACAGGAACATACACATCTATGACTAGGTGGGAGAAGGATGACGATTGGAATTTGATTGGTAGAATCGAGACTCCAATGGCAGTAGGCATAGTAGGGGGGGCTTCGAAGGTACACCCTGCTGCAAGAGCAAACCTCGCAATATTAGGAGTAGAATCCGCCAAAGAACTAGGAGGCATCATGGCTGCTGCAGGTCTAGCGCAGAACTTAGGAGCAATGAGAGCCCTCGCAACCGTTGGAATTCAAGCAGGCCATATGAAACTTCATGCAAAAAACATGGCAGTAAGCGCTGGAGCAATAGGCGATGAAATTGAAATTGTTGCAAATATTGTTAATTCTTCGAAACAACAAGTAACCCAAAAATTAGTTGAAGAGACATTGAAGAGTATCAGAAAATAAGATATCACTCTTCTTCATCTATACTGAGAGTTGTTTGAATACTGCCGTCTTCCTCTGTATCTCTTAACGCCAGTGTACTCTCCATGCCCTTCAGCATTCCTGATGAAATAACCATCTCTCTGAACCATTTCTTTACTTTCTTTCTGTCGGTATGAGGGCATCCAAACATTTCAGAGAATCTACGAGTAGTAGTCAGTCTCCTGGTATTTCCATCTCTGCGTCTGTTAATCAATCCAGATTGAGCTAATTCTCTGATATGATCATAGGCTTTTGGTCCTAATAATTCAACTAATCTAGACTGTGGCATTGGCTGATGATATGCGATTAATGATGCTGCTTTCAATAATTTGGGAGGTAAATCTGACTTAGTTTCCTTGGGCAAGTGATTTGCGATTTTTGGCCTTACCTCCATCGCCCATTTACCCCCTATCTCAACAATTTGTAAACTACCGCCCTTTCTTCGTTTTACAGTAGATTGTAATTTGGTTAGTGATTCGATTACTTCTTCTTCTTCATAACCTAAGACTTCTGAAAACTCGCTAGGACTGAGAGATTTACCCGCACTGAACATCGTCGCTTCAAGCAATGTTTCAAGTGGTATTTCGCTCATGTAATCATCTCCTTACTCGACCAACCAGTCATCAGGGTTTTCTGATTCTGATGCTTCTTTAATCTTTGCTATTTCCTCTTCTTCTGCAGCAATACGAGCCCTTTCAGCAAGCCTTTGTGCATGCCTCATGGATTCTGTTTCTTCAGATTCTAGGGCTATTGATTCTTCATCAAACAACTTCGATGCTAATTCCGTTACCTCATCAAATGATTTTGCTTTAGGCCACCTATCCTCAATCATTATTGGGTCTTCTGGTTGGTCCTGACTTATCCATGCATAACCTCTGTGTGTAAGGAACAAGCCCGCAACAAATGACGTAATCTTTGATTCAACTTCATATCCTTCTGGTATGACACCAAACTCTTCAACAAGGATCTCAGATAACCGATTTGTAACATTAGAAATTGGAACTTTGTGTTTTCCTAAAGACTGCATAACTTCCCTCATTGCTCTCCAGCACCTTCGGATATCTCCTTCCATGTCTTCATTGTGCATTCTTGCACCAACATTTTCAATCATATTTTTCAATTCTTCAGCATGAGATTTCCTAAATTCTTCTTTTGCTTTGAATATCTCAGCCTCATCGCATGCATCTTTTAGTGCAGACAGTAATTCACCAAGAGTAGATGGTCTGCCTTCTTCTCTTCTAACGCGCTCACCGAACAGGGAAGGAAGCACGGTATCTGCAGTTCCTTCCAATATTGCTGTTGTAAACATAAATTCTTCATCATCGTAATCAGATTCCCATCCAAAATCTGTAAATTCTTCAAATTCATCATAATCTGGAGCTGTGACCTTGTCAAATAGTGTTGATGCTTGCTGGGTTAGAACTTCCCAAGATAATCTGATCAATCTACCACATGCTGGTAAGTCAAGCGATTTCGCTTCTTTTCTTACTCTTTCAGTAAAGAGTTTCAGGAATGCTGACAAATCAATATTCCAAGGGTCCATGTCTTCTTCCTTTACAAGAGACAATACTAGAGCTACAGACCTATCGAAGGGATCTGTTAGCACCTGGTGTTCCGCTTCTTCTTCTTGAGCGATGCGCAATACACGATCAGCATATCTCTCAGCTTCAGAAATATCTTCGTCGTTACTTACCAATTGGTCAAGAATGTCTTGTCGCAAGAACCAATTATCAAGCAATGATTGTTGCAAGATTAAACCTCCTTTTCTTCCTCAATTTCTTCAGCTGATTGCACTTGCTCCTCGATTATCTTGGAGGCTACTTCTTGCCTTTCCTGGATATCTTCTGTTAACTCCTCGGCTCTTTCTGCGAGTGATGTGAACGAGGATTCGGTCTCAGAATCTTGTTCAGATCCTTCCTCATCAGAATCTATGTGCTTCAACAAACCACCAAGGCTCTTGGGTGCAGAAAGTGGCTCTGGCACCTCTGGCATCTCGCTTTCCATAACACGGACTTCTTCGATTCTGGTATGATTTTTGTCTGCAGCCTCTGATGCTTCTTTCTCTGCCTGTTCACCGAGTTGGATAGCACGAGTTTTGTCGAAATCTACAATTCTTCTGGAACAGCCGTCTCCCCCGTGAGTTATGCCAATGTGATGGTCTGCTAATTCTAGTGAAACCTTTCTCAGTGTAACCATAATGAATTGAGCAGCTTCGCTTCTGTTTCGGCATTCTGTTGCGATTAATTTAGAATTAGGAACATCCAAGTTTTGATCTACTTCATCAAAGTAATAGAATGGACTTGGGTCGTGATCTTGAATCGCGAATATTAGGGACAGCGATGCCATTGACTTCTCGCCACCCGATAACCCCTGTAATCTTGATTTGTTGGACTTACCCCGTGGTTGAGCCCACATGTCTAAACCGCCTTTGAATGGTTCTTCCTCATTCTCCAAGAATAACTCGCCACGACCACCATTCGACAGTCTCTTGTATACAACTTTGAAGTTCTCATTAACATCTTTTAATGTCGCAAGTAATCTCGATTTCCTTTGAGATTCTAACTTTTCAGCGATGTCCAACAACTTCTTTCTTCTAGTTTGTAATGTTTTGAAATCGTCCTTCATTTCATCTAGACGCTCTTTACAAGCATCATATTGCTCAATTGCAAGCATATTGAAGTTACCAAATGCTTCAAGCCTTTTACGTAACTTGTTGAGTGCTCTTTCAGCATCTCCTACATTCGGCAAGTCTGCATTATCATCTACAATATCGATCTCTTCTTCTGCCATTTCGACTAGCAAATCTGCCAAGTTTTGTTCTTTAATTGCGATGTTACGATTCATTTCATCTGCTAAACTTCTCTTACCCATTGCGTCGCTGATGTTAGAGTTGGTCGTTGCTCGGAGTTGGGCTCTTTCGTCAATCAATTCATTTCTCTCAATATCCAGACCCTTGTGTTCTGCCAATAGATTTGAAAACTCTTCTTCTTTTTCTTGTAGGGCAGATGTATCTTTTTCTATAGACTCTTTCCATATTTTTACGTGCCTTTCTCTGCTTACCATTCCGGCTTCAACTTCTTCAGCACGAGATGTAATTGAGTCTAACATTGAATTCAACATTGTCGTCTTATCATCCCCACTTTCAATTACAAGTTTTGCCTTGTTTGCAATTCCTTGAGCCTCAACTCTCATGGTTTTGGCTTCCAATAATTGCTGCTGAATAGATTCTGGACTTGATTCCCTCAACTTAGTCTCTGCATCCTGCCTAGCAGATTCTGCCTCAACTAATCTTTTCTTTGCAACCTCAAATGTTGAAACCTTTATTGCATGATTAGAATCAAGTTCATCGAGTCTGTTTTTCAAGGTATTTGCATTCCCTTTTGCCTTAACTAAAGCCTTCCTAGCGCCCTCTAATTGACCCTTTAAAGACCCTAATTTGAGAGACTGATCATCTTTGGCAAGGTCATTTATTTTCGCCCTTATTTGGCTCTGCTGTGCTCTTGATTCTCTAAGAGCTGCGGATACTGTCTCTGAAAGTAACGAAAGACGGTTGACTTCTCCTACTAGTTTTTCAACTTCATTCGCGCCTTGGATTTTACCACCAAATCCTGTCTTCATTTTCTGCTTCGCACCACCGACCATAGCACCACCAGGTTCAGTGACATCGCCCCTCAAAGTGACAAGTCTTACTCCACCCATCAGTGTTCTAGCAGTACTCATATTGTCAACTACCAATGTATTTCTCAAAGCATAAGCCACGGCTGTTGAAATTCTTGGGTCATAATCAAGTAATTCGTGAGCGAAACCTAGTACTCCTGGCTTTTTTGAGATTAGTTGGGCTCTACCAGATGAACGGCTAGATTGTATCTTATTTAGAGGCAAAAATGTTGCACGACCTAATCTGTTGTTTCTTAGATACGCCATTGCCTCTACAGCAATTTGATCATTTTCTACCACGATTGAGTTCATTCCGTTTCCTACTGCAGTAACCAATGCATCTTCATGTGAAGGATCTATTGGAGCACATAACTCACCAATTGTGCCTAATATTCCAGATAAATCTCCTCTGTCCCTTGCATTCATTACTGCTGCTGCGCCTGGTGCCATGCCGTTATTTCCAGATTTCTTTTCAAGTTCATTTCTTGCATCTGAAAGATCTCTATTTGCTTGTTGCAATTTCCTTTCTACAGCACCTGACTCTTCCAGGAGTTTTTGCTCAGCGTTTTGAGATTGTACTAATTCCTCTGCGAGTTGTGTTCTGTCTTTTTGTTGCCCGCCAGGCCCCAAATCTTCTATTTGTAACTCAATATCATCAAAATTGAGTTGCGCGTCGGCCTCTTCTTCTTGAGCAGATGACAACTGTTCAGCGATTATCTCGGCCTCTCCTGCAATTTTACTCATCTCAACATTTGCTTTCTGAACTGCTTCCTGACACGTTTCAAAATCACTGATTGCATCTTTGAGGGCATTAGATAACTTTGCAGTCTCTGAACCCGAAGATTCTAATGATTCCCTTATTGCATTTTCTTGGTCTTCTAAATTCTTCAAAACATCAAGACTATTTTCCATTTCTTCCTTTGCAGATTTTATAGATTCGAGGTGCATTTGCAAATTATTTTTTGCTTCTGTTATTTCTCCTTCCAACTTTTCCAACAATTGGGTGTCTTCCACATCTGCTGATTCAGAATCGTCGATTTTGTCTTTGTTTCTATCAATGGAAAGTTGTAATTGTCGGATTTCATTTGTCAATCCTGCATTCTCGCCACCCATTACTGCATCAATTTGCGATTGTAGTTCGCCTATTCTGTCATCTAGTGCCAACAAATCTTTTTCTGATGCTGAAACCAATTGTTCTAATTCTGTAGCTTCAGAAAGAAGCCTTGCTTTTTCAGTATTATGAAAATTAATTTCTGCTTTTGAACTCAGATATCTCGATTGGAACAATACGATATTTGCTGCATCATATTCTTCTTTGGTATTTTTTGCCTTCTCAGCAACTTTCTTTTCTGCCTCAAGAGTTTTGAGTCGTGCTTTTTGTTCTTCTTCAACTAATGAAATCCTCTCGATATAATCTTCAACCTGGCCTCTTTGTTTTTCGGCTTTCTTTATTTCATCATCATAAGAAGTTACACCTGCTACAGAATCCAGTACCTTCCTCCTTTCTACAGCGGTCATCGAAGACAATCTCGTTACATCACCCTGCAATACGATGTTATAACCATCAGGCCTAGCGTTTGCCTGGCCTAAAAGTCGGTGAAACGCTTTTTGATTTGTTTCTTCTCCGTTCAAAAGATAGGTTGAAACTATGTTATTTCCTTTAGTCAATCTGACTTCTCTTGTCATTTTGACTTCATCAGAATCTATAGGCAGTCTTCTTCTGTTGTTAGAAAGAACTGGGTTAGCGAATACCAAAGTTACTTTGGCATTCCTTGCTGGACGGTTGGATTTACCACCGTTGAAAATTAAGTCCTTGGAATTTTGAGCCCTCAGAACTTTTGAGGATCTAGCCCCTAAAACAAATTGAATAGCGTCGCCGCAGTTCGATTTACCTGAGCCATTTGGACCCGTAATAGCCGTAAATCCTCTATCAAATGGAATTACAGCTTCCCCTTTGAACGACTTGAAGTTCTCGACTTCCAATTGTTTTAGATACATCCCTATCCCTCAAATCAAGATACTAAGCCCTTGACCTCATATCGCTGAGGGGACGGTAGGGGTCTTGAAGGTTACGAATATCTCACGGAGAATATGCCGATTAGTAAAGCATCTAACTTTAGCCGAATACAGCGTTTAAGATACAAATCCTGTTCTATTGCAACCAGCACAACCTTCACCATTGCAAAGATGGCACGTCCTCTTGGTTTCTCCTGCAAACTCATCTCTCAAACCAGCTTCGAATTTATCTTCATATTGAGAAAGACCTTGAGCGCCCCATAAATCACCTATTGTATTGTATTTGTATGATTTCTTTCTACGTGATTTCTTCTGCAAATCACCCAATGAACCGCCTGCAGCAAAAGCAGCATCTAATTGTGCATGAGAGAATTCCTGTTTTGATTTTGAGTCTCTCTTGGTATTGCTTTGGTAGTCTATTTGATATTTTGGGCCCCTAATTAAGAAAATACCTAGTGCGAATACACCGATTTGGACAGCAATTGCGGGAGCGGGAAATGGTAGCAAAATCGATATCTCTTCGGAAGAAGTTCCCGGCAGTTTATCAAAACTATCAGCAACTGCGAGACCGCAAAGAACCAAACCTGATACAACTGCTAACTTTCTCACTCTAGAAGCCCATCTGCCTTTTCTCGGCCACCGCAAAAATGTTGACAATAAAAGAATTGAACCTTCTGCGACAAGTAGTATATCTGGGCCATCCCACACTCCAATCGAAGTAACACATTCATTCATGGCTCCGTCATCAAGGTCTTTCTGGATTTCTTCAGAATTACATCCAGGATCTGCTGCTCTAGCCAATATCAACTTCTGAGGAGGATCCAACTGCATTAATGCACCAAATTCCACATTTGCGACAGCTGCTGCAATCATCACTAAGCCCGCCAAAGCAGTGATTTTCTTTAGCAGCCCCATAATATCTCTGACAAACATGAATCACTTATTGCTGTCGGAATAATCTAGTAGACAGATTTGAAAACAGAGGACAACTCGCAGCGATGGATATAATGCCCAAAATCGTAGTTATTGGCAGCGGCATTGCTGGTCTCTTTGCAGCACTAAGGCTTAGTGAAGCAGGTAATCAAGTTACCATAATCACAAAAGAAAGGTCTGTTGACTCTTCTACAAATTGGGCTCAAGGCGGTATAGCGGGAATTTTAGATAAAACCGATGGTGAAGGAAAAGAATCGCACATTACGGACACACTAGTGGCAGGAGATGGTTTGTGTGACCGTACGGTAGTTCAGTGTGTAGTAGAAGAAGCAGGAGATAGAATACGAGATTTACTATCGTATGGTGTAGATTTCCAAAAAGAAGGAGAGGATTTCCATCTTGTCAAAGAAGGTGGTCATTCTGCTAGAAGAATTTTACATGCAAGAGATGCAACTGGGGCCGAAATTGAAAGGGCATTGACTGAAGCGATATTACAAAAAGATAACATCGAAGTTAGAGAATATTGCTTAGGAGTTGACCTAATCCAAAGAGTTCATGGAGAACCCAAAATGGGAATCAAAGGGATTTGGTGCTTAGATTTAGAAACTGAAAATATGATTGCGTTGTATGCAGATGCTGTTCTAATCGCAACTGGCGGTTGTGGACAACTATGGGAGAAAACAACAAATCCGAAAGTCGCAAGTGGTGACGGCTTGGCAATGGCTGTTAGAGCAGGGGCATCTAGTAAGGACATGGCTTTCTTCCAATTCCATCCTACTGCATTGATTACTGGTAATGATAAACCATTCTTGATTACTGAAGCACTGAGAGGCGAAGGGGGAATAATTCTTGATGACAGTGGTTTGAAAAAATACAACATAAATGGCGGCTCACCAGAAAAATACTCATTCACATTAGAATATTCCGAACTTGGGAGCCTAGCAACTCGTGACGTAGTTGCACGTTCTTGTGACCAGAGAATGAAAATCACAGGCGCAAAAAATGTCTGGCTAATAACAGATCATCTACCCAAGGAATTACTTCATTCTAATTTCCCAACTATCGAAAAAAGACTCAACGAATTTGGTTTATCTCTGGGCAAAGACCCTCTACCAGTTGCTCCTGCTGCGCACTATATGGTTGGAGGATTAAAGGTAGACATACAGGGAAGAGTTATGATGAGTGATGATAAGCCTATACCAGGGTTATATGGAATTGGAGAAGTTGCATGTACCGGCATGCATGGTGCAAATAGACTGGCTTCAAACAGTCTTCTAGAGGCAGTTGTATTTGCAAACCGAGCCGCAGAACATTTCATTTCAAATCCAATTGATTCAATAGAAGAGATACCAAAATGGAGGGCTGATGGGATGCAAGAATTAATTGAACATGCTCCTCTGGTCAGAGATCTAGAAACTCTCAGGAAAACTATGACTCACGATGTTGGAATAGTAAGGTCATTTAGTCGCTTAGAAAGAGCTGGAAGGATGCTTGATTTATTGACTGAAGAAGTCGACCTTATTTGGAGAAAAAGTTTACCAACCAGAGAATTGGTTGAAATCAGAAACTTAGTTTTAGTTGCTACACACATAACAAACGATGCAATTCAAAGAAAGGAAAACAGAGGCCTTCACTACAATATTGATCTCATCTGAGAGATTTGATTTGTCCCAAAAGCATAGAATTTAGTGGAGTAGGAACGCCTAACTGCTCCCCCCTTAGCACAACTTGCCCGCACAACATGTCTATCTCAGTCTCCCTACCTTCTTTGACATCTGATAGCATGGAACAAATGTTTTCTGAAGTATCTGATATCACTTTGTGTAGCGTTTCAACCAGTTCAATATCAGCGGGCACTTCAACGCCTGATAGACGAGCTATGTTTGCCGCTTCTATCATTATAGATTCGCATTGAGACAAAAGTGGTTCATTTGCTAATTCCCCGTTTTTTACACCACACATCGCAGCAATAGGATTGATTGCAACATTAATCAGCAATTTTTTCCACAAAATCTCTTCATGGGAATGGAAATACTCAGCCCCAAATACTTCAAGAGATTTTTCGAATTCCTTTCCTTTCGACCCTGAAATGTGAATATTTCCTTTTGAAACCCACGTTATCTTCCCAGGACTTGACTTTGTAACAGCATTAGTGGTTACTCCAACAGCAGTATTTTCAAAAAAGAAGTCTTTCAGGATTTCAAGATTTCCTAGACCGTTTTGAAGAGATAGTACCGGTCCTTTTGTTAGATATTTAGCGACTTCACATAGAGACTTTGTATCTTTAGATTTGCCAGTAATTATGGCTTGGTCAAAATAATGATTTAACTCGGCTGGAAGTTCAATTTCATCAAGTGTTACAAACCATTCTTCTGGTGTAATAACACGCTCCCAAACACCGTCTATCACTAATCCATTTAGTGCTAATTCCGCACCATGGTTTCCTCGTGTATGAACTAGCACTTCGTTTCCAGATTCTACTAACTTTGCTGCGATTAAACTGCCAATTGCTCCAGCGCCAACGACAGCTATTCTCATATTCAGACCTCATGGTTTACCAAATGTAATACAACTTCCCCTTCGTCTAATTCTAACCAAACAAACGAAATTCCCGTTTCTGGGGCAATTGCTGAAATTGTTTCAACTGTGTTTGCTGGGATTTGAATTGAATTAGAAATCTGCCATTGCTCACCATTTCCATCGAATTCAACCAAAATTGATAGGTTTTCTTCCGACGGGTTTTCAATTACCAATGTATCGTTGATAACTGAAATTTCCCCAATCCATCTCTGCGTTCGAAGCCCATTCTTGTATACAATAAGATCAGGCCCCTCAAGAACATTGTATTTCTGAGGTAGATAATCCTCCGTACAAACAGATATTTGGCTTCCTACCTCGGCAAATAATTCTATTTCATCTGTTACATTATTCAAGTCATATAGACCAAATTGTAAGACCCTCAAGTCCCAAATTGTTGTATTATTGACAATGGTTCTAGGAGGGCTTAAGTTTCCAATATCGTCACAAGTTCCGTTGTAATTTGAACCAAGTCTTGCGAATGGGAAAAGTAATTCTTGAGAATCTAAAATGATTCCAGAGTCTGGCATAGAAATATAATTTTCAGCCATGTATCCGGCAACAAATGAATGATTATCTATGGTGAAAACCTCTTGTGAAATAGAATTCATATTGTCGCCAGACAGTCCATTTAGGCAGAGTTCATTTTCTCCCTTTGTGACTGTAAGGTTTCCATCCGAATCAACGTTCTTCCAACTTGTATATTGAGGTGGAGAATCAAGCGCTATAGTATTGTTCTTTGTATTAACTTTGACACTTAGGCAAATCTTAGGGTCATCATAATCTCCATTGAAAGACCACATGCCAATAGGATAGATTTTCAAGTCTGGAACTACTTTATTAGTAAAAAATCCATGATTGGTTTTCCATATCAAATCAAAGGATGCAGTGTTCCAATCTTCTAACCATTCAAAAT
>MDTE01169806.1_pt1 | contig 23116 bp, 18 predicted proteins | sample 811231 | NCBI WGS metagenome assembly MDTE01 (sample SAMN05326651, study PRJNA326480) | marine metagenome | isolation source: seawater | place: Indian Ocean: Red Sea | collected 2010 | reverse complement strand
TAAATTAATATCAGAATTGATGAATAAAGATATTGAAATAGGGGAAGATTCAACAAAAGTTAGACCTAAGCTATCAGAATTAAAACGTTTATTTGGATGTAATGAGAAATTGAAAGAAAAAACATTATGGCAACCAAATTATTCAGGCATTGGTGGCTTTAAAAAAGGCCTTAAAGAAACAATTAATTGGTTCTCAAAAAAGGAGAATTTACAATACTATGAATTTACAAAAAATTTTTTATAAATGAAAAATTTTGACTCAATAATTAAAGATATTCGCAAAGTTACTGGCACCTCTAATAGCCAAATATCACTTCCTCTTCATGAACCATATTTAAAAAATACTGATGCAATATCTATAGTAACCAAATGCATAAACTCTAGCTGGGTCAGTACTAGAGGGGAATGGGTGGAGAAATTTGAGAAAAAGATTTGTCTAATCACAAAAGCCAAATATGCAGTTGCTGTTAGTAATGGTACTGATGGTTTAAGAATGGCATTACACGTTTGCGGAGTAAAGCCTGACGAAGAAGTGATCCTGCCATCATTAACTTTTGTAGCCACAGCAAATTGTATTGCGCATCTAGGAGCAATTCCACATTTCGTGGATATTGAGACAAGAACCTTTGGTTTATGCCCTAAAAAACTTGATAACTATTTAAAGAATAATATTTTAATGAAAAATGGGATCGCAATAAATAAAAATACAAATAGAGTAATTAGAGCAATAATGCCAGTACATTTATTTGGGATTCCTGCTGACATTTTTGAAATAAAAAAAATTGCCAGGAAATGGAATCTCAAAATTGTTGAAGATGCTGCTGAAGCCCTAGGAAGTCATGCGAATAAAACTCATTGCGGATTAATTGGAGATGTCGGGGTTATAAGTTTTAATGGTAATAAAATCATAACTTGTGGTGGAGGTGGAATTATAATTACAAATTCCAAAGATTTAGCAACAAAATCAAAGCATTTGTCTACAACTGCTAAGGTAAAAGACCCATACGAATTAAAACATGACCATATAGCTTGGAATGATCGTTTACCAAGCATCAATGCTGCCTTAGGCTATAGTCAACTAGAAATTTTTGAAACAATAATTGAGAAGAAAAGAAAACTTGCAAATCGGTACCATGAGCATTTTTCCAATAAATATCCGTTTAGTTTTATCAAGGAAAAAGATAAAGACAATTCAAATTATTGGCTCAATACTATTCAAATAGATCCGAAAAAAGTTCCTGAAATCTATGAATTTAGAAACAACCTTCTATCTCAATGTAAATCAGAAAATATTTATCTTAGGCCAATTTGGCAACCATTACACACTTTAAAAATCTTTAATAATTGTCCTAGATCAGAAATGAAGAATACTTTAAATTATTCCAAACAGCTGATTAGTTTTCCAAGTAGTCCTCATTTTATCGATTACTAATAAACATCTAATTTAATTTTTTTCTATGGTAATTCAAAACTTACAAATATTCTTATTATGCAATTGTTGAAAAACAAATTAGCTTTTGATATGTTCTTTATTTAATAAATCACTAAAAAGGGTTGAATCATATTTTTTAATCCCGTAACAATCTTGATAGCCCTTCATAACTTTGTCCCTCATATCATAATAAGAATCTTCAATATCCCTTAACAAATCACATAAGCTTTTTTCATTATTTATATTTATTGCTAATTGATTTGAGGAGAATCCTGTTAAAGTATTTCCCTCTTGATCAAATGCTGATGACAAATTACCTAGTAAAGTATCATTCAATGATGTCATCTCTATCATTGGTTTCCCCTTAAAAGCAAAATCAACACATGAGCCTGAATAAAAGCAAAAGCCAAAATGACTTATAGAAGCAAGATCTATCATATCTAAATCTGTTAAGCTAAATTTATTTGATTTTTTGGATATATTTAGTTGATTAGACCAATAATTATTGGATTTACTTTGCTCTTTAGGATGACTTTTAATTAACAAATGATAATTAGTATTATTATTTAGAAAATTGCCAATGGTTTGTAAATAAACTTTCCTAGAATTAGGGTTACAAAAATTTATATAATCTTCAGGCCTAGAAGCTAAAGTTAAAATTTTAACTTCAGAAGACAAATTATTTTCTTTTAAAATTTTTTCCTTTAAGGAAATAGTATTTACTTTTACCCCCGATTCTTCAGAATGCTTAGGTATACCAATAATTTTATAATTAACATCATTTATATTAAAAACTTTCTTATAAAAAGATTTATTCTTACCCGTGTAATCCAAGATATTAAGTTTAGATGTATCAACCCATGATTTTATTTGATTTTGATGAGTTATATTTATATCTAACCCGTGATAAAGAGAATACCTAGGTAGTGAGTATAAAAGAGGCAAAAAGTTATAAGTATATGCCTTTTTTTCTTCGCTAATATCATACAAAATATAATCCCAATCATATTTAAATATCAAATTTTTATATAATTTCTGAATAATTTTTATAGAACATAATCTCCTGATTAAATCTCCATATAGGTGATGCACTAAATTAATTCTAAGTTTTGCTTCCAACCTTGAAAATAAAGATCTTATCTTTAAAAAAACATTAAATTTAGGGGTACTTATTATCTTTTCAAATTTATTCAATTGTTTCCTACTAATTGAAAAAGTTAGTAAAGGGTTTTCGTAAAAATAGACATAATTACAATTAATTTCCTTAAATATCTCTCTTAGTTTAGGAATCATACTTCTATAGGATAATGGTTTAGGAAGAAGAACATCTATAACATCCTCCCTATCACTTATATCTTTAAGAATTCGCCTCCATTGAATATAAGAAGCATAACTTGGAGATAATATATAAAGAAATTTCTTTTTCATTTACTTAAATTTGCTATTGAACAAATCATATCAAAGTAAAAAAATATCTTAATACAGAAATTAACCTTTAAAAAGGGGGAATAAGTAGACATAAATTATATAAAGAATGAATTCAAAGTTTTATTTGATTACAAAAGAGATGCTCTATTGAAGAATCATGTGAAACAACAACCAATGACATTGAATTTTGAGATGCATAACTTAGTAAATTCTTCATTAATAATTTTGAATTATCTTCATCAAGAGAACTGGTTGGCTCATCCATTAAAAGTATAGGAGCCTTTCTATATAAAGCTCTAGCTATTGATAATCTCTGCAATTGTCCTCCACTAAGCTTAATACCTCCATAACCTATTTTCTGCAAAATTCCATCTGGGAAATTATCTACTAATTCATTAAGTAGAACACACTCAAGAATATCTTGAATATTTTTAAAATTGGTTTTAGGCAAAGAAATAGTATCAGATAAAGTGAGATTTTTTAAAAAAGTATCATCAATACAAAAAGTTTCCTGAGGTACATAACAAATCAAATCAGAAAGGGATTTATAAATATTATTAAAATAAAGATTCCCATTACTAGGTTTCCTTAGCCCCAAAATTAAATCAATAAGTGTTGACTTCCCCGAGCCAGATGGTCCCTGTATTAGGTAATTTGATTTAGGTAAAATATCAAAATTTAAATTATTTTTGTAGAGTTTAATTATTGAGTTTTCATGATTATAATTTATATTTTTTAAAGATATTAAATACTTATTCTTGTCAAATTTATAAGTATTTTTTTTAGAATTTGAATAAAATTTTAGAAGTTTATAATCCCTAGAATTAGTCAACATTTGATTATATTGCTTATAAATTTTAATCAGAAATAATGATTTCAATTTGATTGTATTTAAAGAACTAACTATCAAGTTAATAATTGGAATAGTTCTTTGTAAAATCAGTCCTAAAGCAACCAATGAGTCTAAATAAATATCTAATAATTTAAATTGCGAATGAAAGAAAATAAAAGAAACTGACAACAAATAAAATAAGTGAATAATAGTTGTTGATGGTAATGAAATTAAAAATGGCGCTCTAGCCTCAAGAGATTTGTATTCGGTATCCACTTTCAGTACACCTTTCAATAATATATTACTGATATTGAAAACTTTTATTTCTTTAAATAAGGAATAAAAATCCATTAATTTTTGTACTCTTATTGGATTATTAAAATTCATTTTTTTACTTATTTTTACTATTTTTTTTCCAATTATATTATTGATAATTACATAATTTAAAACTGCAAATATTAAAATAAGAAATGATAGTTGTAGAGGTATCGTAATAAAAATATAAGAAATATAAATTAAAAAATTTATAAAATAAGAAATAGAACTAAGTGAAGCATTCAAACCTCCCGTTGACTTATTTATATCTTCAATATAATTATTAATAAATTCTGATTTTTTTTGATTTATATAATACTCATATGAAATATTTGAGAATGCTTTTAAAAATTTACTAGTAAGTGAAATACTAAAGATTGCTCCAAGCTGATAATTAAAATAATTCAGACAGACTTTAGTAATATAAGCTAATAAACATATAATAAAAAAATAAAAATATACGTTTATATTTGTATAATCGAAAGTTAACTTAAAAAAAAGTATATCTCTAGTAACAGGTATATCTTGAGTTAATGAAAAAACTATATTTGAAATATAATAAATTAAACTTATATCTAATAATGATGAGATAAAAGAAATAAAGGCAAAAAATATAATGTATAAATTAATTTTTGTAGTACTAAAAGAGAAAAATGCTCTTAAGAAATCATTTAAATGTATTTTTTTTCTAACTCCTAACATGTTTAATTGAGCATATTAAAATTATTATCTTATTTTATAGATTATAAATTTAAATTTAAAATAATCAACAATAAGATGTATTTGCTAAAAGTACTTTAAAGTAATTTAAATAAAAATAATTTATTTGAAAAATTTTTAAATTTATAATTTTGATTTTTTTAATTATTCATAATATTCTTTTAATAATGTAGGATATTTAAATATGTTTATGAATTGAAATGGGGAATTTTCAACCTTCAGTTAATTTAGTTACGGGAGGAGCAGGTTTCCTAGGTTCTCATCTGATTGATTCTTTATTAAAAAATGGAGAAGAGGTTGTTTGTATTGATAATTATTTATCAGGTAGAAAACAAAATATTGAACATTGGATAGAGAATCCAAAGTTCAAATTTCTAAGGCACGATATTATTGATCCTATATGTTTAGAGGTTGATAAAATTTGGCATTTAGCTTGTCCGGCTTCTCGAGTTTATTACCAATCAAATCCAATAAAAACCTCAAAAACATGTTTTATTGGGACTTTAAATATGCTTGCATTAGCAAAACGAAATAATGCAAGCATATTACTTTCTTCAACGAGTGAAGTTTATGGAGATCCTCTTATTCATCCGCAGCCAGAAAACTACAAAGGGAATGTAAATCCTATTGGTATAAGAAGTTGTTACGACGAAGGTAAAAGAATTGCTGAAACACTTTGTTTTGATTATTTAAGAAAAAACAAAACTGACGTAAAAATTATGAGGATTTTCAATACATACGGTCCTAGGATGTTGCCAAATGATGGTCGGGTTATAAGTAACTTTCTTACACAAGCATTAAAAGGCAACCCTTTGACAGTTTATGGTAAAGGTGATCAAACTCGAAGTTTTTGCTATGTAGATGATTTAATATCAGGTATGATCGCATTGATGAATACGCATCACAATGGTCCAATAAACTTTGGAAACCCCAATGAAATTACGATTAAAGAATTAGCCAAATTAATAATAAATAAAATCAATCCTAATTTAAAAATTAATTATCATCTGTTACCTGAGGACGACCCAAAAAAAAGAAAACCCAATATAAATATTGCAAAAAAAGAAATCAAATGGGAGCCTAAGGTTAGCCTTAGTAAAGGATTAGATAAAACAATTCAATATTTCCAAAAATATTTTAATTTCACATAAAATGATCAAAAATATATGTTGTATAGGAGCTGGATATGTTGGAGGGCCAACAATGGCCGTAATTGCAGATCATTGCCCCAACCTTCAGATTACAGTTGTTGATAGTAATAGAGACAAGATAAAGCAATGGAATTCCCCAGACATAAAAAAGTTACCTGTTTTCGAACCGGGTTTAGAAGAAATAATTTTGAGGGTGAGAAATAAAAATCTACATTTTTCATCAAATGTAAATGAGACAATAACCAATGCAGATATGATTTTTTTATGTGTCAATACTCCTACTAAAAATAAAGGTTTTGGTGCGGGCCAGGCTAGTGATTTAAAGTGGGTTGAATCATGTGCAAGACAGGTCTCCTCTTACTCTAAAGGACATACAATTGTAATAGAAAAAAGTACTTTGCCTGTTAGAACAGCTGAAACGATAAAAACAATTCTAAATTCGTCAAATTTAGATGAGAAAAATTATAAAACTTTTTCCGTTCTTTCTAATCCAGAATTTTTATCAGAGGGGACAGCGATAAATGACTTAAATAAACCTGATAGAGTTTTAATAGGTGGAGAGGATAATAAATCAATAGAAGCTTTAGAAAATATTTATCTAAATTGGATTCCGAAGCAAAAAATAATAAAGACTAATTTATGGAGTAGTGAGTTATCTAAATTAACAGCAAATGCTTTTTTAGCTCAAAGAATAAGTTCAATCAATTCAATTGCTGCATTTTGCGAGAGTACTGGAGGAAATATAGGAGAGGTTGCTAATGCTATTGGAACAGATCAAAGAATAGGAGCAGACTTTTTAAGTGCAGGACCTGGGTTCGGAGGTAGTTGTTTTAAAAAAGATATTTCAAATTTAGTATATCTTTCAAATCATTTCGGACTCCCAGAGGTAGCGGAATATTGGGAAAGTGTCATTAAACTGAATGAGTGGCAAAAGCTTAGAATATCTAAACTAATTGTTCATAATCTCTTTGGAACATTAAGGGGGAAATCAATTGCAATATTAGGATTTGCATTCAAAGCTAATACTAATGATACTAGACAATCAGCCGCTATAGATATTTCAAAGAATCTTTTAGAGGAGGGTGCTAATTTAATAATTCATGATCCAAAAGTTTCTGAAGATCAGATATTTTCTGAATTAGGTATTAAGCCAAGAAAACCAAAAAATATTCAATACACAAATACTGATGAGGGTACATGGATTAAAGAAAATAATCTTGATAAATCCTTTGTAAACGTGGATGCGATTTTAATTCTTACAGAATGGGGAATTTATAAAAAGATAAATTGGAAAACTGTAGAAAAAGTAATTAGAAAGCCTTGTTGGGTTTTTGATACACGCTCCATTGTGGATCCAAAAGAAATAAAAAATACAAATTTAAATTTCTGGAGAATTGGTGATGGAATAATTAAATCTTAAAAAATGGTATTTTTCAAATTAAAAAAATTTTGATATATATGAAATACAAAATTTTTAAACATTACTTTAAAATTCCGGAATTTATAATTATTTTAGTTACCGCTTTTTTAATATTAATAACTTATAAAAATCTAGTTTCAATATTTAAAAATGAATCAAAAGATGGATTCTTGAATGCCACAGCAATTAGCAATAACTTTAATTGCAGATTAAAAACTAACAATAAAAGTTGCATTAAAAATGTTCTTAAAGATTTAGAGAGTGATAAAAGTGTTTTATTCTTAGGTAATTCTCAAACAGGATCTATTAATAATTTCAATAAAAAAGATTTGGATTTTGTAAGTTTATTGAACGAAAATTCATTTTTTAAAAAAAATAAAATCATAATTAGATCATTTTGGATGCCAAACGCCTCTCTTAAAGAATTTGCCAAAATCTATGATTCTTTAATCAAATGTTCAGCTAATCCAGAAATATTTATTTTTCCAGCCTTCTTGGATGATACTAGAGAAAACTCTATAAGAGAGTCAGTCCAAAATATTGATGATTCATTTTGTAATAATGGAAAACTTAAAAATCAAAAAGCAGATTTTATTGAGGGTAATTTAGTAAAGTTAAATAGAGAAATCAGAATAAGATTTAAATTTTTAAATCAACTTCAAAGTTTAAATACAAAGTTTAGAACTGATCTATATAAGATTAGAAATTTTATCTTTATGATTAAGCCAAATTCCATAAGAAAGATAAAAAGATCTTCCTATTTTTCTAATATAAGAGCATATGAAGAAATCCTCGCATCAAGAAACAAACAAAATTTAAAGACTATTGTCTATATTCCCCCTTTACTCCACTCAAATACAAAAAATAAGATCCCCTACGATACTAAAGAATATAAATCTTTCAAAAATAAAATCAAAGAAATATGTTATAAACATAACTGTTTATTTTTAAATCTTGAGTCTATTGTTGAAGATGAATTATGGGGTAATAAGTTATCTACGAATATAATAAACAGTCAAAATGAAATTGATTTCATGCATTTTACAGGTAAAGGGCATTTACGACTTAGTGAAGAATTTTCTTTGATTATAAAAAATAATTTTGAAACAAATTTTTTAAAACCTTAAGATGTTTTTCCACTCTTTATCTTCTCTTTTAATTTTTCTTCCATCTTTTTTTATTTCTTACATAATGCTGAAGAAATTTAATATAAGTTTTTCAAATATATTTCTTTTAATTTTTTCATTGATATTTTATGCTTTCGATGTACCTTGGTTTATCATCCCATTACTAATAAGTGCAATAAGTGATTATTTTCTTTCAAAAATATTAATTGAGAAAAATATAATTTCTCATAAATTAAAAGTTCTAACTCTATTAGTAAGTTTATTTATAAATATTGGTCTCTTATTAATTTTTAAATACCATGAGTTAATAAATTTAAAAATTCTAAATCCTTACTTTTTTATTAAAAATGAAGCTTTTAATTCTAATTTTCTTCCAATAGGAATAAGTTTTTATACATTTCAAACTTTATCATTTACTATTGATGCATTTAAAGGACATATTAAAAAAATCCCGAAATTTACTGATTATTTATTGTACGTATGTTATTTTCCGCAACTAGTTGCAGGTCCAATTTTAAGAGCTAATAATTTCTTTGATAATAATTCTGAGTTATTGCTAAATCAGAAAATTCCAAATTTAAATAAAGGTTTCCATAGAATTTGTTATGGACTATTTCTAAAACTATGCTTAGCTGATGAATTATCTAAATTAAATGATATTGCATTTAATACTGATCCAAGTTTATTAGGTTTTCTTGATTCATGGACTATGGCTTTTGGTTTTGGTCTTCAAATATACTTTGATTTCAGCGCATATTCTCATATGGCCATAGGTATTTCGACAATGATTGGTTTATCAATAAAAGAAAATTTTAATTTTCCTTTTAATTCTAAATCTGCTACAGAGTTTTGGAGACGGTGGCATATTTCTCTCTCTTCTTGGGTATCTGATTATTTATACAAGTATTTCAGAAAGAATTTATCAAATAAGTTCTATGGATTAATGCCAATACTTATGACATGGCTAATAATGGGAATGTGGCATGGAGCATCTTGGAGATTTGCTGTATGGGGATTATTAAATGGAATCTTTATTTTATTTCATAGAATTAGTAAACCTATTTTAAATAGAATAAAATATAAAATTGTCGATAATTTATATTGGCTTTTAACATTATTTTCTATAATGTCTAGCTGGATTTATTTTAGAAGTACAACTTGGTCACAAGCTAATATTTTATTTCTAAAACTATTTAAATTTGATAGTTTAAATCTAAGTTTTAGAGAAAATTACTATCTTTTTGTTTTCATATTTGCAATATTTACTCTTAGTTTAGGAAAAATAAAAGAATTATTTGATTTAAAAAGAATTAAAAATATTAGAATTATAAATATTATTATTTCTTCTTTTGCTCTGGCATTGTCTTTTATTTTTATTAATAGACAAACATCATTTATTTATTTCCAATTTTAATTAAAAGATTGATTACCTTTAAATTTATTTTATAAATTATACATAGGAATAATTATGGAAATTACAGTTTTATTATCAGTTTATAATGGAGAGAAATGGCTCAAATATTCTATAGAAAGTATTTTAAGTCAATCTTTCAGTAATTTTGAATTTCTTATAATAAATGATGGTTCAAACGACTCTACTAAAAAAATATTAGAAAAATATTCCAAAATAGATCCAAGAATTAAATTAATTCATCAATCCAAAAGGGGTTTAACTGCTAGCCTTAATTATGGAGTAAAAATCGCTAAAGGTAAATGGATAGCAAGAATTGATTGCGATGATATTGCATTACCAGAAAGATTAAAAAGACAATATGATTTTGCTACAAAAAACAATTATTTTTTGATTGGTTGTCAATCAAAAAGAATTTCAGATTCAGGAGAATATATTGGATTTAAAAAGATTCCTATTAACGAAAAGATTTTAATAGAAAATCTAAAATCTCAAAAAATATTTTTTTCACATTCTTCTGCTTTTTTTCAAAAAGAACTAGTTCTTAAGATTGGAAACTATAGACAAGTAATGAAGAAATCACAAGATTATGATTTATGGTTAAGGGTCCATGAAGTGGCTAGAATCAATTGTTTAGATTACGTTGGCACTTTAATAAGAGAGCATAATGAAAGAATTTCTTTTGATGATTTTGGAATAGAGCAAAGAATTTATGCCCATATTGCCAAAATTTCTCATCTCATAAGATTAGATAATACAAATATGAAAGATCCATTAAACTCCAAAGATGAAAATGAAGTTAATTTCTTTATTGATTTTATAAAAGAAGAACTTGACAAAAGAAATTTTATTAATTTTTACATTATTTTATATAAATATAAAGAACATATTATTAAAAAGGGTTATTTGAAAAGTGTCTTAAAATTTTTTACTTTCTTTAAAGATTACAAATTAATTATTTTTTTAATAAAGTGGAAAATATATGGGGATTTTATCTCTAAATCTATTTTCAATAAATGGAAGAACTCATTTGTTAAAATTTACTAAAGTTTCTTTTGAATCTCAAAAAATAGTCTTAAAAAGATTTTATTTCAATTACTTTTACTCTTTAAGAATAATAAGTTTTGGTAAAAATTTAAACAAAAAAAATCGATAAAATAATTTATTATTAGGCTTAGAATTCTTGAAAATTTAAAAATTATTCTTCTATAAATTTAGAACTACTACCTTAAGCTAATCTTAAAATCTCTGATAAATTTGTTTTAGTTTTCCGAGAATATTGTTTTTTCCTCTTAGTTTAGAAATAAGTAAATCTCTTGATTTTTGCATAACTTCTGATTTTATTCTTACAAATTTATTGTCAAAAGAATTCCTATAAATCCATAGAAATTGTTTAAGTTCCTGAGAATCTTTTATTCCAATATTATCAAGATATTTTGAAGGAATCTTAAGCAAATTTCTATAATTATTTTTGTAATTTTCTGGAATTATTAATCTTGCAAAATTTCCAATTAATAAATCATCAAAAATATTTAACTTTATAGCTTTAATAAGACTACTCCTAGGAGCATGTAAAATAAATTTTTGAGATCTATTAAATTTTGATAATTTAATATCTGATTCTACTATTTTTGATCCAACCTTAATTAGGAATGAATTTTTAAATATTTTTTCAATATTATTTAAATATTCTTTAACAATTTTAAGTTCTCCTTTTTTTAATTCTTGATCCCAGTCATCCCCTAGTTCTATAGGATAAAGAATTTCCAAATCATTTTTTTGTGGATAAGATGAATGAATTTTTTGAAAGCCATTATCATTTATCAAAATTGACGAGAATTCTTCAAAGTATCCAATTTTGTTATCCCATCCTCTCCTCAGGTCAGATCTTGGGGTTGTGTATTTATTTGCCCATAATGAGTCCGACCTTACATATTTATGGAAAGAACTAAAATGCATCGCATGAGTGCAGTTTATTTTCTTAGCTTGAGAGGTTAATAATAATCCAGGAGCTGGTTTTGAAGCTGCGATTGGTTCAATAAAAATATTTTTATCATTAAATACATTAATCATATCAGCATCTCCATAACCAGCTAATTTAAGTAGAAGCGAATTTTTACTTTTTTTTATTTCTTTTTTGAGAAAATCCTTGGAAGGATCACATAAAGTATCATTTAAATTTACTATTAGGTTATTTTTAATCTTTATGAGCAAACAAGAATCAACAGTATTTAATATTGGGAAAGTAGCTATATCTATATCCTCATCCAAATTAATATAACTTTTAGAGGGCATTATTATTACTTTAAATCCTGCTTTCCTTAAATCGTAAGCAATTCTATTATGGTATTGATTACTTAATAATATTTTCTTATCCTTCCCTTTTAATTTCAATAAACTTCTTATATTTAAATGATCTGGATGGAAATGAGATATCCATATATATGGTACTTTTTCTAAAAGATTTAGATGAAATTCTGGAATTTGATAAGTTGTTGCCCATGAACCAAAATATGCGGTGTGATAATGTAACCAAGGATCTGTAGCAATTACAGGCTCATTATCTTTTTCAACAATTAAAGTTGCATTACCGCAAGTATGTATTTTAATTTCAGAAGATCTTTTCAAAAGAATTTAAGGCTAATAAATTATTTTAAATACAATTCAAAATTATACTAATAGCTATTATAAATCTAATACATAAAAATATGCTTTCTATTTTAAATAAATCAAAAATAAAATTTAACTCTATCGATTATGGTCAATATTGTTTTTATATTGGAACTTTACTACTAGCAACAACAAATTTTTTTGCTGGAATCTTTTATTTAATTTCACTCGTAATAAGCCTTTCTAAAAAAAGTATTCCTTTAAAAAAGGATAATTGGAATTTAACATTATTTATATGCACAATAATAATGTTAATTAGTTCGACATATATCTCGATAATACAAAATAATACTACGATTTATTCAGTTTTAAAAGCAAATTCATGGCAAGCATCTGCTTTATGGCTTAGTCTTTTTAATTGGATTCCTCTTTTTCTATCATTTTATGGTTTTCAAAAGTATTTAAAAACAGAGATTCAAAGAATAAGATTTGCAAAATGTCTTTTTCTTGGCGTTATCCCAGTCCTCGTAACAATAATTTTGCAAAAATGGTTTAACGTATATGGACCATTTAGATATTTAAACGGTCTTTTAGTGTTCTATCTAAAAGATGTCGCGATTGTAAATTCAGGTTCCGCAGGCCTATTTAGTAATCCTAATTATGCAGGACTTTGGTTATCAGCTACTTTACCTTTTTCCTTCCAAATACTTGAGACTTACAAATCAAATAAATTTAAATTTGGATTTATATTTACGATATTAATTTCAACCCTATATTGCATACTTTTAACAAACTCCAGAAACTCATTTTTAGGAATAATTATTTCCATGTCAATAATGTTGAGCGGTAAATTTTTATTTTTATTACTAATTTTAGGACTTTTATTTGTTTTATTTTCACAGTGGATCTTACCATCTTTTTTAGGAATTACAGATGTAGATTTATTACCTAAAACTACTTTTAAGAAATTATTGCTAACTAATTATTTTGATAAAGTGCAATTTAGAAGAATAGATATATGGAGTAAATCCTTTAATTTTATACTTAAAAAACCGCTTTTAGGATGGGGAGCCTCTACATTCCCTATTTTATATTTCACTAGAGGAGGCTTAGAAAGATCTCAACATACACACAATATGTTACTTGAGTTAGCACACAATAATGGGATACCATTAGCAATAATATTAACTGGATTTGTAACTATACTTTTTTTTAAAGCATGGAAAATCATTTTTATTAAAAATAAAAACTCTGCATCAATTATTAATAAGGCTTGGATAGCCTCATTTCTAATTATCATAATAAGTCATATAAGTGATATTACTTATTATGACGGTAGAGTAAGCTTATTAATTTGGATCTTGATGGCAGGATTAAAAACTATTTTAGATGAAGATAAAATAAAAAATCATCTTAATAACCTTAATTAAATATAAAAATAACTATTAAAAAGGATGATTAAACAGCTGATATCAAATTACTTAGGCTTTATCAAGAAAATAAAAAGAGAATCACTCATAGCAATATTAGCTGGAATATTCGGGGCTATTACGGAAACTATAGCAATATATTTTCTTTCAGAAATAATTAGAGATTTAGAGTATCTAAAAATCAATGAAAGTATAAATAATGGAGATATTAGTTTTGCTAAAGAGTTATTTGTTTTTCTAATTTTTTCCATTATTTCATCCTTTATTTTCTTCATATCAAATAAATATTTAGTAATTTGCAAGTCAAAGCTAGAAAGAAATATCAGAAAAGATATTACTAAAAGAATACTTGAATTAGAATGGCCAAAATTTATAAATCTAGACCAAGGAGAAATTTCAAAAACAATTATCACTGAAGGCGAACAGATATCAACTGGCTTCATGTATTTTCTTTCTTCAATAATTTTCTTTTCTATAAGTGCAACTTATTTTATTATTTGTCTCTTACTCGTAAAAAATACATTTTTATTATTAATTTTTTATGCATTCGTTGCTTTTAGAATATATAAATTCTACTCAAAAAAGGCGCATCTTCTTGGAAAAGATCTTTCATTAATTACTTCAAATATTGGCAAATCCTCCTCTGCTATTTTTAATAATCTTAAATACATAAGGTCAAATGGTAAAGAAGATATTGCCATGAAAGACTCTAATAAAATTTTTAAAGAATTTGCTAATTATTATGAGAAATCAATGACTGCAAGTTATAAATCAAAATATGTGACAGAAATTTTAACAGCGATTTTTATTTTTATTGCAATTTCTTATATATTTTTATACAAACAATTTAATACTGATCTTATACTTTCACTTTCTTTATTTATACGACTTGCACCAAGAATTTATAATACCCAAACCAGGTTGTTAGATGCTACTGCATTGATATCTTGGCCAAAAAAATTTAGAGAAAACCAAATATGGGCAGAAAAATATAAATTAAAAAATAAGCAAAATAAATTAAAAATCAATTCTGAAGAGACTAATATTTTTTTTAAATCCGTTTGGTACAAATATCCTAATTCAGAAGAATGGATAATAAAAGATTTAAATTTTACAATAAATAAAAATGAGTTCATTGGAATAAGTGGGAAGTCTGGCTCAGGTAAAACTACACTTTTGGATTTAATAACAGGTCTTATAGTTCCCACAAAAGGTAATATCTTTATTTCAAATAATAATTTAAAAAATATAGAATTAAATAATTGGAGAGAATCCTTAGGGATTGTTTTTCAAGACTCATACCTGATTAATGATACAATCGTTGCAAATATAGGACTTGGAGAGAAAAATATAAATCTCGATAAGGTAAAAGAATCTTTAATTAAAGCAAATGCTTATAAATTTGTAAATAAACTTCCCAATGGAATAAATGAATGTATTTTAGATAGAGGTTCAAGATTTTCAGGAGGTGAAAGACAAAGACTAGCTTTGGCAAGAGCACTTTATAAGAATCCAAAGATATTAATAATGGATGAGCCTACAAGCGCTTTAGATAAGAATGCAGAGGAAATCTTTATTAACTCTCTTAAAAAATTAAAAGGAACTGTTACTATAATAATTATTTCACATAAAGATAGTATTTTAAATTCCTGTGATAAGGTCCTAAAAATTAGTAAAAAAATAATTGATTTTAAAAAGTTTAATAAATAACTAACTTTTATGAATATTTTAAATAAAGAAAAAAATAACTTAGAAATTTTGTTTATTTGTAACTCACTTGATTTAGGCGGTGCAGAGAAAATCATGTATGAAGTAGTAAAAAATTTTAAATCTTACAAAATAGAAATCATCTGTCTTACCCAAAGGGGTTACTACAGCAAACTAATTGAAAATGAAGAAATAAAAGTTAGCTACTGTAACTTAAAAAAAAATGTTTTTGATATTTTTAAACTCTTAAAACTTTATAAAATAATTTTAATTAAAAAACCCAAAATAATTCATTCTTTTTTGTATCATTCAGATCTATTCGCTAGCGTTTTAGGAAAATTAGCTTTTACGAAAATTATTATATGGAGTGTGCATCATGACTGTATAAGTTCTCAAAATACGATTTTAAGAAATATTCAAGTAAAATTTTTATCAATAATAAGCAATTTTATACCAAATAAAATTATTTATTGTTCAAAAGAATCTTTGAGAAATCATGAAAAATATGGATATTCAAAAAGGAAAAGTATTCTTATAGAAAATGGAATTTGCTTCAATAAATTCAAGCCTAGTATTAAAAACTATCATAAAATTAGAAATTTGCTAAATATAAAAAGAAGTACATTTCTTATTGGACACATAGCTCGATATCATCCAATAAAGGGACATAACATCCTTCTAAGTTCTTTAAAATTGGTAAAGGAAAAAAACAAAAATTTTAAATGTATAATGATCGGTAAAAATGTTGATAAAAAAAATATTTCATTAAATAATCAAATTAAAGAAAATAATCTAGAAGAATGGATTATTCTTTATGGAGAGACAAAACACTCTCAAAAACTTATGAATTCTTTTGATTTGAATATAATATCCTCTATATCTGAAAGTTCCTCTCTAGTAGTAATGGAAACCATGGCATCAGGTATTCCCAACTTAGCAACTAATGTTGGGCCATTGAAAAAAACCATTGGGGAAACGGGATGGATAGCTAAAAAAGAATCTACAAAAGATCTTGCAGAAAAAATTAATTTTATTATAAAAAATAAATCCCAGATCAAAGAAAAATCATTCTTAGCGAGAAAAAGAATTATGAGTAAGTATTCCCAGAAAAGAATGTTAAAAGCATATAAACTTATTTATAAGTTATATTTATAAATTAATGATCAATTTAATTTGGGAATACTATTTATTAAAAGTTGAGTAAAAAATACTTTAAGAATTTCTTTATGACATATTACTTGATAAGGTTTGATGATATAAATCCAAGAATGAATTGGGTGAAATTCAATAAATTAAAAAAAATTATCAATAAATATAGTATCAAGTCAATATTAGGAGTAATTCCAGAATGTGAAGATAAAACAATTTCAAAATACCCTGAAAATAAGAATTACTTAAACCAACTTAAAGAAATGAAGTCAAATGGGGATCTAATAGCTCAACACGGATATAAACATATTATGGATTCAAATAATAAAGGTCTTTTCGGTAATTTCAAAACATCTGAATTTGCAGGTCTAGATTATAAAACACAATATGAAAGAATCGAAAAAGGGAAAAATATATTAGTTAATAATGAAATATGGGAACCCATATTTATGGCGCCCGCTCACTCATTTGATAACACAACTTTAAAAGTATTACGAAAACTGAACTTTGAATCAATTACAGATGGGTTTTCAAGATTCCCATATCGAGAAAATGGAATAAAATTTATTCCTCAACTTTCATCGATGCCATTACCCACCTACTTACCTTTAGTATCTCAATTGTGTATTCATGTAAATACATTAGATGATAAAAAATTGAATTATCTTATAAATTTTATAGAGAAACATAATGATCTTTTTTTATCTCCAAAAGAAGTATTAAATTTTGAAAATAATTATCTTTTATATAGATTAGAAAATAAAATAATTGGATTTACTATAAAGCTTATTAGAAAGATTAAAAAATTTTTATGAATGAAAATATAAAAAATTATTTTTATAAGATACTTTGTATATTTCAAAGGCTGAAATATAAAATTCTTTTTTATAAAATTGATATATATCCATGGCATCTAAGTGGTACCCTCTACTGCAGAAAATATAAACTAAAAACATTACAAATTATTAATAAGATTAAACCAGATTTTTATATTGATATTGGTTGTGGTCTAGGCGAAATCCTAAATAAAGCAAATGTTAAAGAATCAAATAAATTTGGATTTGATATTGATAAAAGACTTTATAGGGCAATTAAAAGAGCAAATCATAAATTTCATTTTTCAAGCAACAAGGTAGAATTTTTTAACCTTTTAAAAACCAAAGTTAAAGGCAAAAAAGGTTTAATCATAGTAACTCTTTTGGGTTTTTCCCATCAAATTTCTGAACAAGAATTATTAAAATATTTAAAAAAACTAAATGAATGTCTAGGTTCTTATATTCTTATTACAGATTCCATATTTGACAAATCTAAAGAATACCAATACTCCCATAAAAGCTTTTTGGATAAACAGGAGAATATCCTCGAGTATATTGAAAGAATTGATCAGATAAGATCTTTATATTGCATTTCATTTGAGAATAATATTATCTCGTAGTTCATCACGACTAAATATTAATAATTGAATAGTTATTTTATAGTAGTTTGACAATTTTTAAAAAATTTAATTTTTAAGATTTTCCGATTATAAAGTATTTATTATTGAGTGAATATATACCTTATAAATATACTATTAAGATAGTAGGAAAAAATTCTTTACTGCTAATATGAAATTTATAAATTTTTCTAATATCAAATCTTGAGAATATTTTTAATTCTATTTTTTAATATCTTATTGAGTTGGTCATTAACCAAATTTTTGATTAAGCCTTTCAAAAAAATAATTCCTGATATACCTAATCAAAGAAGTTCACACAAAGAAGTTAAACCTAGAGGTGGAGGATTAGCTTTCATTCTTTCGAATCTCTTGTTAAGCAATATTTTTAATCAGATTAATTTTGTATTTTTATTTCCCCTATCTATGGTTGGCTTTTTAGATGACTTTTTAAATATTAGTAGATGGTTTAGATTTTTAATACAAATATCTACATCATTTTTTATATTATACAAATCAAGCTACTTTAAACTGATCCTCACAACTAATGATTTTAAAATAGAGTTTTTTTTAGTGATTTTATTTGTATTTTTATGTACCGGGATAATTAATTTTTGTAATTTTATTGATGGTATTGATGGAATTTTATCTGGTTCAGTTCTTACATTTTGTCTTTTCTCAACATTTATATTATCAGAATCAATCTGGGGAATAATTGGCTCGTTAATAGGATTTTTATTTTGGAATTGGCAGCCATCTAAAATTTTTATGGGAGATATTGGAAGCAACTTCCTTGGTGGAGTAATTATCTGGATTTTATTAAATACAAATAATGTAAATATTTCTATTGGTTTGTTATTGATATTAAGTCCAATTTTAGTTGATCCATTTATTTGCCTTTTAAGGAGATTTTTTAATAGGGAAAACATACTTATTGCTCATAATATGCACCTTTATCAAAGATTAAGTAAAGGGGGATTAAGTCATAGCAACGTCGCCTTGATATATATTCTTTCAACCATTTTTATTGGCATTACATTTTTTATTGGAGGTTTAAAATTTGAAATATTTTCTCTTATTGTGGTTTTACTTCTAGGCTTTTGGTTAGAGAACAATTATGCAGAACCCTATCGAAAAGGATCTTAAATAGCAAAGAAATCTTTATCAAATTCCCCAATTTATTTTATAATTATCAAATATAATTTTTTAAATATCTTTTAAATTTGGATATAAAGGTTGACAACTTAAATTTCTTTAGTCCACGAATAAGAAGGACATTCTTATTATTATTTGATACCCTTGTTATTTCTTTTTCAATTTGGTTAAGTTTTTGGCTCAGATTAGGAATTGAAACCAATCAAAGAATATATGAATGTATATGGTTATTTCCGTATACGATATTCATTGGTATTTTAATTTATGCGCTTACTGGCCAATATAAAGGCTTAACTAGACATTTAAAAAGTAAAGCACTTTATCAAATTATTGCTAGAAACTTTCTATTAATACTTGTTATATATTTGGTAAGCAAAGTGGGGCAATATAATATGCCTCCTAGAAGTAGTTTAATTTTATTGTGGATATTACTTTCTGTTTTTGTAGGAGGAGTAAGATTTATTCTAAGAGATGCCTTGCACAGAAACAGAAAAAAATTTAATAACGCTATTAAATTAAAGGAAAATGTTGTTATTTACGGAGCAGGTACATCAGGTGCGAGAATTGCTTCTTCATTGCAAGCTGAAGACTCAGCAAATATTATTTATTTTGTTGATGATTCACCTTTCCTAATAGGAAGAACATTAGATGGAATTCCAATTAAACCTCCAAATGAACTTTTCAAAACCAAATCTAAAATTAATAAAATACTTTTAGCAATACCTTCAATATCTAGTACTAAAAAAAATCAGATAAAAAATAATTTAAAGGAACTGAAAATACCTATTTTTACTATTCCTTCAATAATAGATCTTGTGTCAAAAAAAATCACTATTAAATCAGATAAAACCTTATTTATTGAAGACTTACTTGGAAGAGAAAAGGTCCTACCTAACCAAATACTTCTTAGTGAGGGAATTAAAAATGAAAGTATATTGATAACCGGAGCTGGTGGATCTATTGGATCAGAACTGTGTAAACAAATAGCCAGATTAAACCCATCAAAAATTATCCTTTTAGAATTAAGTGAAATTGCACTTTACAAAATAGAAAAAGAGCTCAATTCTATAAATCATAGTTCAACAGTAATTAAAGGGTATTTAGGAAATGCTTGTGATAAAAACCTACTAAGAACTATTTTAAAAGAAGATTCCATTGACATTATCTTTCATGCAGCGGCATATAAACATGTTCCAATTGTTGAGATGAATCCTTTAGTAGGAATAAAAAATAATGTATTCTCTACAGAAGCAATTTGTAAGGTTTCTAAAGAACTAAAAATATCAAAGGTAATATTAATTTCTACTGATAAAGCAGTCAGGCCAACTAACATAATGGGAGCATCAAAAAGAATAGCTGAACTGATAGTTCAAGTTTGTGCAGAAGAAGAAAATGGAATTTTTGAAAATAAATTACCTAAAACAAAATTTTCAATGGTTAGATTTGGAAATGTACTTAACTCTTCAGGTTCGGTAGTTCCAATATTCAATGAGCAAATATCAAATGGGGGGCCAATTACAATAACTCATCCAGATATAATCAGATACTTTATGACTATTGAAGAGGCTGCTCAATTAGTTATTCAATCTGCAAAACTAGCTCGAGGTGGAGACTTATTTGTCTTAGATATGGGAAATCCAGTAAAAATAACCGAATTGGCTGAACAAATGATAATTTTGAATGGTTTAAAACTAAAAAACAATTCAAATCCCGAAGGGGATATAGATATAGTTTTCACTGGACTAAGACCAGGTGAAAAGCTTTATGAAGAACTTTTAATTGATGCAGAATGCCTGAAAACATCTCACCCTTTAATTTTTAGAGCGTTAGAAAAATCAATTGATCCAGTTAGGCTATGGGAAAAATTAGAAAAACTTAAAATTGCAATTAATAAGTATGATCATGATTCCTCAATTAAAATTTTGTCTGATTTAGTTCCTGACTGGACCAGGACTTAAAATCGTTAAATTTTATATTTTTCTCCATACTGCTAAAAGTTTTCCTTGGATTGTGACTTGATCAAAATCTAGTATAATTGGTTCATAATTTGGATTTGCTGCCTCTAAATATACTTTTCCAGCACGTTTATAAAAATATTTTAATGTTGTCCCTAATCCTGGAGCCATGGCACTAACAATCATTCCATTTCTAAGAGAATAAGAATCTTTGATAGGTTCCATCAACACCATGTCTCCATGGGAGATACAAGCATCAATCATTGAATCACCATTTACCGATAAGGCAAAAACATCTTTTTTTTGTAAAACTTCAGATAAATCCAAATTTTCATGAACATCAGAATAAGTTTCAATTAACCCTCCTGCCGCAACAGAACCCATAATTGGGACTCTTCCAGTAATTTCTTCAACTATTTGCATAGTTCTAGCTTTGCCTTCTTGCCACGATATATATCCCTTGTCTTGTAAATGTTTTAGGCGACTTTGAATTGGAGCAGGAGATTTCAATCCCATAGCTTGCATCATTTGTCTAATAGAAGGGCTATGTCGAAAGTCCCTCATATAGTTCTTTATCCATGCATAAAGCTCACTCTGTGCATCTGTAAGATTATTGTCTTCAGAAGTTCTCATAAAAACATTTGTACTCTAATACATTTGTACCTCTTTAAAGAGGAAATAGCAATCTTTTTATGAAAGTAGACAGGAAAGGAGCGCTTGTTGAGCATGCATTCTATTTTCCGCTTGCTCAAAGATTCTACTTCTTTTACTTTCAATTACTTCATCAGTTATTTCTTTATCTCTATAGGCAGGAAGGCAATGAAGAATAATTGCATCGTTATCTGCTTTATCTAATAAATTACCATCAACCGTAAATCCATTAAAATCTCTATCTTTATCTTCTTTATTATTTTCTTCTCCCATAGATGACCAAACATCCGTATATAAAACATTTGACCCCAAAACAGCTGCATAAGGATCATTAGAGATTTTCAATAGATTTTTATCCTTATATATTTTATTTGCTTTATTAACAATCAATGAATTTGGCTCATAACCAACTGGACATGCGATTCTGACTTCAACACCTAATAAAGCTCCACATAAAATGAGAGAATTAGCGACATTATTTCCATCACCAATAAATGTTAGGACTACGTTTTCAAACTTCTCAAATTCTTCTCTTATTGTCATAAAATCAGCCAAGGCTTGGCATGGATGCTCTAAATCTGTAAGAGCATTAATAACTGGCACAGAAGACCACTTAGCATACTCTTCTAGATGAGATTGATTAAAAGTTCTTATCGCAAGAACATCGCAATATTTACTAAGAACTCTTGCTGTATCTTTAACGGGTTCGCCTCTTCCAATTTGTGAAGTATTAGGATTTAGATCAATTGTGGTGCCGCCAAGTCTTGACATTGCAACCTGGAAACTTACTCTAGTACGAGTTGATGACTTATCAAAAATTAACCCTAAAACTTTTTCTTTGAATTTTATATCTAGATCTTTATTTTTAAAATTTTTTGCTACCTCTAAAATATGAAGGAATTCTTCACATGAGGTATCCAAGTTTGATAAAAAATTTTTACTTTCAAGCTTGATCGGGTTTAACATCTAACTTTTAGGAAACCTAAATTCTACTATGCAGGCATTTTACTCTCCGCTAAAAGGGTTTTAAGATCCTCACCCTCTATAACTTCTTCTTGGAGAATTTTTTGAGAAATCGATTCAAGAAGAGGTAAATTATTCTTTAAAATGTTAAGTGCTGTTTCGTGTGCATCATCAACTAAATCTCTAACCTCTTTGTCTATTGCTTGAGCAGTTGCATCACTAACAGAT
>MDTE01094341.1_pt1 | contig 23117 bp, 17 predicted proteins | sample 811231 | NCBI WGS metagenome assembly MDTE01 (sample SAMN05326651, study PRJNA326480) | marine metagenome | isolation source: seawater | place: Indian Ocean: Red Sea | collected 2010 | reverse complement strand
GCCAAGGCTCGCGACCTCGATGGGGTGTAAGCCGCCGGAGAGTGGCTCGGATGAAGCGCCGCCACATGACTCGGAGCGCTCACCCGCTCCAAGGTCTTCACGAGATGGTTCGCAAAGGTCAGGTTCCGTTTATAGGGATCGGCCGAGGGAACAAAGATCCATGGACATCCCTCAAAATGGGTTCTCTCCATGATCAACGAAGCCGCCGATTCAAATCGATCATAAAGGCTATGATGTTTCCAGTCGTCGCTCATCGCTCGCCAATGCTCATTGGGCTTCTCGTAAAGATGGCGCAGACGCTCCTTTTGTTCCTTCTTGGTCAGATGAAACCAGAATTTAAGAATGATCGCGCCATCCGCAGCGAGCGCTTTCTCCTGATTAAGGATATCCTTCAGGGATTCCTCAAGGGCCTCTGACCTCGTCCGCCGGTGCACGGCCTCAATCAACGGCTCTGCATACCAGCCACCAAACCAAATCGCGATTTTTCCTCGTTTCGGAAGCGCATCCCAAAACCGCCAAAAACGGGGGCGTTGCATGGCCTCATTGGAAAGATCCCAAAAGCTGTGAGTCGACAGATCCCTCGGATCCAACCATTCGTTGAGAAGGGCGATGGCTTGGCCCTTTCCGGCCCCATCCACGCCGGAAACCATGACGATAACCGGATTGGGCGCATCTTGTAATTTGCGCTGCACCTTCATTAAGTCCGCTCGTAACTTGAGAAGACGCTTATCGTACTTCTTCTCGGACAAACCCGAGAAGTCCGCCCCGTCCAACAAACGCTGACTATACTCCCTGATCTCAGGGATCATTGAATCGACCTTCCCATATCTCTGCCTCTCGTGGTCACCGCCAACAGGATGGCCAAAACCTCCCCCAAAATGCGAGTCCTAGGATTGAAGAAACTGGATGATTTCCTGAGTCGAGTCGGTGGCCCCATGACACGCATCGCCCGAGCAAAGGAAGGCGCGAGTCCCACCATCACGTTCCGCCAAGTTGCTCACGAAGGGATCGACTGCCCCCGCCGTGCCCATGACGACCTTGTTCGGTTGATATACGGAGTGAACCGCTCTCACCAATGCATCGCTTGCCTCCGATCCGGGCCGTCCCTGAATCACCACCCGCTTTGGTGGATCCAAACGAAAATCCAAAGCCAGAAGCATCATGGGAACCGCCTGGGGTCGCTGATCGAGACGCTCGGCGAATGCCTCGAAACAAGCGGCGACAGATTGGGAATAGTCGGAACGTCCGGTGATTGCCTCCAGTTTTTGGAGCACGAGCATCGCGACCGAGTTACCCGACGACTCCACCCCATCATAGTCTTCCTTGAGGCTCAGAATCCGCTCACTCCCTTGGGAATCACACTGCCAGAACCCCCCGTGCTCGTGATCATAAAACCTGAGGATCATGGCGTCTGCCAACTCAACCGCAAACGACAAATACTCCGGTTTGAGCGAGACCTCGTATAGGTCGATCAACCCGCTCATCAGAAAGGCATAGGCTTGCTGCAGTTGAACTCGATCGCTCTCCCCATCCCGCCACCGGTGAAAGAGTTGCTTCGAGTGGGGATCCCAAAGGCGGCGATGGAGAAAACCAAAGCATCGCTCCGCCGAGTGGAGATCCTCAATTCTCCCCAGAACGCCGTAGGCCCGGGCCATGGCACCCAGCATCAACCCATTCCATGATGCCAAAACCTTGTCATCCAAATGAGGCCGAACCCGTTGTTCGCGGAAGAGAAAGGCTTTCTCGCTGGCCCGATTCAGGACCTTCATTTCCTCGTTACTCAGGGAATGGGAAACGTTCAAGACATTCTGGTTCAGCAACGGATCAGGATCGCTATGGTCGACAAAGTTTCCTTTTTCAGTGACCCCGTAATAACGGGCGAAAACATCCAGCTCCGACTCACTCAATCGCGTTCGGAGTTCAGCGAGGGTCCAGCAATAGAATTTACCCTCCTTTCCCTCACTGTCGGCATCCTCGGCAGAGTAGAATCCTCCCTCCGGATGGGTCATGTCACGCCGCACGTAATCCAACGTCGTTTCGACGACTTTCGAGAAAAGGGGATCCCCGGTCACCAAAAAGGTATCCAGGTAGAGAATTGCCAATTGGGCATTGTCGTAGAGCATCTTTTCGAAGTGGGGCACCCGCCACTGGCCATCGACGGAGTATCGGGCAAACCCCCCTCCTAACTGGTCATTCATTCCTCCCCGGGCCATTCGCTTGCAGGTATGGGCGACCATCTCGATCAGTTCATCCTTTTGGTGACGAACCCCAAACCGAAGCAAGAACCCCGGCTGAGCGGGGCGAGGAAACTTAGGGGCGCGTCCAAATCCACCGTGGACGGGATCGTAGTCCCGCTGAAACAACGCCGCCGCCTTCTCCAGTGTTGTCGGCGTCAAGGGAGCCCCTTTCTCCGGCGGCCGAGCGCAGAGTTCCGCCAAGCGCTGATGAAGATCCTCGGAGGATCCCATCACCTCATCCCGTTTGGTCTGCCAGAGATTCACCAATCCCTGTAAGAGATTCAAGAATCCAGGCCGACCCTGAACATCCCGAGGGGGAAAGTAAGTGCCTCCGTAGAAGGGTTTCAATTCAGGCGTCAAGAACGCGCTCAAGGGCCATCCCCCCTGACCGGAGAGCGCCTGAACGGCGGTCATGTAAATCTTGTCAAGATCCGGCCGTTCCTCCCGATCCACCTTGATACTGATGAAATGTCGATTCAGAAAACGGGCGACGGTTTCATCCTCGAACGATTCCCTTTCCATCACATGGCACCAATGGCAAGTCGAGTAGCCAATACTCAAGAAGATCGGTTTTGCTTCGTCCCGGGCCTTCCCAAAGGCTTCCTCCCCCCAGGGAAACCAATCCACAGGATTATGTTGATGTTGGAGCAAATACGGCGATTTCTCCTTCGCCAAACGATTCTGATCTTGCATCGGCTTTCTCGAGAGCTCTCTCCACGCAGACGACTGAGCCCAGTCTCCCTTCCGCCAGATCAAGCGGCGGTTTGGGGGCCTTTCCCGAGGCGAAGCCGTCCCCGATCGTCCGAATCTCGACCCTACCGACGAGGCTTCCAATCAGGCGTTGTCGATGAACCAATACGGGGGCAGCCAGCCCCGGTCATGCGACCTCTGCCGTCTCGGGCTGACATGATGGTCCGGCGCTCGTCGCTCCACAACCTTCGTCCTGGTCGGAAAAGCCCGCTTTATCCCAATCGGAATCCAGGCCGAGATCTTTGAGCATCTGGAGGTCTTTTTCGACCGGCTGATTCAGGGTCGTCAAATAGTTCCCAACCATCAATGCACTGGCCCCCGCCATGAACACCATACTTTGGAGGTCGCGAAGGTTCACCGTTCGGCCACCGGCTATCATGATCTCCTTCTGGGGGAGGATCAGACGAAAGCAGGCGATTGTCTTGAGAATCTCGAACGGAGCCAGCGGCTCGTTGTTTTCATACGGCGTGCCCTCGATCGGGTTCAATATATTGATCGGAACGACATTGGCACCAATCTCGCGAAGCGACATTGCCAAGTCACATCGGTCTGCTCGCGTCTCGCCCATTCCAATGATCCCTCCGGAACAGATTTTAATCCCGGCATTCTTGAGATATTGGATGGTCTGAAGGCGATCCTCGAAGGCGTGAGTCGTACAATGCTCTGGAAAAAAACGCCGTGAACTCTCCAAGTTATGCCCATAACACTCCAAGCCCGCCTCCTTAAGTCGGTCGGCAACTGCTTGGCTTTCAATCAGTCCCAATGAGGCGTCGGGCCTTGTCTTGCCCTCGGCCGCCATTTCACGGATCCGATCGCAAACCTCATCAAGAATGGGTCCCTCCTTCAACCCACGCCACGCCGCCACGAGACCGACCGCCGTCACGCCATTTCGCTCCGCCTCGTCGGCGGCTTCCTCGACCGGTTCCCGATCAATGAAGCCATATCGCGGGGAATCGCCCTGATAGGCCGCAGACTGGGCACAAAACTTACAATTCTCACTACAGCCTCCCGCCTTGGCATTCACAATCGAGCAAAGGTGAATCTTGTTCCCCTTGAAATGTTCACGCACCCGATTGGCAACCGACAGCAGGTCCATGATATCGGCCCTCTCCTCGAGCTCAAACAACCACAAGGCCTCTTCCCTAGACAAGACGTCCCCCGACATCACCCGTTGACCAAAATCCCGAATTCGAGCACCTCGATCCATGTCAACCTTCTCCAGACTCATGGTTGACATTATGAGGTTGAGCCCCTTCGCTCTGCAAGCGGATTGATGGCGACCCCATTTTTCGCGGAAAACACCCATGCCCAATCCTCGCTCCAAGGTTTCCCATCAAGAATTAAGGGATTTTAGCCCTGATTCCCTTTCAAAAGGCACTTAGGATCACGGAAAACGACCCTTCTCATGGCCAATTCAGTCAACGTCTTTGCGGGAATCCCCGCCATCAACCGTACGCTCTATCATCGCATCCGGTTTTCCGTCGGCGATCCCGTCGCCATTATCGAGTCCGATGGTCAAAACACGCTCATCTTAAGGGATATCGAAATGGAGCGGGCCAGGCAGGCCGAACGCGTGCATCACGTGCATTGCCCCGCCGAGTTTGCACCCGAACAAGGCCTTTCGGGCGATCGCGAGACAGCCACGGCCCAGGCGCTCGCAGAATGTCTGGTTCGGCGGGGCATTGGTTCGGTCACCGTTGACCGGTCCCTTCCAATGAGTTTCGCACACGAACTGGAACAGCGCTCCGTCACACTCACCTACAATCCCTCGCTCGGAGTCGAAGAACGCCGGGCCAAGGACCCTCAAGAAGTGGAATGCCTCAGGGAAGCGCAACGAATCACAGCCCGAGTGATGCGGCGGGCATGCGAATGGGTTGCGAGCGCCGAAGCCGATGCCAAAGGCCATCTCCTCAAAGATGGAGTTGCTCTCACCTCGGAACGGGTTCAAACCAAAATCGACATCTGGCTCCTCGAGGAAAACTGTTCAAATCCAGGCAGTATCGTCGCAGGAGGACCCCAGGGAGCAGACTGCCACCATCGCGGAACGGGTCCGTTGAAAACCGGCCAGCCCATCATCATCGACATTTTCCCGTGCCACAAGGCAACCGGCTACAACGGTGACTGTACCCGGACGGTCGTTCATGGCGATATCCCCGATGAGGTCAGTCGAATGCACCAAGCCGTCGCAGCGGCCAAGGCCGCGGGCATCGCGGCCACCGCCGCCGGAACAAGTGGCGAAGCCGTCCATCTCGCCACGATCCATGAAATCGAAGCCTTCGGGTTCGAGTCCGATCGCCCCACCGACTCCCTTCCTCAGAACACACCTTCGATGACGCACGGGACCGGCCATGGGATTGGCTTGGATGTCCACGAGCCCCCCCTACTCGATTTCAAGGGCCCTGAACTCGTCGTCGGCGATGCCTTGACGATCGAACCCGGTCTCTACTCGACACGGGTTGGTGGCGTCAGGCTGGAGGATCTCATCGTGGCCACCGAGACGGGCTGCGAGCATCTCAACGCCGACCTATCCGAGGGGTTGGTCTGGCGCTAGGGACAACCTCTCATCGGAGGCACTGAGCCCGCCCGAGCAGCACCCACCCGCTTGCCGCGGCTAACCCAAATCAAGGGTGACCGGGCAATGGTCCGAACCCATGACATCGGGACAGATACCAGCGCCTTGCAACCGAGCCCGAAGCACGGCGGAGACGCAGAAGTAGTCAATCCGCCATCCAATATTCTTTTGACGTGCCCCCGCCCGATAACTCCACCATGAGTAGTGTCCACCGCCGGGTTCAAACTCTCGAAACGTGTCGATGAATCCCCCTTTCAAGAGTTTCCCAAAGGATTGACGTTCTTCATCGGTGAAACCGGCGTTTCGGGCATTGTCCCTGGGCCGGGCCAGATCGATCTCCTCGTGGGCGACGTTCAAGTCCCCACAAAAGATAACGGGTTTATCCTTCTGCAACCGTTTCACATACCGACGGAATGCCACATCCCATTGAGATACCCGGTAATCAAGACGCCGAAGCTCATTCTGGGAGTTGGGAGTGTAGACGTTAACCAGAAAAAAGTCGGAGAACTCGGCGGTGATCACACGCCCCTCTCGATCGTGCTTCCGCTGGCCCAACCCCAAGGTCACATCCAGAGGGGTGTGCCGGGTGAAGATGACGGTTCCCGAGTAGCCCTTTTTCTCTGCTGAATTCCAATAACGGGAGTATCCCTCAGGCCAGGATACCTCATTCACTTGATCGGGCGACGCCTTCGTCTCCTGCAAGCAAACGATGTCCGCATTCATCTGGTTAAACGATTCGAGAAACCCTTTCTTCAGAATCGCTCGAATTCCATTCACATTCCAAGAAACCAACTTCATGACTCAATTCCCGTTCCCCGCTTCCGGCAGACGAAAGACACGGCTCGCATTGGCAGTCGTTTCTGCCGCCAAAACGCGGTAGGGAACCTCTCTAAGCGCTGCAACGGTTTTCCCAACATGAGGGAGATGACACGGCTCGTTTCTTCTGTCCTTTGGGAGAGGTCTGAGATCTCGGGGCAAGAGATAAGGGGCATCGGTTTCGATCAACAATCGATCGCTTGGAATCAATGGGACAAGCTGTCGCAAGGACTCCCCTCTCCTTTCGTCGCACACCCAACCGGTGATCCCGATGTAACAGCCCATGGCCAAATAATCCTCCATCGCCTCCCGGCTGTCGGTGAAACAATGAACCACGGCATCGGCCAACTGGTCGATCGACTCACCCAGGATCGATCGAAATCGATCGTGCGCGTCCCGTTGGTGAAGGAACACGGGAAGCCCGAGTTCGGAAGCAATTTCCAACTGACGCCGAAAGGCTTTCTCCTGCTGATCCACCGGGGAGAAGTGACGATAAAAATCCAAGCCACATTCGCCCCAGGCAACGACTTGGGGCTCCGTCGCCAATTCCTTCAGTTGCAGGTAATCATCCGAGGTGATTTCGGCAGCATGGTGGGGGTGGATTCCCACCGTCGCAAAGAGGATCTCCGGATATCGCCGGGCGAGCTCGATGGCTTCCCGACTCCCTGAAAGCGTCGTTCCAGTGAGAATCATTTGACGGACCCCAACCCCCAAAGCCCGTTGCACCACCTCATCTCCGTCCCGCTGAAAGGATTTGTGCGTGAGATTGAGACCGATGTCAACGACGGTGGGGTGCGGCTCTGGCATGCAAGATCCCTCAACCCTTGAACCGAATACTCGGCGTGCCCGTCACACCCGGGCGGGCGATAAAGAGACCTCCCGCCTCCGGTTGCTGGACACGCTCCGCCTCGGACAGATCCCGACTCGCCGTCGTGATCATGAGATCCTTCAACTCAGGCCCGCCAAAACAACATGAGGTCACACGTGCCACGGGCACTTCGACCTTCGCCAACATCTCTCCCGACCGGGGATCAAAGCAACCCACGCCCCAACCCTCCCACAGCGCCACCCAGACATTGTCTTCGGCATCGATCGTCATCCCATCGGGGTACCCCATCCCTTCAGCCAACTCAAAAGCGGTTCGGTGATGACTGATCGAACCCTTCTCCGGATCGTAGTCAAACGCATCAACTCGACGCGTCGGGGAATCAATATAATACATCCTACGGGAATCCGAGGACCATGCCAGGCCGTTCGAAATCGAGACCGGACCATGTTGCGGACTGATGTCACTGGCACTTCCGATTCGATACAGGGTTCCTTTCGTCTCTGATTCGTCAATGGACATCGTCCCCCCCCAAAGCCTACCCTGGGGATCACATTTGCCGTCATTGAAGCGATTGTTCGGTAAATCGGGCTCGGGATTGGCGTAGGGGGTGGCTTGTCCGTTCTCACATGAAAACCTGAGAAGACCATCCTGCGTCCCCGCCAAGAGATCACCCGACTCGGTCAGCACGGCAAAACCGAGCCGGATTCCCAGGATCCACTCCTGATTACTGCGTGATCTCGGGTCGAACCGACAAATTCGGCCTCGCTCAATATCGATCCAATAGTAGCGCTGGCTCACCTCGTCCCAAACGGGGCCCTCGGCGAGAACTGCCCCCCCGCCGTAAACGCACTCAGACTGATAGCTGGTCATTGCTGCTGTTCTAACGGCGAGCGCACCATTCAGCAAACGAAAGTTCGAAAAAGAACCCCGTGGAATCACCCCGCCCCGATCAGTTGCCGGACAATCCTCCTGGACCCGAATGCCCGCGTAACCCACCGGCCGCGGCAAGCTCCTCTCCCGCATTCAAGGCAACGAAAACGACGGATTCCCAAGGGTGGGTGGTGGACCGATTCCAGGGATTCAACGCGGCGGGTTCCCCACCAAAGGGAATGCCAGAGACACCCCGTGCCTTCCCGCACTCAACATGGGCTTCATTCCTCGGTCTCTTCAGAAAGCGCGATTCGGAAGCCCACATTTCCAACGTAGACCTTAAACCAATCACGATGCCGGTCGGCGATTCGACAGTTTCTCGGCTCCTCCATCCAGCTCCCCCCGCGGATCACATGCTGCGTACCTCCCCTGGGGCCCTTGGGATCAAAAACATGCCCCCCATCCAACAAGCCCTGATACCGATCCGCACACCACTCATGAACATTTCCAAGCATTCCGTGGAGGCCCCATGGATTGGGAAGCCGAGTCAGGACTGGCTGGGTCGATACCCCACTATTGGCACCGTACCAGGCAAAGGCACCCAACAAAAGGTGATCCTCATCGTCCCCATAGGGAAAGCGCGTGCTGCTCCCGGCCCGACAGGCATATTCCCATTCCGCTTCCGTCGGGAGACGATACGCTTGGTTGGGTTTGATGAGCCCTGCGATCCGTTCGAGCACGGTCAAACGACGACAATACTCAACGGCCGCTTCCCATCTCACATTGGTCACCGGAAAGAGACGATTGAACTTGTGACGGGAGGGGTTGTGTTCCATCACAGCGACATACTGCGCCTGAGTCACTTCATGAACCCCCAACGCATAAGGTTTCGTCAGCGTCACCAACGTCAGCGGTCCCTCGTCCGGGTCTCGATCCTTCTCCGTCTCCGGACTTCCCATGACAAAGGTTCCTGGCTCAATCCAAATCATTTCGGTGGCAGGCGGGAGGTTTCCCAGGACCGGCTCCTCGGGTGGAGGAAGACGCACGGCCCGATACTGCCGTCGGTGAACCCTGTATTGCCCAAAATCGAGACACAGAACCGGGCCGTTTTGCCATGGTCCCCCCTCGAGGGCTTCCCAAGGTCTCCAAATGCCCCGCCCCATTTGAAGCGGGGCTGATTCAATTTGATAGTACTGACCCGGATGTCCCCGCAGCCATAGCATCATGCAATAACCGCCCGGCATCCTGAAGGGCTCAAAACGAAGCGGAATCACGTCATTGGAGAAAACAGCGGCCCTGACGCCAATGGAACCGCATGAGACAAGTAAAACAACTCCCCACAGCCGAAGATGAAAACCCAACCCATAGAGGCCTGAATTTCCTTGGTGGTGTTGAAGCTTTCGATCCATCATCCGCCCCACGTCATCTAGAACCAACCGATTCGCCACCTTAGACGGCCGGTCCTACCTGTCAACCCATTCATTCGCCCTCCCAAGGACCTTCGATCACCCGGGTCATCCCTTCTCTCCACCCCCCATACCGCCCCCCCTTCAGTTGTCGGATCTCAGACAACCTTAGCCTTCTGATTCAAAGAGTTGCGCCGCGATCTGTTTGACCGAAGCCGTGCCGGTCGTCCCGAGCTGATGCACCACGATCGAGGCAGCCGCCATTGCCAGCTCCATTGCCTCCGTCACGGTTGCCTCTGCCGCCAATGCTGCGGCAAGGTTGGCCGTCACCGAGTCCCCGGCCCCGACGATATCCAACTCACCCCGAACCGGGTGACTCGCCACGTGTTCGACCCTCGCGCCCGGTTCCGCTCCGATCATCCCACGTTCCGCCAAGGTCACAAAGGCCGGACGATGATTCCTTTCAGCAATCGCTCCCACCTGGGCTCGCATCTCATCGAAGCTCAACGACTGGCCTCCATCCACCATCCTCCGAAATTCCTCGGCATTCATCTTGAAACTCAGCCCCGGAAACTCCGCCAAGCCGTGGCGGCTGTCGGCAAGAATCGGAAGCCTTGGATTCGATGTCGCCAACTCGCCCAAACAATCAAGAACGGGGCGCGTAATGGTGCCCGTTCCGGGACGATCGACTTGATTCATCACCACCAGCGCATCCACCTCGCCGGCCACGTCCCGAAGCAGTTGAACCAGTTCCGTTGAAACCACTGCCGGCGTTTCGGTCCAGTTTTTTTGATCCAACCGGTTCAGCTCCCTGGGCGTGCATCCCGGCCGCATCAACAACGGTTTGGTGTAGGTAAAGGTGGAACTGTGCTCCGTCCTCATAAAAGCACGGAGAGAGACACGCTCCCGGGCTCTCAAGGCCCGTTCCAAGAGCCAGCCTTCGGCATCCTCACCGCAAAAGCCAATGGGAATGATTTCGCCGACACCCAGAGCCACCAGATTATTCAAAATCGTACCGGCCGCCCCCGGCTGTGTCCGGACGCGAGTCACATTGTAGACTTCCAAGCCCGTCTCGATCGACTCTTCGGAGAGACTTGGATCAATCTCGAAGTATCGATCAAGGCAGAAGTCACCCACAATCGCGATTCGAAGCGCATCGTAGCGCCGAGTCATCGCCTGAAACCGGTCTCGATTCATCGCTCGATCAACAGACGGTAGAGATGGTGAATGAACCTCACGTTATCGCACTGCGCGTAATGCATCGCTCCCCCCATGCGGGCGAAGCTCTTACAAAATCTCAGGTAATAGGCGGGACTTGTCTTGGGCGGTTCCCCCTGAGACCAATCCCATCCCCCGCCGTCCTGCAAATCGACCACAAAGATCTCATGACCGGAGACAATCCCGCGGCCCTCCCGAAGCCGCAGATTGTTGACACAACTCAGGCTCTTTTCAAACACCTGAGGTGCCATGATCGCCGATCCCACCGAAAGCATTACCCCATCATCCAATCCTTCCACCGCCCGAGAAAACAATCGAAAGTCAACGCCAGCGGCCCGGCCAATGACCGCTCCATGGAACATTGGATGATTGGCGATGATATCGTATCCAATCCCGGGATGGACCGATACCGGGACGTGGCGTCGATAGGCTTGGGCAAGGATCGAGGCCCGTTTCCATGGGTGTTCCACATGAACTCGACCTGACTCCAACTGATGGGTCTCCATGGCGAACAGAAGATCGGCCTTGGCACTGGTGAAGGCATCGACCGGTTCTTCCCGAATCGCCCGCCCCAAATCAGCCGGAGGGGGGAGATCCACCCCATCCTGTTGAATGAAATCACCCAAAGACCGTCCGTAGCCGTATCCCTTCAATCCCCCGACCATCATCGCGAGATGAAGATTCCGGCCCGTCTCTTCCCAGGTCCCAAAGGTTCCCGCCGCGACATTCTCGCGAACACTCTCCGTCGATTTCCCGAGAAAAGCATATTCCCAGTCATGGATGGTACCCGCCCCATTGGTTGCGCAGTGGGTAATCCATCCCTCGTCCATAAGTCGTTCCAACAATGTGACCGCGCCGTTTCTCAGCAGGTGAGCACCGTAGGCTAGGAGAATCGTCGCCCCCTTGGCCCGGGCCGCTCGCATCCGGTGAGCGCATCGTTCCAGGATGACCCGCAAGGCCGGCGAAACCGGTTCGGGATCTGATTCAGGATCGACCAGAATCTCATCGACGCGGGTCAGGCTTTTTCGATCGGCCAAGGGGAAGACTTGTAACGACGACAAGTCCAGAGGCTGGGGATAGGCGTCACTCATTTCCGTTCTTTGTTCTTTCCACTGTCCGGCCAAATAACCTCAAGTAAACGGTCCACGTCCCGGTAATCAGGAATCACCACATCGGCACCAACCCCCATCAACCGATCTCGTTTCCAACCATCCATCTGACCCGATCCATTGTTGGCTTCGTCACTCGCCACTGCAACCGCCAAACCTCCCACCTCTTTGGTATTCTCGATTTCGACGTAACCGTCTCCAAACGACAGCAACGCCTCACCGGGAATCCCGTTTTCTCTCAAAATCCGTTCAATGACCATCTTCTTTGAAAACGATTTGTAGTCATCCAACGCCCCATAAATGTGTCCCCCAAAATAGTCCTCGATTCCAAGGAGCGCCGCCTCCCGTTTGACAAATTCTTCATCCGTACCGCTGGCAAGATACATCGGCACCCCCAGCCCTCTCAGCGCCTCGAGCAAGCGTCGCGACCCAAACACAAGATACTCATCGGGTTCGCACGTTCGGTCCTGAATCTGCCGGAGCCGGGATTCAATTCTCTCATTGAGGCGTCTCAGATACTCATGCTTGTAAAACAGGGGTTCCCGGGGGATCCCACCACGCTCCTTGATCCTCGTCGCCAATTGGATCATCTGATAGATGGTCTGTTTTCCATTCAGAGTCATGATGTCGTCCAGGAGCATGGTTTCATCCTCTTGCACGGTCACCCCCTCTTGACGAGGCAACATCTCCACGAACATTGGCAGCATCACCTCGGGCCAACCCTGACGAATCAAGGATAACGTTCCATCAAAGTCGAAAACCACGTAGGCAATCGATTGCCGCGGCTCGAAATGGGGTGCAAACTCCACCCCACCCGAGAATCCTGAAGTCAAATCCATAGGGTCGCCAGTTAAGGGCTCCCATGACAATTGTCAAACGCCTTCACTTGGAAACCAGAGCGAGTCAGGGAAGGAACCTCGCTCGTGAAAGCCGGAACGTCCTGAAAACCAACCCCGGGCGGATGAGAAGGTCCCCATGAAGCCGGAGGTCAATCGCCCTTCTTCAATGCCTCATTACCATCCCTAAGCGCGATTCAAGAGGCTCCCGAGCCCGGACCAGACGTGGGCCGTTCCTGAGATTTGAAGAGCTCGGGGGGAGCGGAGCGGACATGAAGATCGCGCTGCGGAAACGAGATTTCAATCCCGGCTCGGGTGAAGGCCCTATCGATCTCGGTGTGAAGCTCCGTGATCACGGAGAGCCGGTTATCCAGGTTGGGGAGATAACACCGCAAAACCAATCTCAAGGTGCTGTCGTCAAACCCCTCAAAGGTGGCGAGGGGCCCCGGATCCTGCATGATCAGACGATGTTCCGTTGCGGTTTTCAGAAGAAGCTTCCGAGCCCGCTCCGTATCGGTGCCATAGGCCACCCCAACCACAATGACAATTCGATTGACGGTATTACTCAGCGTCCAATTGAGGATCCGACCGGTAATAAACTCTTTATTGGGAACCACCAGCTCTTGACGATCCCAATTGGTAATCGTCGTCGCCCGGATTCGAATTCGGGTCACGATCCCGCTGATATCAGAGACCGTGACGATATCCCCCACCCGGATAGGCCGTTCTGCGAGAAGGATCACCCCGCTCACGAAGTTGGCGACCACCTCTTGAAGCCCAAAGCCCAGGCCAACGCTCAGGGCGGCCATCATCCAGCCAAACTGTGCCAGGGAGAATCCCAACACATTAAACACCATCACCGCGCCAAAAAGAGCGATCCCATACTGCACCACCGAGACGATCGCGTAGCGGCTTCCGGCAGTGATCGGAAGATTCTGGAGCACGCCAATCTCCAGAAACCCAGAGATATTCCGAACCGCAACGCTCGCTAAAAGGAGGATGATAATACTCAGCGCGAGGTGGTTGAGCGTGACCGGTACCGTGCTCGAGTTGCCGTCGACAATGGTCTCCGTCTGCCAAAGCTCGACTGAATTCAAGATATTCAATGCCGGCAAAACGTCCGACCAGATCAGCCAAAGCCCCAAAAGAAGCGAAAAACTCATGATTGAGCTCAAGAGCTTTCGGGTCTGCTCATTGAGGGATTTTAGGTCCAGTTCATCCTCATTGATCTCGGGCATGGAAACGGAGTCCTCCTTCCCGCCCGCCTTCGCCGTCCCGGACGCCCGACGCCGCTCAATGATTTTTTCCAATTGCAGCTTTCGTTCCTTGACGATGAACCACCGCCATATCAGTTGATGAATGACAAAAGCACCGACCATGAACGAAATGGTGATGGCCGTTCGGCGCATCAGTTGGACGGCGGTATGTTGGTAACCCAGGGCCGCAAGGATAGCCAACGCGATGGGCGATAGCACCATGCCCCAAAACCAAAGTCCCTGGAGACGCCTCAACCAACCATTGGGAGACCGCTTCAACAGCCCCGACAAGACCCCGTCGGAAGGCCGAAATGTTTGAGATACAATCGCCGCCACAGCCAGAAGAAGCCCCATCAGAGCCACCCGTCCCAATCCCGAGCGATGAAACTCATCCCCCAACTCCTCGGAAAGATCTACGATCAAGGTGGTTATGATCGCGATCGGCATGAACCATAACAACTGGCGCCCCACTCGGTTGGCGATCTTTCCCTCCCAACGAAAGTGCGCTTGCCCGAGCCCATTGGGCCGACAGACATTCATCAGCACCAGGATTCCAAAGACATGGATTGCCGTATAAAGGAGAGCACCTCCCAGTCCCTGAAACAGTTCCACCGATGATTCGCGTTCCATGAGATGCAGTCCCATGAAAGCCAACACCGCCGCGAAGGGAGCCGACTGAAGCAAAAGAAGAAGCGCAGCGCGCAAGGTGATCCCATAGGAATCTGTCGTAATCCGTTTGACTCCCAATTTATAAGCCCGCTCCTTGCGCCGCACCAGGGGGCGAAAACCGATCGAAACAAGCAAGAGCAGGCCCAAAAAACCGAAAAACACCGGACGCTCTCTGGGAAATGTCGAGACGATCCGAACCGCCTCTCGACGATTCGATTCCGAGAGGATCCACCGAATCGAATCGGACACTTCACCCACCGTTTTCTGACCCACCCGAGAAGCACTCGGAATCCATAGCAGCCGCTCCTCCAAGAAAACGGTATACTCCTCCACCAGTGAAATGTGCTTATTCTCCTCAAAGTCGAGTTCCCCAAGCTCCTGAAGGAGCCGGTCGTAATCCGCCACAAGCAGTCCGAGGACCCTCTTCTTGGAATCAACCAACTCGGACACGCGCGTCCAATCTACCGCCGAATCCGCCTCTTCCTCAAGCGCTGCCGGGTAGGCTTCCCCAGCCCACACTTGAACCGCATCAATCTGAGCGGAATCCGGCAGTTGTAGGAGGGTTTCCTCGGTCTGGAAACGGATCAGTCCCACTTCTCCGATGGTGGTTTTTCGTTGACTGAGGGCATTTCGATTGGTCCGGACGTCAGGTAATCGGCGCCACTGATCCAGCAATAGCACTGCCAAGGACTCACTGAGACCGACCAGGTTAATCTGTTCCCTTGCCCGATCGAAGTTGCTCTTCACTTCGGCGGCTTTGGCCTTTAAGGCCACCAATTCCTGTTTCAAGTCCTCGTCGATGCGTGTTTGCAAGCCAGCATGTTCACGGGTCAATCGGGCATTCTCTTCCGCCAGACGTTTGACCAGGAGGTGTTCATCGGCCAGCTCCTGTTCGGCCGCCTCCGCCGCTTCCTGTTGGGCCTTGGCGTCGTCTCGGCGAAGCTGAATGACGCGCTCCTCCAAAACCGCGACCAGCACCGTGGCGTTGGCAATTTGCTTGATCATCAGATCACGTTCGGCGGTCGTCCGTTCCAGACGGAGGGGATGACTGATCAGTTCCTGTTCCAACTGAGCCTGGTCCGCCATTCTCGCCACCTTTCTGGCCTGCAGCACGGCGCGTTCCGCCACCATCGGATTGAAAAGATCTCCTTCCGGGGCCTCCTTGCTCAAAGCGGTTTCAATTTCCCCCAGGGCGGTGGCGATCAGACTTTTTTGATCCCGGATTGCATCCGGCCTTAACTTCTGTTGATTCAGTCGGTCGACCAGTGGCCCCAGTTGGTTGTTCCAGGCCGTCAGTTCCCCTTTCTCACTCGCCCACTGCTGTTCCACTTGTTCCAAATCGTTCTGCTGGGAAACAGCGTTCCGAACGGCGTTAGTCGTGACCGTTTCACCAAGCTCCAAAAGTTGAGTTCGAAACGTCTGGGTTTCTCCGGGAGCCGCCTCAATCGAATCCTTGAATGAGGACTCGAGTAAGAGGCTTTTTTGGGCTGACTGGTAATGACCTTGGGCGGCTTGGTAGGCTTCCTTGATTCGATTCTTTAATTCGGCCTCAAGCGTCTCGTTCGACAAAACCTGCTGAAGTCGCTGTTGGACCTCGGCCAAGGCCACGGCAATCGGGTCCGTCGGCTCACTCTCCCCGCCCTCGGATTGGGCGGCCAGGCTACCGGTCAACCGAAGCCACCCCACCGCTGCCGTCACAGCGACCAAACACCCCAATCGAGGAAGAATCTTGTGTTTCATCGTTTCACGCTCGCCGCGTTGCCTCCGCCCAATCTAAAGAAACCGCCGCTTCTGTCGACCTTCGAACGCGCGCTCGATTCTTGTCACCGACGATCCATCAGCCACGACTCCGGTGACCATCGGTTCTTCATCGCCGCATCCTCATCATTTCTCGAATGATGGGGCAGCTCTGATCGAGCCCTATGATCACCGGCCCCAATCGGTCTCCCTAGGCGACTGGCCCGTCAGGAACCGCAAGATCCCCGACTTCCTCAACCTTCCACGGCAATCCGTATCGGTTCAAATCCTCCATGAAAGGATCGGGATCAAATTCCTCGATATTAAAAACACCGGGACGATTCCATTGCCCTTCGAGAATCATCTTGGCTCCGATCATCGCAGGAACACCCGTCGTGTAGGAGACCGCCTGGGACTGGACTTCCCGGAAGCAGGTCTCGTGATCACAGTTGTTGTAAATAAAGACGCGCCTCCGCTTCCCTCCCGCCTCACCCTCCACAAGACATCCAATGCAGGTTTGCCCCCGGGTTCTCGCGCCCAGGCTGCCAGGATCCGGGAGAAGCGCCTGCAGGAATTGCAGCGGGACGACCGATCGACCTTCAAATTCTATGGGATCGATCCGAGTCAATCCCACATTCTCAAACACTCGCAAATGGGTGAGATATGCCTCGCTGAAGGTCATCCAGAATCGAATACGTTGCACGTCGGGGATGTTCTGGCAAAGGGATTCAATTTCCTCATGGTACATGAGGTAAGACCGCCTGACCCCAATCCCGGGATACTCGAAATCCCAGGTTCGCTCGAGCGGGTCGGTCTCTTTCCATTGTCCCCGCTCCCAGTAACGGCCGTTGGCAGTGACCTCTCGAAGATTGATCTCAGGATTAAAATTCGTCGCGAACGGATGTCCGTGATCTCCCGCGTTGCAATCTAGGATATCGATGGTGTCGATGCGATCAAACAGGTGTTTCTTTGCGTAGGCACAGAACACATTGGTCACCCCCGGATCAAAGCCAGAACCCAAAAGCGCGGTGAGTCCTGCCGCTTCAAACCGCTCGCGATAGGCCCATTGCCAATGGTATTCAAACTTCGCCTCATCACGAGGCTCGTAATTCGCTGTATCGACATAGGAGACCCCCGCCTCGAGACAAGCCTCCATGATACTCAAATCCTGGTAGGGGAGCGCCACATTGATCACGAGCTTCGGATCGAACGCCTTCATCAGCGCCACCACCTCCGGAACCCGATCGGCATCGACCTCAGCCGTCGAAATGCGGCCCTCCAATTCATCGGCGATCTGATCACACTTCTCCTTTCGACGGCTCGCCAAGCAGATCATATCGAAGACTTCGGGCACCTGGATACACTTGTGGGCCACCACCCGGCCCACTCCGCCCGCACCAATGATCAAAACGCGTTCACTCATCTGACTCGAATCAAACTGTAATCACCGAACTCCCTCTCAGGACAATCGGTCCCGATACTCTTCATATCCAAACTGCCTCACCAATTCGTAATCCCCCGATCGCCTCCGCAGAACAATCGCTGGAAGCCGCACCCCATTGAAGGTCGTATTCTTGACCATCGTGTAGTGCGCCATGTCCTCAAACACCAAACGGTCACCCACCTGGAGTGGGCGATCAAACGAATAGACCCCAATCTGGTCCCCCGCTAAACAGGTCAAGCCTCCCAGTTGATAATCAAAGCCTTTTTCCCCTGCCGCTCCAGCCCCTTGAATGTCGGGTCGATAGGGCATTTCCAACACATCTGGCATATGAGCGGTGGCCGACAGGTCCAAAATGATGTTGTGAACCGGGCCCGGGACCACATCGAGCACCGTCCCCACCAGGGTTCCTGCATTGAGCGCAATCGCCTCGCCTGGCTCCAAATAGACCTGGAGGTCGTAACGAGAGGCAAACCGCTCAATCACTCGACAAAGCCGATCGACATCATAGTCCGATCTGGAGATATGGTGTCCTCCTCCGAAGTTGAACCACTTCAATGAGGGAAATCTTTCGGAAAAGCCCTCTTCCACCCGCTCGACCGTCCGCTCCAGAGTATCGGAATTCTGTTCACACATCGTATGAAAGTGAAAGCCATCGACGGAATCCAGATCCACCCCGTCCAATTCCTCCCGTCGAATGCCAAGCCGGCTTCCTTCCCGGCAGGGATCGTAAAGAGCGGTGCTCACTTCCGAATACTCCGGGTTGATTCGTAGGCCAATCGAAACACCTCGATCCTTCGAACCCGATCTTACCCGAGCAAGGAATCGCCGATATTGCGAAAGGGAATTGAAAACCAGGTGATCCACAAGAGGCAACAGCTCGTCGATATCTTGGTCGCTGTAAGCCGGGGCATAGGCATGGACCTCTCCCCCGAAGATCTCACGCCCCAGGCGCGCTTCATGAACCGAACTCGCGGTGGTGCCTCCCAGGACGGTTTTGATTTGGGGAAACACCCGGTGCATCGCGAAGCCTTTCAAAGCCAAAATGATTCTAGCACTGGTTCGATCTTGCACCTCCTTCAAGACCGACAGATTGCGATCCAGGATCGCCTCATCAACGATGTAACACGGCGATGGGAGTTCGGAAAAGTTCATCTACTCATTTCGAGTCTGCCATGGAAGCCCCATCTCTCCGATGGCGTTCATGAACGGGTCTGGGTCCAGTTGTTCCGGACAGAAGACCCCCGGTACCGCCCACTCACCCGTGCACACCAATCGTGCGGCCAAAACAGCCGGGGCCCCCGTGGTGTAGGAAACTGCCTGGGATTGTACTTCAGCAAAACACTCCTCGTGCACGCAGTTGTTCCATATCATCACCCGCTTCGGCTCCCCGTTCTGTTGGCCCTCGATGACACAACCAATGCAAGTGACCCCTCGAGTTCGAGCGCCCAGAGTCGCTGGATCCGGCAGAAGTGCTTTGAGAAAACGAAGAGGAACGATGCTCCCCCCTTCAAAGGGAATCGGCTCGATGGAGGTCATGCCAATGTTCTCAAGAACCCGCAAGTGAGTCAGATACTTTTCGGTGAACGTCATCCAAAACCGAACGTGCTTCACCTCCGGGATGAATTCGGCAATGGAAAGCACCTCTTCATGGGTCATGAGGTAGGCCTCACGAGTCCCGATGCCCGGAAATTCAAAAGTACGGCGCGTTTCGAGTGCCTTGGTGATCTGAAGCGCGCCGTCCTGAAACGAGATCACATCCGCAAGAATCTCCCGGATGTTCGTTTCGGGATCGAAATTCGTGGCAAACTCATATCCATGATCGCCCCCGTTGCAATCGATAATGTCGATCGATGTGATGGAATCGAACCAGTGTTTCTGGGCGTGGGCGCAGTAAACATTCACGACCCCCGGATCAAAGCCGATACTCAAGACCCCGGTGATCCCCTGCTCCTTGAACCTTGGTCCAAACCCTAGCTGATCGGCATAGTCGTATTTGATCCGATCCCGCACATCATCCAGAGAGGTATCCACATAATGCACCCCTGTCTGGGCACAGGCCTCCATGATCGGAAGATTCTGATAAGGGGACGCCACATTGATCAGCACCTCCGCTCCCACCTTTTTGATCAGCGCGACCACCGACGAAACCGAATCCCCGTCCACGGTCGCCGTCTGAATGTCACCATCGATCTCGGAAGCGATTTGCTGGCATTTTGAAAGCGTCCGACTGGCCAGGCAGATCCCAGAGAAGACCTCCCGGTCCTGGGCGCACTTGTGAGCAACCACTCGACCGACCCCGCCGGCTCCAATGATGAGTACTGTTCCCATTTCCTTTTCCTGAAGCCCGTCCCCATGGGACCTGCTTTAAAAACCGCGCATCATGCCGCCAACTCCCCCCCAGTTCAAGTGCCATGACCAGACTCCAGAAACCAATCCTCAAACCGAACCCGCCCATCGGCCATTCCAAGTTGCACTGGATCCTCCCTCGTTCAGATCAAGGTGACAAGCCCACGGAGACCAGGCCAACCGATCGATTGACAGAAAACCTTGACCTATCGAGCCTCAGACAGTTCTCTCAAGAAGAGTTACTACATCTCAACACGAGCACATCCATGTCACCCGAGGGAAACAACAAGTTGGCACTGATTGGCGCGGGGATCTTCGTCCTCGCCATCATTGGTGCTCAAATCACCTACGTCGTGCGGCCGGGGTCTCGAGGAGTCCAAGTGACCCTGGGGAAGGTCACCGCCAACTTCAAACCCGAAGGCATCGGTTTTAAACCGCCCTTCATCAGCCGCATCCAGATGATTAACATTCGGCAACGAACGGTTCCCATGAAGGTCACCTGTATCTCAAAGGATCTTCAGGAAATCCAAACCACCGTCAACGTGCTCTATCGGATCCCAGAAGAATCGGTCGTGGAGATTTTCCAGAAATTCAAAGGGGATCCTTTCGTCAGTCTTGTGTATCCCCGCGTCGATGAAGCTCTTAAGGAGGTGACCAAGGAACGAACCGCCCAAAACACCGTTCAAGAACGGGATCAGGTCAAAGCCTCAGCGCTGTCCATCGCTCGAGAAAAAGTCGGGTCGCTGATTTACATTGCGGACATCACGCTGGAGGATATCTCACTCTCCAAAAAACTTGAGGACGCCATCGAACAGAAGATGGTCCAGGAGCAAAACGCCAATAAGGCTATTTTCGCGCAAGCCAAAGCCCGGATTGACGCCCAAACCAAGATCATTGAAGCGAAAGGGGAAGCCGATTCGATTCGAATTCGTGGACGAGCTCTCGCCGAGAATCCCGCCTATATCGAGCTCCAAATCGTGGACACCTGGAACGGATTGACCCCGCGCGTGATCACGGGAAACCAAACCGGAGCCGGTCTGCTCCTCCCCGTCGAAAAACGGTCTAGAGACACCGCTTCGAACGAAGAATAACAGGAAGACCAAGAGAACGACGCGCCCCTCTTTCGAACAAAAGAATTCGACCCAATGACACCACAAGCCCTTCAAAAGCTGATCGGAATGGGACTCATCATCTTTGTCTTGGTGATTTTCGGCTCCCAATCCACCTACGTCGTCGAACCTGGAAACCGGGGCGTCCGAGTGACCCTTGGTCAAGCATCAGAATTCTTCGTCCCTGAGGGCCTCACCTTCAAGCTTCCCTTGGTGACCGAAATCTACCAGGTCAGTATCAAGCAACAGACCCAACAGATGGATGCGGAGTGTTACACCTCCGACCTGCAGCAGGTCAACACCGAGCTGCGAGTGCTCTATTCTATTCCCGAATCCTCCGTAGTGGAGCTCTGGAGATCCTATCAGAGTGATGACCCACGAAGTCCGTCCTACTTTCAAGGCTTGATTCGTCCTCGCGTGGTCGAGGCCCTGAAGGAGGCTGCAGCCACGGAGAGTGCGGAAGAGATCGTCCAGAAACGAGAATTGATCAAGAATCGCACCTTGGAGGGGACTCGCAAGAAATTGGGGGAAACGAAGGAAGGGGTTGATCTGATTTCAATCGTGGACATCGTGCTTCAAGGGATTCGACTTTCTCCAGAATTGACGGCTGCCATCGAGCAAAAGATGACCCAGGAACAAGAGGCTGAGAAGGCCAAGTTCGTGCAACGACAGAAGGAGGTTGAAGCCAAGACTGCGGTGATTAAAGCCGAAGGTGAAGCGGAAGCCATTCGACTGCGGGGTGATGCGCTCAAGCAAAATCCTGCCTTCATCGACCTCCAGATTGTGGAGAAATGGGACGGACAATCCCCTATGGTGGTCGGCGACGGCAAGAGCGAAGGAGCCCAGGTCATGATTCCCGTCGACGCCCTCGGGAAATCGACCCCCCCGCGGCCGGGCCGATGAATCATCCTTGGCCACCCCATCGAAAAAAAGCGCTGGGAAAGCTCATCCTACTCATCCTCTTCGCGGTCGGACTCTTTCTGCTCTTCCCGATTACCCTTAGTTTCATCGAGGCCGCCACCCGAAGCATTCGGGTTCTCTGGTGGCTGATTCTCCTCCTCGCCCTCGGTGGGTGGCTCTACTGGAGCGCTTCACGAAAATCTTAAACGAATCCCTCCCCCGCCCAGGCTCCCGAGCAGGTTGACCCGATGGCGCCTACCCCTTAGGATGCTCATCCTGAGCATCGATTCGCCTATGATCCACTCAACTCGTGTCGCCACAACGATCCAGCATCTCCTGGTTGGGACCTTGCTGCTCATGGCGCTCCAACTCCACGGTGCTGGAATCGAAACGGCTTGGCTGCAAGGAGACATTCTTTCTCATGGCCGACCCTCGCTCGGTTCGGCTCGGGCCTCCGAAATCGCATGGAACCGACACTCGTCGATTGACCCAACCCTCTTCGTCCATGAGGCGACCCGGCCAGGATCCCTGATCGTCAAGCAAGCAGGTGATTATTTCGTGGCCGCCACTCTGCCGATCACCTCGAACGGATCGGGTCGATTCGCCGCCTCCGCGGAGGTCTACGTCAACGGCCGCCCGCGACTCGGTGGCCTCGGCCAGTCCTCCTACATTCGCAACGCTTCGGGTCACAATGAATCCTCTGCCCATGTTCATTTCTTGGTCACCGGGCTTGCCGAAAATGACAAACTTGAGCTTCGCACTCGACGCGTCAGTGGGGGCCAGGACCCCGCGACACTCGAAACCGCAAGTTTCTACGTCGAACGGATTGCCCCCTCACGGACGGTCTTCTCGGCCTTCGGCACTAGCACCAACAGCGGAACCAACGTCAATGTCGAACCCGGAACCGAAGACACCGGCATCCGATGGACATCGGACCGAAAGGACGGTGGCTTTGATCACACGGACGACCAAGCCGCCATCACACTGCGAGAGTCAGCAACCTACCTGGTCTC
>MDTE01073382.1_pt1 | contig 23121 bp, 23 predicted proteins | sample 811231 | NCBI WGS metagenome assembly MDTE01 (sample SAMN05326651, study PRJNA326480) | marine metagenome | isolation source: seawater | place: Indian Ocean: Red Sea | collected 2010 | reverse complement strand
GTTGAAAGTAAAATTGCTACTGCAGAAATAAAACTCAAGATTATTTTATTTATTTTCATTTTATTTCCTTGGTTAATTAATTAATTAAAAACTAATTAAATAAAGAAATGAAATAATTTTCAAGTGGCAAATGTACCGTAATTATTCTTTTAATATTGTTGTGTAACAATAATTATTACGGCTATTAAAACTAAAACACTCGCTGAGATTGTATTAATTGTTTTTGGGTTTGTTTTTATCCAAGTTATCAATTTTTGTGCAAGCATTGCGTAACCAATCAAAGATAAAAAATCTAATATAATATAAGTTGTTATTAAAATAACAAATTGAACAATATAATTTGAATTAAAGTCAATAAACTGTGGAAATACTAAAGGAAAAAACAACCAAGCCTTTGGGCTTGTTCCTGCAACTAAAAAACCATCTTTAAAAAAAGAAAATATACTTTTTGATGAAATAATTTTTGAATTTATGTCTTTAGGTGAAGATTTATAAACATCAAAAGCCAGATAAAATAAATAAATTACACCAATCCACTTAAAAAAATTTAAAAAAGTTGGATTATCAGAAAAAAAACTTCCTAAAACAAATATGACTAAAGTTGCTTGGATAAAATTAGCAGTGATATCTCCTAGCGCCGTCCAAATACAATTTCGAACACCATAATTCATTGAATAAGACACAATTACTATTCTTGGAGTACCAGGAGTGATAAAAAGAAAAATTATGATTTGTAAAAAAAGAATAAAATCTAAAGGGAGCATATAAAAAAAAAGATAGTCCTTAAAAACCGGGAGCTAAAGATGGCTAAGAAGGACTATCTAGATAAATATAACACATACCAAAAAAAATGCATTATCGATTTTTTTGAAATATAAAGGGTTTATGAAAAAAAAAGGTCACAGGCCAGTTACTCGAATCAAAAATCCAGAGCCAAATATTGAAAGTCCAGATTGGGTTATCTGGGCAGCATGGGCTGACCGGATCACATTTGAAGAAATTCAAAAAAAAACTGGTTATAAAGAATCTGATGTAATCAAAATTATGAGAAGATCACTTAAACCGTCATCATTTAGATTATGGAGAAAAAGAGTTCACGAAAAAAGTATTAAACATAGAAAAAAATTTGAATATTCTAGAAAACAAATATCTAGTAAAATTAAAAAAGGTGATTATTTATAGATAATGAAAAAAATAACGATTTATACTGGCCCTCTTTGTAATTATTGTGATGCAGCTAAAAGATTATTAAAAAGAAACAATGCTCCTTATAATGAAATCAATATTGCTTCTGTAGATGGTGCAATGGATGAAATGATTAAGAAAGCAAATGGAAAAAGAACAATACCACAAATATTTTTTGATGATCAACATATTGGTGGTTACGATGAGGTGAGAGCATTAGAAAAAGAAAATAAACTTCAAGAATTATTAAAATAAATTTTATTTGGCTTTAAAAACTAAACATATACCGTTGTTACAATATCTCTTACCTGTTGGTTGTGGTCCATCCTCAAAAATGTGTCCATGATGAGCATTACATTTTTTACAGTGATACTCAGTACGTGCGTAACCTAATAAATAATCAGTTTTTGTTTCAAAAACTTCAGGCAATGATTGAAAGAATGATGGCCAACCTGATCCACTTTCATATTTTGTTTTAGAGTCAAATAATTTTTCTCCACAATTAGCGCAATGGTAACTTCCCTCACGTTTTTCAGTGTTCAATTCACTTGTGCCTGGTGGTTCGGTTCCATCCTCAAACATAACGAGTTGTTGCTCAGGTGAAAGATGTGGATTTTTTTTACTCATTAATTATAATAATTTAACACATGATTGGTGTAAAAAAGAGTGTAATTCAACAAGTTTTTCAAAATCTTTATTGTATCCACCACCTAATACACCACAAAGAGGTACGCCTTTGGAAAAAAAATTTTCAGTTACAATTTCATCTCTTTCTCTTATTCCATCATCTGAAACTTTTAATTTACCTAAACGATCATTAAAGTGAATATCAACACCAGCTACATAAAAAACATAATCAAAATTTTCTTGATTTAACTGATTTAAATAAAATTTAAGTATTTTTATGTATTGTTTATCTTCAGTATTATCTTGCAATTCAACATCAAGATCACTTATAGATTTTTTAGCCGGATAATTTGATTTTGAATGCATACTAAAAGTAAACACATTTCTATTATTTTTAAAAATATCTGCACTTCCATTGCCTTGGTGGACATCTAAATCAATAATTAAAATTCTTCCTGCTAAACCTCGATCTAATAAATAATAAGCTGCTACAGCCACGTCATTAAATACACAATAACCTGCTCCACCTTCAAAATTTGCATGGTGACTCCCACCAGCTGTATTACAAGCTAAACCATTTTTTATTGCAAGTTTAGATGCTAATACAGTTCCTCCTGTGGCCACTAAGGACCTTTGTATAACACTATCAATTAATGGGAAACCTATTCTTTTTATTGTATTATCATCTAATGTCTTATTTATAACATTTCTTATGTAGTTGTCTGAATGAGCTCTTTTTAGTGTTTCTACTGAACAGGGGTATGGTTTGTGAAATTTTTTTACTATTTTTTCTTTAATCAAATAATTAGCAAGTTCACCAAATTTATTAATTGGAAATTTATGATCATCACCAATTTTGGCAAAATAATCTTGATGATTAACGACGGATAATTCCATTTTTATTCAATAACGCGAATTGGTTTACCATTTACACAAGCTTCTAATGCCTCAATCATTTGACTATAAAACAAATTGTAATTTTCTGCAGTTACGTAACCAATGTGTGGGGTTAATAAAGCATTCGGTAAAAATCTTAATTTATTATTTTCTGGTAAAGGTTCTTTCTCATAAACATCAATGCCTGCTCCTGCAATTTCATTTGTGGATAATGCTATTATCAAATCATCTTCATTAACTATTGGACCTCTTGAAGTGTTTATCAAAAATGCAGTTTTTTTCATTTTATCTAACTCTTTCATAGTAATGCAATCTTTGTATCTCTCACCTCCTTGAACATGGATAGATAAAAAATCTGAATTTGAAATTAAATCATCTTTGCTGCATGGTAATACATCTAGTTCTTTACAAATACTTAAATCTAAATTTTCACTCCAGGCCATAACTTGCATTCCAAAGGCTTTCCCTATTTTTGCAACTTGTGAACCAACTCTACCAAGGCCAATTAATCCTAAAATTTTGCCTTTAAGTTCAATGCCTACAGTAGTTTGCCAGTATCCTTGATACATATTATCAATTTCCTCTTTCAAATTTCTTGCCAATCCTAATATCAAGGCCCACGTTAATTCTGGAGTAGGATTAATATTTATTTCAGTACCACAAACTATAATTTTTCTTTTTTTTGCAGCCTCTAAATCAATTGATTTGTTCCTATTTCCACTAGTTATAATGAATTTCAATTTTGTCAAATTATCAATAATTTTCTTAGTCATAGGCGTTCTTTCCCTCATCAAAAGAAGTGCTTCAAAATCTGACAACTGCTCAAGAGCATCTGCTTCATCAGCAAAAGGTTTACTAAAAATTTTTATTTCATATTTTCCTGAAAGTTTTTCAATATCAAAAAATTGTTGAGAAATATTTTGATAATCGTCTAAGATTGCAACTTTAAGCATTTTTAATTTCCTTATTAGCCAAAAATAAACCTAATATAATTAAAATTGCTCCAATCAAATGAAAAAATTGAAATATTTCATCATAAATTAATATGGCCATAATAGAACTAAACAGGGGTATTAAAGATAAGGAAATTCCTGCTCTATTAGCACCAATGATAGTTACAGCTCCAGCCCAACAATAATAAGACCCTATGCTTGGAAAAAGAGCCAAAAATATCAGAGTATAAAATAAATTATTATCAAACTTAATTAGTTGTCCATTCGAGATCTCAAACAAATATTGGGGGAAAACACTTATTAATCCAAAAGTACACACAACATGAACCAACGTTAATAATGGTAAAGTAAATCTCTTTTTCTTTAAAAGAGTGGAGTAAACTCCCCAAGTTATAACACCTCCTATCATTATTAAATCCCCTTTATTAAAATTAAGCGAGAGTAAAATATCCAGTTTAAGTTTAGTAACGATTACTAAAATTCCACCTACTGAAATAATTAGACCTAAAATTTGAAATTTATTTGTTTTTTCAATTTTAAATAAGAAACAAAGTAAAATAATAATAGCTGGGATAGCAGCATTAAATAAAGAGGCGTTAATTACTTGTGTATGAATTAAAGATAAATATGTAAAAGAATTAAATAAACCTACACTTGTTAATCCTAAAAAAAATAATAAGGGTAAATTATTTAAAATCGTATCTTTGTATTTAATGATTTCTTTAAAAGTAAATGGCAAAAGTATAATCCAAACTAATAACCACCGATAAAATACTAAAGACAAAGGAGGAATTTCAGTAAAAAAAGCATACTTTCCTATCATAAAGTTACCAGCCCAAAATAGGGATGCACATATAAGCATCAAGTACGCTTTGATGTTTTGCATGAATTAGTTAAATCTTACTGAGCTATAAGGTTCTAAATTTAAATTTGTATTTTCACCAGCAACCATTCCAGAAACAATCTTTCCAGATATTGGGCCTAATGTCCACCCTAAATGATGATGACCAAAACAATAAAATACATTTTTATAGTTTTTAGATGGTCCCATAACAGGTAAAAAATCAGGCAAAGTTGGTCTAAATCCTAACCACTCATCTTCATGTTTTGGTAAATTTCCCAACATATATTTTGCATTATTGATAAGATTCTGAATTCTTGATTTTGACAATGGATTATCTAATCCCCCAAATTCAACAGTGCCAACTACTCTTAAGCCCTGCTCCATTGGAGTAATACCAAAACCTCTGTTTGAAAATATAACTGGCCTGCTTAAAAGATGGTCGCAATTCTTAAAGTGAACATGATATCCCCTCTCGGTATCAAGAGGAATTTTTTCATTTAAATTATCTGTTAATTTTTTTGAAAATGCACCACAAGCTATCACAACTTTATCAAATGTATATTTTTCTTTATCTGTCACAAAAATTGGAGTTTCATTATTGAATTGAATATCCTTAATATTTTGTTTTTCAAACTTTCCGCCTTTTTTTTTAAAAAGTTCAAAAAACTTTAAAAGTATTTTTTTAGGATTTCTTGCGTGTCTTGCATAAGGATAATAAACACCAGCATGATAAAAAGGTTTTATGTTTGGTTCTAAATCATGAATTTCAGATTTGTTTACCAGCTGTTGTTTAACACCAAGTTCATTTCTTACTTCAATTTCTAACTCCCTACTTTTAAGGTCTTTATTGGACCAAATATATAGAATTCCTTTATTTTCTACTAACCCCTCTAAATTTATTTCATCAAAAAGTTCATCATATGCTGGTAAAGCTAGATCAAGAATTTGATGCATATTTTTTGCTGTATGCAGCATTTTACTTTTTGTGGTGTTTAAAATGAATTTAATAAACCAAGGAATCATTTTTGGTACATAATTCCATTTTAAAGCCAAAGGTCCAGTTGAACTTAAAAGCATTGCGGGCACATCTGCCAATACATCTGTTCTATTTAAAGATAAAGATGCATAAGGAGAAAAGTGACCAGCATTACCATACGATGCGGTAGGGCTCCCTGGTTCGTCTCTATCAAAAATCGTGACACTAAAACCTTTTTTTTGGAGAAATAATGCATTTGAAATACCCTGAATTCCAGCACCAACGACACCAATTTTTAAATTTTTTTCCATAAAACTATATACAATTATTATTTAAAATAATTTAAGCGACAAATTATACTTACGCTATAGATTGTTGACTATGAACCTTAGCACTCATAACCACACCAAAACCAATCATTGTTGCCATCATTGATGATCCTCCATAAGACATTATTGGCAGTGGAGAACCCACAATTGGTAACATCCCCAAAACCATGAACATATTAATTATAATATAAATAAAAATTGCTGATCCAAAACTATAACAAAATATTTTAGCAAAATAGCTTCTAGATATAGATCCAATCCAAATTATTCTATAGACAATTATAGCGTAAACTATCAACAGAAATGATGAACCTAGGAAACCAAATTCCTCAGAAAACAAGGTAAAAATAAAATCAGTATGTTTTTCTGGTAAAAATTCTAAATAACTTTGAGTTCCTTTTAAAAAACCTTTTCCTGTTAAACCACCAGATCCAACTGCTATTTTAGATTGAATAATTTGATATCCTGCTCCTAAAGGATCTCTATCAGGGTTTAAAAAAGTTAGTATTCTTAGTTTTTGATATGGTTTTAAAAAAGAGATTATAAATGGAAATGAAATAATAGATATTAATAAAGAATAAAAAAAATATTTATGATTAAGTCCGACAAACCATAAAACAATAATTCCGCTTATAGAAATTAACAAAGATGTACCTAAATCAGGTTGAATGACAACTAAACTCATTGGTACAAAAATAATTATTAATGATGAAATTACTGAATAAAAAGAATTTACTCTTTCTAAACTCATTCTATGAAAATATTTTGCTAAGCAGAGAATTATAGATATTTTCATTAATTCTGAAGGTTGAATATTTACAAAATACAAATCTATCCATCTTTGAGATCCGGACACAGTAATTCCAAAATTAATTGTCCATATCAACATTAGAATTAATACAAAATAAGCAAAATAACTCAAAGAAAACCAGAATCTTATATTTATTAACGACATGCAGATCATCAGAAAACTAAAAATTATAAATTTTATAAAATGACTTTTGGTATAATATAGTATTTTGCCTCCATCTATAGAGTACATTGTAGCTAAACTAAGTGTTCCTAAAATGATAATACAAAATAATAAAACGTAATCTAATTCTTTTATTTTTTGGAATATATTTGATTTATTTTGAATTCTATTGTGAATATACATCTAAATATCCATATATTTTTTGTTATTAAAATTTTTTCTAATTTCATGTCTATTAATTATCATTTTGAAAAGTTCTTTGGCCAAAGGTGCTGCTACAGTTCCACCTGAGCCCCCGTGCTCTATAATTATACTAAGAGCATATCTTGGACTTTTATAAGGTCCAAAAGCTATATACAAAGCGTGATCTCTCTCCTCGTAAGGAATTTCAAAAGTTTTAAGATCTAACTCTCGATCTTTTTCTGTTATCTTTTTTACTTGGGCTGTTCCTGTTTTACCTGCAAATTGATATTTTGAATCATCAATGCGAGATTTAAAGGAAGTTCCTCTTATTTCATTAGTAGAACTAAACATTGCATCTTGAATTATTTTAATATTTCTTGAATTTTTAAATAAGGGAGTAAATTTGTCTTCTTGTTGTACATTATTATCCACTAAAATCTTTGGATAAATCTTATATCCACCATTTGCTATTTGAGCTGTCATTAAACACAATTGAATAGGAGTTGTTTGGATAAATCCCTGACCTATGCCAGTAATTATTGTTTCACCTAAAACCCAACTTTTTCCTAAAGCATTCTTTTTCCACTCAGTATTAGGTACAAGACCACTCTTTTCATTATCAAATAAATCTTTAAAAACTTTTTTTCCTAAACCAAATTTTTTAGCAGTTACACTTAGTTTATCTACTCCTAGTCTTCTTGCAACCTCGTAAAAATATGTATCACAAGATTGTTTCATTCCTTCTCTTAAATTTACAAATCCATGTCCTTCTTTTTTCCAGCAATGGTAAGTTTGCCCGTAGAGTTCCATGGGATTTTTGTGTCCTTTGCAATGAACTGTGAAATCTGGATTGATAATATCATTTTCTAATGCTGATAATGCTACTATTGGTTTAATCGTAGAGCCAGGTGAATAATTGCCTGATATAGATTTGTTAACTAATGGTTTCATTGGATTATTTCTTATTAATTGCCAATCATCTTGATTAATGCCAAACACAAATAAATTAGGATCAAATGAGGGAGAAGAATGCATTGCAATAATTGCTCCTGTGAAGATATCCATTACACAAATGGAGCCAGCCTTTTCAGATAGCAATTGTTTTGTTAACTCCTGAATTTTAGTATCTATTGTGAGCTGGATGGTTTTTCCTTTATCACCTTGCTGAAAAGCAAGCTGATTTATTCGTCTTCCATAAGCATTTACTTCATATCTTTCAATAGAATTTGAGCCAATTAATTGATTTTCTAATGATTTTTCTAAACCAATTTTTCCTACTTTTAGTTCAGGTACAAATTTATCTTTTATAACTTGATTAGTTGAAATATCTTTTTCATTTGCTTTACTAACATAACCAATCACATGAGTATAAATATCTTTATATGGGTATTCTCTAGAAATTGAAATAACAGGTTTAACACCATTCAAATCATATAAATGATTATTAATTTTAGAAAAATCTTCCCAACTTAGATTATTTGAAACTACTAATGTTTCCCATGGTTGTATATCATTTTTCTTTTTTATTATTTTTTTGAATTGATTTTCTGACAAATTTAAAAGGTTTTTAATTCTATAAATTGTATATCTAAAATCCTCGACCTCTTCTGGAATAAGATGAAGTTCATATGCTTCAAAATTACCAGCAATAATATTTCCAAAATAATCTTTAAAATCTCCTCTAACTGGAGCTAGTTTCCACTCTCTTATTCTATTTTTATCAGAGAGAGTTAAATATTTATCATTTTGTTTTACTTGTAAAAAAAATAGTCTGCCAATAATGCCACTAAACACAATAATTTTTGCAGCTGCTATTATAAACATTCTTCTATTAATAGAATTGAGTTTAGTGATATTATCGCTAAATCTGGTCATTTATTCCTTTGTAATAATAATCAAAAATAAAAGTAAAAAATATATAAAGTAAAAAAGTAAAAAAATTATTTACTAAATAATATATAAAATTTAGTTCATATGAAAAAATTAAAAATAAAACTGAGTAATTAATTGAATTAATCAAACTTATTACAAATAAAAAATAAAACCAATCTTTTATCAAATTGGGTCTGATTGTAATATTTCTCAAATAAGTAGCGAATAAACATATTAATATATATGACAATGAACTAATGCCTAAAGGAAATCCAACTACTACATCATTTATCAAACCTGCAATGAAAACAAGCAAATAATCAAAATGTAAGTTTTCTTTCAAAGTAAAATAAAATATTAGTATAAATGGAAAATTAAATGAAAAATATTCAATATTTAAATAATTAAAATCAAATTCATTTAATACAGAAATAAAAAGTAAAATAATAGGAAGCCAGACATAAATTGAATAAATGAAATTTCTTTTATAAAATTTTATCATTGTAATCTTCCTTTATTCATCACACAGTATCTATACTCTTTCGTTCCAAATTTATAACCTTTGGGATTACCAAAGCTTTTTTTGCACTTTTTACTATAAATCAGATTTAATTTTAAAAATTCAAATTCATTTTTATCTAAATTATTCTGATCTATAATTTCCTTTTGAGACTCTATTTTATTTTCAAGATTTGACAGTTCTAAATTTAATTCATTAAGTTTGGACTCTAACTTTTTATTTTCCTCAATTAACTTCGAATTAGTATTGGTATAAATTTCTATTTGTTCATTTAATAAATTAAACTTTAAACTATCTGTATATCTTGTGTCTTGAATTTGACTGATATTTTCATCAATATCATTGCTGTTTTGATTTACACTGTTTTTATCTTTAAGCTTCACCTCTGCAAAAACATATTTAAGTTGACTAAAATTGCTATAAAAATTTACTTTTAAAAGTTTTTGATCTTGATCCTGATTCATCTCAATTCTTCCTACTGGTATCCCGCTCTTATAAATTGAGCCTGTTCCAGAAGTATAAGCTATACTTTCATTATCAATTAGATTTAAATAATTTCCTTTAACGTATTTTATTTCTCCCATATTTTCTCCACTACCAGTTACTATTGCTTGAATATTTCCAGGGGCGATTGATATTGGAACATTAGAATTCAAATCAGAAATCAATAAAACTCTTGAAGTTTTGTAATTAACTTCAATTACTTTTCCTACCAAATAATTTTTGTCATAAATATTTGTTCCAATCACAATATTATCTTTACTTCCCTTGTTAATAATCAAAGATTTTAAAAACGGACTATTGTGATCAACTATTACCTTTGCTAATAACTTGTTACTCGATAAAGTATAATCATCAATTAAAGCTTTTAATTCTTCATTCTCACTTGTTATTATTTTGTTAGAAATTTTTTCAGATTTTAATTTTTCTAATTCAACAATATTTTTTTTATAATCTTCAAAAAATGATGAATAATTTACAATCTCTACTAAAGAATTTTTAATAAAATTTTCTGGAAGAGATACAATAAAAGAAGACCTATATACAATTTCATTTATTACATTTCTTGTTTGACGAATAGGTTTAAAATCTAAACTAGATAAAATAATAATTAAAATTGATAAGAAAATTAATGTTAGGAGTGAAAATTTTTGTTTATTGCTTTTTTTTAAAAAAGCAGACCTTATAGCAATTACAAAATCATCTCTGCTAGAGGCCATTCTAATTAATATTCAGTCAACATAGTAGAAAAAGTTTGTTCTTGATCTAAAGCTTTTCCAGTTCCAATCGCTACACAAGATAAAGGATCTTCTGCAATATGCACTGGTAAACCTGTTTCTTTAGAAAATCTTCTATCAATATTTTTCAATAAAGCTCCTCCTCCCGTAAGTGTCAATCCCATATCAACTAAGTCAGCTGATAATTCAGGGGGTGTAGCTTCTAATGCGTCTTTGATCCCATCAACCATTTCTTTTAAAATATCATTTAATGCCTCTGCAGTATCTTCTTCGGTAATATTAACTTCTTTTGGAGTCCCAGATCTTAAATCTCTTCCTTTGACGGGGTAAGTATTATCATTTGTAGGTATCGCAGTTCCAATTTCTTTTTTAATTTTTTCCGCCGTGCTATCACCAATCATCAAATTATATTCTTTACGCATATAATTTACTAATGCTCCATCCATGGCATCTCCAGCAACTCTTAAAGATCTTGAATAAACTAAACCTCCCAATGACATGACAGCAATTTCACTAGTTCCACCGCCAATATCAACTACCATTGATCCAGTTGCTTCAGAAATTGGCAATCCAGCACCTATAGCTGCTGCAATTGGTTCTTCAATTAATTGGACTCTTCTTGCTCCAGCTGCTAATGCGCTATCTTGAATTGCCTTTCTCTCAACTGGCGTTGATCCAGTTGGTACACAAATCAAAATTCTTGGATTTGCGAAAGTACTTCCTTTATGAACTTTCTTAATAAAATGTTTAATCATTTCCTCAGTAACAATAAAATCTGCAATAACACCATCTCTTAAAGGTCTAATAGCACTGATATTACCTGGAGTTCTTCCAAGCATTGTTTTTGCTTCATCTCCAACAGCCAAAACTTGTTTTTTTCCAGCCTGATCTACAATTGCAACTACAGAAGGTTCATTCAATACTACACCTTGTCCTTTTACAACTACTAAAGTATTTGCAGTGCCCAAGTCGATAGCCATATCTTGGCTCCAAATCTTTTTAACTTTATCAAATATTCCCATTTATATTCCCCTCACTTTTTGACTTTCTTGCTCCATAGGAGCAGTTTTTTCCCTTTTTATAATCATTTTATTTAGTGCGTTAATGTAAGCATTAGCAGATGCAACTAAAGTATCTGTATCTGCAGCTTGGCCTACTGTTGTTTTTCCATTTTCTTCAATTTTAACGCTTACCGTTGCTTGTGCATCTGTTCCTTCCGTTACTGCATGAACTTGATAAAGTTGAAGATTTACATCATGTGGATATAAATTTTTAATACATTTAAATATAGCGTCAACTGGTCCATCGCCAGTTTCAGTAGCATTTTTTATTTTTCCATAAACATCTAAAGTCATTTCAGCTTTTTGAGGCTCTCCTGTTCCTGCAAATACTTTTAAAGATTTAAGATTTATCGCATTAACTTTATTATCAATTATTAAACTGTCATCGATTAATGCTATAATATCTTCATCATAAACATGTTTCTTTTTATCAGCTAAAACTTTGAATTTAGCAAAAGCATTGCTTACAATATCATCGGTCAAACCTGGATATCCTAAACTATTTAGTTTATCCTTAAATGCATGTCTTCCAGAATGCTTTCCCATTACTAAAGAAGTTTGTTGTACACCAACACTTTCTGGAGTCATAATTTCGTAAGTTAGTCTATTTTTTAGCATTCCGTCCTGATGAATACCTGCTTCATGTGCAAATGCATTTTTTCCGACAATAGCTTTATTATACTGAACTGGAAATCCAGTAGCATTTGAAACAATTTTTGAGGCTTTACTTAAAAGCTTTGTATTAATTCCTGTTTCGTAAGGCATTAAATCTGGTCTTGTTTTTATTGCCATTACTATTTCCTCTAAGGCAGCATTACCGGCCCTTTCTCCTAAACCATTTATAGTACATTCAACTTGTCTAGCTCCTGCTTGTACTCCAGCTAAAGAGTTTGCTACTGCTAAACCTAGATCATTATGACAGTGAGTTGATAATATTGCTTTATCTATGTTTGGAACTTTATTCAATAAAGTCGAAATTATATTAGTAAATTCTGATGGTATAGTATAACCAACTGTGTCTGGAATATTTATTGTGGTTGCTCCATTTTTAATAGCTAGCTCGACAGTCTTACACATAAAATCCATATCTGTTCTTGTTCCATCTTCACATGACCATTCAACGTCATCGGTATATTTTCTAGCATAAGAAACATGCTTTCCGATTGACTCATATACATCTTCCGGTGACATATTTAATTTATGTTTCATGTGTAAAGGACTTGTTGAAATAAATGTATGAATTCTAAATCTAGAGGCATGCTTTAAAGCTTCATAAGCTCTGTCAATATCTTTTGTCGAATGTCTAGACAGTCCTGCTGGAATAGAATTTTTTAGTATTTTACTAACCTCTGACACTGCCTCAAAATCACCTGGTGAAGCAATGGGAAAACCAGCCTCAATAATATCAATACCTAGCTCATCAAACACTCTAGCTATTTGAATTTTTTCTTCCAAACTCATAGATGCGCCTGGTGACTGTTCACCATCTCGCATAGTAGTGTCAAATATTACAACTCTATCTTTTTTGCTCATTTAACTAATTTTTTAGAAAAACTATAATACAATCTATAAGAGAGATTGCAAAATAATTGTCAAATTATTGTTACAATATCTGATCTTTTTGGGTTAATAACAATTAACTTTTATCGCTATCAACAAGTTTTTTCTTACCAATCCAAGGCATCATGGCTCTTAGCTGAGCTCCAACTTTTTCAACAGGATGTTCTGCTAATTTTGCTCTAGTTGCAAGAAAGTTTTTTTGCCCATTTTTACATTCATCCATCCAATCTTTAGTAAACTTCCCAGATTGAATTTCTGATAGAATTTCTTTCATTCTTGTTTTTGTTTCATCTTTGTTAATTATTCTTGGGCCAGATTGGTACTCTCCATATTCTGCGGTATTAGATATTGAATAATTCATATTTGCTATGCCGCCCTCATAAATCAAATCAACAATCAATTTTACTTCATGAACTGTTTCAAAATATGCCATTTCAGGTTCGTATCCTGCTTCAACAAGAGTTTCATAACCATTTTTCATTAACTCAACTAAACCACCACATAAAACAGTTTGTTCTCCAAATAAATCTGTTTCTACCTCATCTTTAAATGTTGTTTCAATGATGCCCGATCTTCCTCCACCGATAGCTGACGCATAAGATAAAGCTAAATCTCTTGCTTTTCCTGATCCATTTTGATGAACTGCAAATAAACATGGCACTCCACCACCCTTTTGGTATTCACTTCTTACTAAGTGACCAGGTCCTTTAGGAGCAACCATAAAAACATCTAAATCTTTTCTTGCTTTTATCAGATCATAATGAACATTTAAACCATGAGCAAAAGCTATACTTGTTCCTTCCCTAGCTCTTTGTTCTATATGATTCTTATATATTTGAGCTTGTAGTTCATCTGGAGTCAAAATCATTATAACATCTGCCCAAGCAGCTGCATCGGATAAATTCATAACTTTTAAACCTTTTGATTCCGCTTTAGCAGAACTTAGTGAACCATCTCTAAGAGCTACCACAACCTCTTTTACTCCACTATCCTTAAGATTTAAGGCATGAGCATGACCCTGACTTCCATAACCAAAAATAGCAATCTTTTTTTCTTTAATCAAATTTACGTCTGTATCTTTTTCATAAAACATTCTCATTTCTTTTCTCCTAATTAATTCATTTAAAAACTTCTGATCCTCGGGTCATTGCAATAGCTCCTGTTCTAGAAGTACTTGTTAATCCGAGAGGTTTTAATTTTTTACTCATTTTATCAATTTCTCTTCTAAGTGCAGTAATTTGAATTACTACAGACTGTTTAGTTTTATCTAATATTACTGGATTAAAGCTTTTACAGGCTTTTATACACTTTTCTATCTTTTTTTTCTTACCTACAATTTTTAATAATGCCATTTCTTTAAAAATTACTTTTTTATCCTCTCTTTTAAAATCAGCTACTTTATGGACTGGTACTAACTTTTTAAGTTGTAATTTTATTTGGTCTATTACTTGTGGTGTACCTGTAGTAACTATTGTAATTCTGGAAATATTTTTAAACGCATCAACTTCTGCTACAGCCAAAGACTCGATATTATAACCTCTTCCTGAAAATAATCCAACAACTCGAGCTAAAACACCTGCTTCATTATCAACCCAAACAACAAATATATGAGTGTCTAATTTTCCTTTTTTAGTTGGTATACTATATGCTGATTTTGGATTTACCATTAAACTAGAGCTTTACCTTTTCCTGTTATCTTATTCTCATTTTTATCATTAGGGCCTAAAATCATTTGATTATGAGGTTTTCCAGATGGTATCATTGGAAAACAATTTTCATTAGGATCAACTTGGCAATCAAAAATTACTGGACCATTATGATTTATCATTTCTAAAATTTTTTCATCAATTTCATTTGGATTGCTTGCCTTTATTCCCTTGCACCCATAGGCCTCAGCTAATTTTACAAAATCAGGAAGAGCCTCAGAATAGCTTTCTGAATAATTTTTTTCATGGAGCAGTTCCTGCCATTGTCTTACCATGCCCATATACTGATTGTTTAAAACAAAAATTTTAATTGGTAAATTATATTGAACTGCAGTTGACATTTCTTGCATAGTCATCAAAACAGAGGCTTCACCAGCAATATCTATTACAAGTTTATCAGGATGGGCTATTTGCACTCCCACAGCTGCTGGTAGTCCATAACCCATTGTTCCAAGACCTCCAGATGTCATCCATCTATTCGGTTTGTTAAATTTATAATGTTGAGCAGCCCACATCTGATGCTGGCCAACCTCAGTTGTTATGAAAGTATCTTGATTTTTTGTTAATTCATATAATCTCTTAACTGCATGTTGAGGCTTAATAGTTTTATCACTATTTACAAATCCTAAAGAATTTTTGGTTCTCCATTTTTGAATTTGTTCCCACCATTTAGATATATTTTGCTTATTAGAAGTCCTCAAACCATTTTTATTTTTATTAATTCTTTTAATAGTGGTTTTAAGAACTTCATTTACATCACCTACTATAGCTAAATCTACTTTAATAATCTTATTTATTGAAGATGGATCAATATCAATATGGACTTTTTTTGATTTAGGTGAAAACTCATCAATTTTACCAGTTATCCTATCATCAAACCTAGCACCAATATTAATTAACAAATCACAATCGTGCATAGCATTATTTGCCTCGTATGTTCCATGCATTCCTAACATTCCAATAAATTGATTATCATCCCCTGGAAATGCTCCAAGGCCTTGTAATGTAGAAGTTATTGGAAAACCAATCAATCTTACAAATTCTCTTAAAGACTCACTTGCCATGGGTCCTGAGTTTATAACACCACCTCCAGTGTAAACGACTGGTTTCTTAGCTTTAGAAATTAAATTAATAAGTTCGTCTATTTCACTCTGTAAAAATTTATTATGTAATTTCCCATTAAATTTTTTTTCCTTTTTAGGTTTTGAGTATTTTGTTTTTGCAAATTGAACATCTTTAGGTATGTCTATTAGAACTGGCCCAGGTCTTCCTGTTGTTGCAACACGAAATGCTTCATGAATAATTCTCGATAAATCTTTTACATCTTTTACTAACCAATTATGTTTTGTACATGGACGAGTGATTCCAGTTGTATCACATTCTTGAAACGCATCCGTTCCTATAAGGTGGGTTGGAACTTGACCAGATATACAAACTAATGGTACAGAGTCCATATAAGCATCTGTTAAGGCTGTAACAACATTTGTTGCTCCTGGTCCTGATGTAACTAGAACTACACCAGGTTTGCCTGATGATCTGGCATAACCTTCTGCTGCATGACCAGCTCCCTGTTCGTGACGAACAAGAATATGTTTTACGGATTCATGATTTTTAAGTTCATCATAAATTGGAAGAACTGCACCTCCAGGGTATCCAAAAATGAATTCCACATCTTGATCTTCAAGACATTTGAATACAATTTCTGCTCCTGTTAATAATTTTGGCATTTCGCAATCTAGCTGAAGTTGTGCTGATTGGTCAAGTTTTTGTGGAAAATATTTAGATATTTTTTAAGAAACTATCCAAATTTTTTGGATTAATTTTTTTCCAATCACTCATGTTACCCCTAGCCCAAGTGACTTGTCTTTTTGCATATTGTCTTGTCTTTATTGATATTTTTTCAATAACTTGTTTTAGGGAAAGCCTATTATTTAAAAAATCCTTGATTTCAAGAATTCCTATAGCTTTAGATGCCGTACTATCCTTTGATACTCGAAGTCTCAAAAATTTCTTAACCTCCATTATCGACCCATTTTCTAACATTTTTTTTGTTCTAAAGTTTATTCTCTCAATTAATTCTGATCTTGGAAAATCAACATATATTTTAACAAATTCACTTTTTTTAAAAATGGGTTTTGTCTCTTTATACCAATTAAAAATAGATTTTTTTGTAAAAAATTTGACTTCATATGCTCTTAATGATCTTTGAACATCATTTGGTTTTATCTTATTATTTACTAACGGATCAATTCTAATAAGTTCATTAAAAAAATTATTTTGTCCAATTTTAATATGAAGATTTCTAATTTTTGCTCTAGTTTTTGAAGGTATATTAGTTATTTTTACTAATCCTTCTGTAATTGCTTTAAAATATAAGCCAGTTCCACCAACTAAAATCGGTATTTTATTTTTTTTTTTTATTAATTCTATTCTTTTTTTTACTTGGGCAATCCAATCACCAACTGAAAAATCTTTTTTTGCATCTTTAAAACCAAAAAGATAATGTTTAACATTTTTAGTATCTTCTTTTGACGGTCTTGCTGTTAATACTTTAAAATTTTTATAAACTTGCATACTATCAGCATTGATAATTTCACCTTTAATTTTTTTTGCTAATTTTACAGCAAACTTAGTTTTTCCTGCTGCAGTAGGACCATAAATCAAAATAATTTTTGATTTTAAATCCATTATTTATTTAAGTTTGATACCAATATATCTTCTTTGATTTTGGCTGTTATAAATAACTAATAGTATAGTTTTTTGATTTGAATTTAAAACTTCAGTAGTTATTTGATTCAAGTCATTTGGAGTTCTTATTTTTTTCTTTTGTGCTTCAATAATAATACTGTTTACTTCAATTGAATTTGATAATGGACTATTTTTATCAATATTTAAAATTACTAACCCATCTGTTTGATTGGGTAACTTTCTTTCCTTAATATCTTCATCTGTTAATTTTCTAACTGTAATCTTTAAATTTTCAATTCGAATTTCTTCAGGGGAAGTTTTTTCACTTATTTTAAAATCCTCTGAGGTTTCTAATCTACCTAATGTAACTTTTTTTATAATTTCTTTTTTATTTCTCCAAATTTTTACATCAACTTTTTTTCCAACTTCTGTTTTTGCTACTATAATTGGTAATTCTTTCATCTGGTTAATTTTTTCTCCATTAAATTCTAAAATGATGTCTCCAGCTTTCACACCAGCTTTGGCTGATGGGCTATTTTCAGCAACACTAGCCACTAGTGCTCCCCTTGGTTCACCTAAATTTTCTACGTCTGCAATTTCTTTGGTGACATCTTGAATTCTTACACCTAACCATCCTCTTTTAGTTTCACCAAATTCAATTAATTGATCAATTACAATTTTTGCACTGTTGGATGGAATAGAAAATCCAATTCCAATAGAACCACTTCTCCCAAGAATTGCTGTATTAATTCCAATCACATCTCCATTCATATCAAATAATGGACCTCCAGAGTTTCCAGAATTAATTGATGCGTCTGTTTGAATGTAATCTTCATATCTTGACAAGCCTATCGATCTATTTCTTGCTGAAATTATTCCTGAAGTTACTGTTCCTCCTAATCCAAAAGGGTTTCCAATTGCAATTACCCAGTCACCTATTCTAGCTTTATCTGAATTCCCAAATTTAACTGGTGCAAATTTTTCTTTAGTATCTAATTGCAAAACAGCAATATCAGACAATGGATCAGAACCAATTACTTTTGCATTATACTCTTTATCTCCATTCACTCTTACGATTATATCTTCTGCATCCTGAATTACGTGATTATTTGTTACAACTATCCCTTTTTCATCGATTATGAATCCTGATCCTAACGCCGATGATTTTCTCTCTTGTGGTGTTCCGAATTCTTTGAACATATCTCCAAAAGGTGAACCAGGTGGAAATTGAAAAGGAAATGGGTTTGTACTTGTAACTATTGTCTGAGTAGTAGAAATATTTACTACAGATGGCATTAATTTTTCAGCTAAATCTGCAAAAGACTCTGGAACACCTTTTGAATATGAGCTGATAGTAATACTAAAGAAGATTACAATTGATATTAAGTAAGATTTAAATTTTATCATACTGAGCTTTTTAAATAATAAATAATCACAAATCCTAAAAAAGCAAAAACTAAGCCATAAGTTCTTAATTGACTGTCTTTTACTAACTCTAATTTTTTTAGTATACCTCTCATTTTTGAAGGAAATATGGCATACAAGATTCCCTCAATGAATAATAATAAACCTAAAGCTATAACTAGCTCTCTCATTAAAACTACTGTTGAATTTCAGGTTTTATATTTCCAAAAAATTTAAAGAACTCTGAATCTGGTGACAAAATAAGAGAAGTCTCTCCACCTATCAATGCTTTTTCATATGCTTGCATTGCTCGATAAAATGCAAAAAATTCTGGATCTCTACCAAAAGCGTCAGCAAAGATTTTATTTCTCATACCATCACCTTCACCTTTCATAATTTCAGATTGCTTTTGAGCATCAGCAAGAATTACAGTAACTTCTTTGTCAGCAGTTGAAGTAATTGTTACTGCCATTTCTGCTCCTTTAGCTCTAAACTCTTTAGCTTCCCTTTCCCTTTCTGTTTGCATTCTTCTGTAAATAGCATCACTATTTGCTTGAGGAAGGTCTGCTCTTTTAATTCTAACATCTACAATTCTAATTCCAAAATTCTGCGCCTCATTATTTACGCCCTCTTTAATCAAAGCCATTTGTTTTGATCTATCCTTTGAAAGCAATGTTTGAAGTTCCTCTTGACCCAATACATTTCTTATTCTTGAATTTATAATTGTGGATAACCTTGATCTAGCTACTCTTTCATTTCCAACTGAAATATAAAATTTAAGGGGATCTATTATCTGAAATCTTGCAAATGCATCGACTATCAATCGTTTTTGGTCAGATGCAATAACTTCCTCAGGTGGTGCATCTAAATTTAAAATTCTTTTGTCTAAATAAACTACGTTTTGAATGAAAGGGATCTTAAAATTTAAACCTGGTTTCATAATAATTCTTTTAGGATCACCAAATTGTAAAATAATTGCTTGGTTTACCTCTTTAACAATGATCACAGATAGATAGGCTAAGACACCTATTACGACTAATAAACCAACTAATATTTTTCCAGCTTTCATTTTAATTTGTCACTTTCTTTTTTAATTCTGGTAGAGGTAAATATGGAACTACACCAGATCCTGCATTTTTTTCTATTATCACTTTTTCTATATCTGCTAAAACTTTTTCCATTGTTTCTAAGTACATTCTCTCCTGAGTAACTGCTTTAGCATTTTTGTATTCATCATATATAGAAACAAATCTGCTTGCCTCACCTTCAGCTTTAGCAACTACCTCTTTTTTATAAGCTTCAGCAGCTTGTAAAATCTTAGCAGCTTCACCTCGAGCTCTTGGAATTACATCATTCGCATAAGCCTCTGCTTCATTTTTTGACCTCTCCATATCAGCTCTAGCAGCTTGCACATCTCTAAAAGCGTCAATTACTTGATCAGGTGGGTCTGCTTTTTGCGTTTGTACTTGTGTAATTTGTATTCCACTTTCATAATCGTCTAAAATTGTTTGAATAATTTCTTGAGTTTCAATTTCAATCTTTGATCTACCTTCTGTCAATATTGGTTGAATATCACTTTTGGCAATCACCTCTCTCATGGCTGTTTCTGCAGCTGCTTTAACAGTTCCTTCGGGATCTTGAATTTTAAATAAAAAATTTCCAGCATCTTTAATTACCCAAAAAACTGAAAAATCTATATTAACTATATTTTCATCTCCAGTGAGCATTAAACTTTCCTGTGGCACATCAGCTACTCCTCCACCAGATGAAAATCCGCTATCTCTCTCTGATCTAAAACCAATATCTATTCTATTTACTTTTGTAACTTTTGGAGTTTGAACTGTCTCAACCGGAAATGGTATATGATAATTTAATCCTGGTTGAGTGGTCTTAACAAATTTTCCAAATCTAAGTACTACTCCTTGTTCATCTGGTAAGACTCTATAGAGACCACTAGCAAGCCAAATAAATCCTATAATTAATATTCCAAGAATAATTGGCTTACTCCCTGAAGACGAACCTCCAGGTAAAAATTTTTTAATTTTTTCTTGAATTTCTCTTATAATTTTATCTATGTCAGGTGGAGTTGGACCCCTACCAGATCCATTTCCTCCTCCCGGTGGAGGAGATCCCCATGGGCTTCCGCCTCTTTGTTGAAAATCATCTGACATACACTATCTATATAGTGTCTAATTCATTAAAAACAAGTTAAGATCAAATTATGTCTGATAAAAAGCCTGAACTAAGTGCCGCAATGAAAAACAGGGTAGAACCGAAGGTTTTTAAAAAAAATCCAATACTTGGAACTAAATTTACAATAGCAATTTCAAGTGCCAAAGGGGGTGTTGGGAAATCTACTTTCGCAACTAATCTAGCACTAGCCTTAAAACAAATTGGATGTAAAGTTGGCTTATTAGATGCAGACATTTACGGACCCTCTATACCTAAAATGCTAGGTATTAACGATAAACCCAAAAGTGACGGTAAAAAATTAGATCCAATTATCAAATATGATGTTCAATGCATGTCAATAGGGTTTCTTACTGATCAACAAACTCCTATGATTTGGAGAGGACCAATGGTCACCAGTGCAATTAAGACTTTTACTCAAAAGGTAAACTGGAAAGATTTAGATTTTATCATTGTTGATATGCCACCAGGAACTGGAGATACACAGCTTACTTTTTCCCAAGAAATAAAAATGGATGGAGCAATAATAGTTTCTACTCCTCAAGAGGTTGCTCTCTTAGATGTAAAAAGAGGAATTAAGATGTTTGATAAACTAGATGTTAAAATTTTAGGTTTAGTAGATAATATGAGTTTTTTTATAGCTGATGATGGAAAAAAATATCATCTATTTGGTGAAGGTGGGGTTAGGAAAACTGCTGAAGAATTTAAAAAAGAATTTTTAGGGGAAATACCTATTAACCCAGCAGTAGGAAAATCAGGAGATAATGGTAAGCCAATCGTTGAAGAAAATCCAAATAATGAAATATCAAAAATATTTATAAATCTTGCTAATAAAATTAAATTAACTTATCTTTAAGCTCAAAAGCAGACATCAATTCATTCCACTCACGTTTAGATAATCCTGATTTTTCAATATCTATATTCTCTCCTTTAATCAGTTTTTGAATAATCAACTTTCCTTTAGAAGAAACTTCAGTACCTCCTACTCTATAATCCATAAAAGCTTCATAAGTAATTGGAACCCATCTTTTTAAGGTATCTAACATTATATCTGCGTAAACTCTAATCTCATACTGTGCATGGTGATCTGCTCTTAATCTCAAAAAATTCATTAAGTTTAAAAGATCAGTTTTCCAGTACCATTGAGTGTAAGTATTTAAAGTTAAATTCATTCTTGCAAGCTCTCTTGCTAATCCTTTTTTATTTGTGTCAATAGTGGAACCATCATATCTCTCATTAAGCATTGTTTCATAATTTGAATAAGTTCGTTCAGCATCTTTTTTTAGTAATTCTAAAACTTCTTTAGCTTGTTCACCTTTCAATACATCACCTCTACCTTGTCTATTACTTGTTGATTGAGCAGCTAAATTATCATTACTTGGTAAATAAAATTCTTTATCTAAAATTGAATACCTTGCTGAATATTCATTTACATTAGCTGTTCTATGTCTAATCCATTGACGAGCAATAAAAATAGGCAATTTGATATGATATTTTATTTCACACATCTCAAATGGAGTACTGTGCCAATGACGCATCAAGTATTTAATTAATCCTTTATCTGTAGAAACTTGCTTTGTTCCTTTTCCATAAGAAACTCTTGCCGATTGAACAATAGAAGTATCATCGCCCATATAATCAACAACACGGATAAAACCGTGATCTAAAGCAGGTAAGGCTTCATATAAAATTTTTTCTAATTCAGGAGCAGTGACTCTTTTTGTCTTATGACTTTGAGATTGTTGACTAATAATCTCATTTATTTGGTCTTTTGTTAACTTCATGATTGTTATTGAATATAATGTATTTCCTTTTATATTAATAAAGTTGGTTTTCCAACTATGACGATAAACGAATTTCGAAATAACCATTGCGGACGTGGGGGCAGTACCCACCACCTCCACCATTACAACTT
>MDTE01010627.1_pt1 | contig 23122 bp, 16 predicted proteins | sample 811231 | NCBI WGS metagenome assembly MDTE01 (sample SAMN05326651, study PRJNA326480) | marine metagenome | isolation source: seawater | place: Indian Ocean: Red Sea | collected 2010 | reverse complement strand
CGGAAGAAGCAACACCAGAAAAACTAGCTTCAATTTTACATAACCCAATGATTGAGAGGGCAGCAGTTTCCGGATCACATGATTGTTCGCAGGGTTCATGGCCCAATCTTGAATTCCCTGAGCAACCCTCAGCAATATTTCAGAAACCGACCACAGTCGACCTCGATGTTAGTGACGAAGAACTCTTAATAATCAGTGAAAAGGGACTCCTAGCACTCAATTTGGAAGAGATGAAGGCAATTCAAGCTCACTATTCCGATCCCAATGTCAAAAAAACTCGTGCCCGGCTGGACCTACCTCCTGACAAGCCAACTGATGCAGAGTTAGAGTGTTTAGCTCAGACTTGGTCGGAGCACTGTTCACACAAGATTTTCGCTGCCAAGATTAGACATCTTGACAACGTCACTGGCGAGGTCACTACAATCAACTCCCTATTCAAGACCCACATAATGCAGCCAACACTTGACATCCAAAAAGAGGTAGACTGGCTGCTGAGCATCTTTCATGATAACTCCGGAGTAATTTCTTGGAACGACGAATGGAGTGTGTGTATAAAGGCCGAGACGCACAACAGCCCCAGTGCCTTGGATCCATTCGGAGGAGCCATTACGGGAATAGTGGGTGTGAACAGGGACATCCTTGGAACAGGATTAGGGGCCAGGCCAATCGCAAATACCGATGTTTTCTGTTTCGGCCCTCCTGACTACTCCGGACAAATCCCCCGCGGTCTATTCCACCCTTCGAGAGTCTTCAGAGGAGTTCATTCTGGAGTCAGATCGGGTGGAAACGAATCAGGGATCCCAACAGTCAATGGAGCAATTGTGTTTGACGAGAGATACATCGGAAAACCACTAGTCTTCTGCGGTACAGTTGGAATTATGCCCCGCACTCTGGCCGATGGAAGGGAGAGCCACGTGAAGACGCCCAAGCCTGGTGACGTGGTCTACATGGTTGGTGGAAGAGTTGGAAGTGATGGGATTCACGGAGCGACGTTCTCCAGCCTGGAATTAACCGAAGAGAGCCCTAGCTCAGCAGTTCAGATTGGCGACCCCATCACACAGAAAAAGATGCTTGACATGATTCTAGAGGCTAGGGACGAGGGGCTTATTCAAGTAATCACAGACAACGGCGCAGGAGGCCTTTCTAGCAGTGTTGGAGAGATGGCAGAACTCACAGGCGGGGCCGAGTTAGATCTCGGCAAGGTCCCTTTGAAGCAGGCAGGACTGTCCTCTTGGGAGATACTGGTCTCTGAGTCACAAGAGAGGATGACAGTAGGCATCAGACCCGAAGATTGCGAGAAGTTCGAGGATCTAGCCAGACTGCATGAGGTGGAAGCCACGGCTGTCGGGTCTTTCACCGACTCCGGAGCCTTCGTGGTTAGTCATGGAGAGACGCCAGTTGCACATCTGCCCATACAATTTCTCTTTGACGGATGTCCCCAGCTCCAGCTCCATTCAGAATGGGAACCCCCTGTTCACATGCCCGTAGAAACTCCCGATCTGGGCGAGGAAGGAATGGGACATATTCTCTCTAGGCTTCTAGCTAGGCCAAACGTAGCCAGCAAGGAGTGGTGGGTTCGTTCCTACGATCACGAAGTGATCGCCCAGAGCGTCATTAAGCCATTCTGCGGAAAAAATCACGATGCCCCCGGGGACGCTGCGGTGATAGCTCCAATCCAAGGGGGGACTCAGGGTTTGGTTATTTCAAACGGCATCGCACCTCGGTACTCTGACATAGATTCCTATGCTATGGCAGCTGCCACTGTAGATGAAGCTCTGAGGAATGCAGTATGTGTCGGGGTTGATCTGGATGTTATCTCCGGTCTAGACAACTTCTGCTGGCCCGATCCCATTGAATCTTCGAAGACTCCCGATGGGAGATACAAGCTCGCCCAGCTAGTAAGAGCTAACAGGGCGCTTGATGACGTTTGCAGGGCATACAGGCTGCCATGCATAAGCGGAAAGGACTCAATGAAGAACGACGCCATGATGGGAGGTGAGAAGATCAGCGTTCCACCAACATTGCTATTCACCCTACTCGGGAACCATGAGGACGTCCGCAAAGCTGTCTCCTCGGATTTCAAGAAACCAGGAGACCGGATTTTTCTGGTCGGCGAAACTCACCAGGAACTAGGAGCCAGCGAATTAGCATTCATGCTGAGGGATGATGGCTTAGGAGGAATCGGTGGAACCGTGCCGGAGATTGATCCAGAGAGGAACATGTCAGCATACAGGGCACTAACTTACTCAATGAAGAGGGGACTAGTGTCAAGTGCACATGACTGCAGCGACGGCGGCTTGGCAGTAGCTCTAGCAGAGTGCTGCTTCGGATCTGACTCCGGAGCCTCAATTGACATTTCTCCCCTCTGGTCAGACTGCTCACATCTGGACGAGTGGGGGGCCCTTTTCGGCGAGAGCCTCGGTAGGATTCTAGTCAGCGTCAGACCGACAGATAAGAAGGAATTCGAGGAATCCATGAAAGGGGTTTGCTGCCACTATCTAGGGACAGTATCAGAGGGCGACAGCATCTCTGTATCGAGAGATGGGGAGGACATTCTTCGAGCGTCAATGTCGGAGATGAGGAAGTCCTGGAAGGGGACGCTATACGGAGGTGGACTATGATGCAACCCAAGGTAGCAGTTTTGTCGGGGTTCGGGATCAATTGCGAGACGGAGACAATGGCAGTCTTCCAAATGTCTGGGGCCCATTCTGACAGGGTCCACGTCAACAGCCTCGTTAATGGAGAAGCTACTCTCTCAAACTACCAGATTATGGCAATCCCCGGAGGTTTCTCCTTCGGTGACCACTTGGGTAGCGGTAGGCTAATGGGAAACAGACTCCGATTTGGGTTGAGGGAACAGGTCAGACAATTCGTCAGGGACGGAAAACCAGTAATCGGAATATGCAACGGCTTTCAGGTTCTTGTCAAGATGGGTCTGTTACCCGGTGACTATGAAGTCTCACTAACGCAGACTGCGTCCCTGGCCCTCAATGACAGCGGCCATTACGAGAACAGGTGGACAACTCTCGAGTTCGACCCTAAAAGTCCATGCATCTGGACAAAGGGCCTTGAGCGCATTAGAGTCCCAGTACGGCATGGAGAGGGAAAATTCGTCACAGACAATCCCACTTTGCTGGACACATGGGCAGAGGCCGGCCAACTGGTCGCGAGGTATGTCGATCCTTCGATGAGATACCCGAGCGCCAGCGACAACACCCTACCCTACCCTATCTCCCCAAATCAGAGTTGGAGGAACGTGGCCGGTGTCTGTGACCCGACCGGATTGGTTTTCGGGCTGATGCCACATCCCGAGGCAAACCACTCAACTTGGCTGGGAGCAACATGGACTAGGGAAGAAGTTGAGCATGGTGAGGGAGAGGGGATACCCATTTTCAAGAACGCCGTTAGTCACGTGATAAATCATACTAGTTGATCCAAGACTCTCTTCGATGCAGCCAAAATAAGTACCACAACGAGAAGCGCCCTTACCCCTCTCTGGGTCGAAATTACAGATCCGTACCTAGAGCCTACTAATCCCCCAGCAAGCACTGCCGCTGCGAATGGAAACAATAGGCTAGCCTCTAGATCCAGACGCCCTCCCAATCCTGCCCCAATCAGCCCAGACATGGAGTTCAGCCAAACAAAAAGAGCAGTGGTGGCTGCTGCCTCCTTAGCGGAAGCCCATCTTCCCAGCATCAGAATAGGAAGCAGAAAGATGCCCCCGCCGATTCCAATCACACCACTTGCCAGACCGATCCCTCCTCCCACTGCGAAGGCCCTCGGCATGCTTGGGCGGGACACTTCACTCACACCAGCTGCAGTAGATACCAGCCTCCATGCCGCTACCAGCAATGCCAATGTGAGCAAAGAGTCGTACAACCACCCCTCCACTAGCATGAAGCCCCCTAGAGCAGCCATAGGGACACTCGCAGTAATGAAGGGAAAGGAAAGCTCCCTCACATGAAATCCCGATCTATTGTAGTTCCAGAATGCGATCCCAGCAACGATTAGATTCAGAGACCATGCATACTGCTTCAGCCAAATCGCTTCTGCGGCTGCGAAAGAGGTCATCGAAAGAACCGCTAGATATCCAGATGCGCCTCCCAATCCTACGGAAGAGTAGAGAGCAGCTACAGCGAAAAGTGCGATGATGACCAACATCAGCTCTATGGTAGCCACGAGGATCGCTTTGGGAAGGACACTTCAACTCCACCGTTTGTCGAGACTCATGGAGGTGGGCGTAACCCTAGAACGGGCCTTAGAGATCGCTAACCAATATCCCTTGGCGAAAAAAGAGGAGAAACTGCCTTTGATGATGGCTTCTGGAAGAATACTTTACTCCGATCTCAAATCGAAGGTAGATGACCCAAGGTTCGACAACTCCGCTATGGATGGATGGGCAGTTAGAGAGGCAGACTGCAAGGAAGAAGGAACCATCTTGAGGATTGTGGGGACCAGTCAGGCCGGCTCAGAAGAAATCCCAATTGTCGGTTCTGGCGAAGCGTGCAAGATTATGACTGGTGCGCAGATTCCAGAGGGAGCCGATGCAATCGTCATGGTAGAAGACTCAACGACCCAACCAAACAATGTAACGATCAACGGACCGGCCAGACCAGGGTTCATCCGTCGGAAGGGGGAAAATCTCGCCCAGGGAACAGTTGCCTTGTCCTCGGGAACCGTCCTCACTCCAGCTTGTATTTCTCTCGCTGCAACAATGGGCTATGCCGATGTGAGCGTAGTGGGGAAACCGAAAATCGCCGTGATTGGGGTCGGGGACGAATTGACACCTCCAGGAGAACCCCTTTCCGAGAGCTCGATTTACGAATCCAACACCTTTGGGATCTCATCGTTGGTGGAAAAGATGGGGGGGACACCCAGACGCTTGGATCTGATCAAAGACAGCATCGACCACCTAAGAGAAACACTAGTTGAAGCAGCGGAGTCCTGCGACGCCATCATTACCAGCGGAGGAGTCAGCATGGGGGAGTGGGATATCGTTCGTAGAATCATGGAGCAAGAGGGGGATGTCAGATTTTGGAAGATTATGATGAGACCCGGTGGCCCACCTCTTTTCGGCACTTGGATGGGGAAGCCTATTTTCGGGTTACCCGGAAACCCAGTCAGCAGCCACGTCGTCTTCACGGTACTAGTAGCCCCTTGGATGTCCTCGAGCATGGGTGTCCACGAAGCCTCAAGACCCAGACTATCCATCCGAGTAAGAGTGATGATGGAAGAACCCCTCAAGGGAGCTCCGGGAAAGCTGTGTATGAGGAGAATTTCAATCAGACAAGAGGGAGACAAATTGATTGGCTCGACCAGAACTCATCAGGGGAGCGGCAACATCCACAGCATGGTCGCACATAACGGGCTTTCTCTGCTTCCTCCGGACTCGGATTGCGAAGAGGGAGACACTATCCATGCCCTTTGGCTAATCTAGTCATTAACCCTAAGTGCGCCCGATTTCGATAAATCAACATGTTCGCATTAGTAGTAGTAAGGAAATCCCAACTCCCTGTGAGAAGATATCTCAGGCATGGTTTCAAAGGAGCGCGCTGTGACTGATTACTCCGGACAAGGTGATGCGATGCCCGACAGAAAGAAGAACGGCTTCTCAGAGGAGGGTTGGATAGAGGTAAAGGGAGCAAGGACCCATAATCTGAAGAACATCGACGTCAGCATTCCACGAGGAAAGTTCGTCGTAATCTCTGGGGTCTCAGGATCTGGAAAATCGAGCCTAGCATTCGACACCCTCTATGCAGAGGGCCAGAGACGTTACGTAGAGAGCCTCAGCTCATACGCACGACAATTCCTAGGGCAAATGAAGAAGCCCGATTGCGATTCCATCGAAGGGCTGTCTCCAGCAATCAGTATTGATCAGAAGCAGGGTAGCCACAACCCCAGATCCACCGTAGCCACTGTTACAGAGATGATGGACTACATGCGACTTCTCTGGGCGAGGGTAGGACTTCCACATTGTCCAGAGTGCGGCCGGGAGGTTAGCAGGAGAACAGTTCAGGAGATTGTTGACGACGTCCTATGGCGTTTCGAGGGTCATGCAATAGCTATTTGGAGCCCAGCAATCAGGAATCGCAAAGGAACACACGCCGATTTATTCAACGCGTTAGTGGACCAAGGATATCTAGCTGGGAAGGTCAACGGAAGAGAGGCCAGCTTCGAAGACCCCCCCAGGCTTGAGAAGAATCTTCGACACGACATCGACGTCAGAGTAGACAGGATGCTTCTAACACAGCCGAATAGGCAGAGACTAACGGAAGGGGTCGAGGCCGGATTGCGCCTCGGAGCAGGCTCCGTCGCAGTAGAGAGTCTAAGTGCACCCAAACCAGGGGAAGACAATGCAGAAGAACAGCGTTTCAGGACTCAGGAGGGAGAGGTAATCGCGTACTCAGAGGAATTTGCATGCCCAACCCACGGTTCCTTCCTCCCTGAGATGAGCCCTAGAGTATTCTCCTTCAATAACCCCCTAGGTGCTTGCCCTACTTGCCAGGGTTTAGGTGTGGAGAGATCCTTCTCACATGACCTTGTGATAGACAGGACAGCCACTGTGGGAGAGGGATGCATCAGGCCTTTCAGGAGATCAATGATGTCTGGTTGGTATCGTAGTCAGATGACTCAGACATGCGACCACTTCGGTATACCGACAGATGTCCCCTTCGGAGAACTGGACGAGGACAGCCGCGACATCATGCTCAATGGCTCTGGGGGCGAAGCAATCAATTTCGAATTCAACTCCGAGAAGGGGTCTTCATACACAATGTCTAGACCTTGGGAGGGAGTCTTCTCCAGACTGGCACGAACATACAAGGACACGAGCTCAGAGCGCACAAGGTCAAGGCTATCTTCATTCATGACGGACGAGCCATGTACTAACTGCCGCGGTGACAAACTAAACGATGCCGTCTGCAAGGTGACAGTCGGAGGGATAAACCTCCCTGGGATATCGAGTTGCAGCGTACTTGAAGCACTAGCTGTGGTCCAGAACTGGAGACTAGGCGGCTTGGATGACACCTGGGATAAACTCGACAGGGACGCCCCAGAAAGCATCACAGTAAAAACCACGCAGAGACTAGACGAGCGTTCCATGTACATAGGAAAGGAAATAATCAAGGAGATAGAGTCTAGACTCCGGTTCCTTGCTTTGGTCGGACTGGATTACCTGACACTTGACCGAAGGGCCAACACACTTTCGGGAGGCGAGAGCCAGAGGATACGATTAGCAACCCAGATTGGCACACGACTAACCGGAGTAATGTATGTATTAGATGAGCCCAGCATAGGCCTCCATGCAAGGGATAACGATAGATTGTTGCAGACTCTTCGTGAACTCACCGATTTGGGAAACACACTGCTGGTGGTAGAGCACGACGAGGCTACGATGAAGCAGGCTGACTGGCTTGTTGACCTAGGTCCCGGCGCTGGAAAAGATGGAGGAAGGCTAATCGTAAATGGCTCGTATGAAAAACTCCTAAACAGCGATGAAAGCCTGACAGCTGCATATCTTTCAGGAAGACAAAGCATCCCAATTCCTCACGATAGAGTCGATCCTCACAAAGACAGGTGGCTGACGATATCTGGAGCAAGACAGAACAACCTCCAAGATATTGAAGTCAGAATTCCTTTGGGTTGCATGGTTGCTGTCACAGGTGTTTCGGGGTCTGGAAAGTCCTCCTTAGTCACCGAGACTCTTGCACCCGCGCTTTTGAGAGAACTACACGGAACAGACTCTACTCCCGGTGCAGTGGACTCAATCTCAGGTTTAGAAATGGTGGACAAGGCCATAGTTATCGACCAGTCCCCGATTGGAAGAACTCCCCGCTCGAATCCCGCAACATACACAGGGGCGTTTGGACCCATTAGGGAGCTTTTCAGTCAAACAAAGATGGCCAAGGAGAGAGGTTACGAGCCAGGGCAGTTCTCATTCAACGTTCGAGGTGGCAGATGTGAGGCATGCAGCGGTGCAGGATCCACTAAATTGGAGATGAACTTCTTACCCGACGTATGGGTAACCTGTGAGATTTGTAAAGGAAAGAGATACACCAGGGAGACACTAGAGGTAAAGTGGAGAGGGAAGAACATCCACGACATATTGCAGATGAGTGTGGATGAAGCATGCGGTTTCTTCGAGAACCAACCAAGGATACACAGAATTCTCGAGACTGTAAGGGATGTAGGCCTCGGATATATTCGCCTCGGCCAGCCCGCAACCACTCTCTCTGGAGGTGAGGCCCAGCGCGTGAAGCTGGCCACGGAACTCCATCGGCCACCAAGGAAGCACACTTTCTACATCCTAGATGAACCCACTACTGGTCTGGCTCTGTCAGATGTAAACCAACTAATCGAGGTTCTACTTCGATTAAGGAGGAAAGGCCACACAGTGATTGTTATCGAACACCATCTTGACGTAATTAAGTGCGCGGATTGGATTATTGACCTAGGCCCTGAAGGTGGCGAACTCGGAGGAGAGGTGGTGGCCGAGGGTCCCCCAGATGTAGTTGCAAGGGAACCAGGAAGCTATACTGGACACCACTTAATCGGATTGATTTGAAACCAGTCATGGCCAACCCTTGAGAAGGGCGGCCATCATCGCATCAATATGTACCGTTCAAGGAACCCTGCCCTGACTGACTCGACATTCGAGAAAAGTGCATACTCAAACTCCCCTTGGTGGGATGATCAAGAATCTAACTTGATGACAATGGAAGGAACTACTGAGAAGACCGGCATCCTGCTCATTCTCTTAGCAACGACTGCAATCGCAACTGCGATGTTCATGCCTGTTAGCGGATTTCTAGCTATTTTGGGAGCCATTGCAGCGTTCATCATAGCATTAGTAGTCATTTTCTCTGGATCCATGAGTCCAACATTAATTTGCACCTACGCGGTTTTTCAAGGAATGTTCCTCGGAGGCATAACATGGCTTTTTGAGGGATATTTTCCGGGAATAGGAATTCTCGCCGTTGTTCTGACATTCGTGATTCTCGGGTCTATGATTGTGATTTATCGTGCTGGCATTATTCAGTGGAATAGAAACACACAGATTGCAGTGTCATCGGCCTTTTTTGCAATTCTGGCTATATACATTACATCATTTGTTGGTTGGATTTTTGGTTGGTTTACAGTTCCTTACATTCATGAAGCGTCTCCAATTGGCATTGCTTTCTCACTTTTTGTAATAGCAATCGCCTCATTATGCCTTGTTGCTGATTTTGACTTTATCGAGAGGGGCGTCGAGAGGGGCGCTCCTAAGCAACTAGAGTGGAGGGCAGCCTTCGGCCTCATGGTGACACTGATTTGGCTCTACTTGGAGATACTCGAGCTTCTGTCTAAGATAGCAATTTCGAGGCGCTAGTGAATGCAACTAGATCTCATCTTAGCACTTGCTGGTGCTGGCATTGCTCTTGGCGTGTTTGAAGGGATAAGGCCTGGACCACTCCTCACCATGGTAATCAGAGAGACGCTTACAGGAGGCTGGTCTGCAGGAGCTAGGGCAGCTTTAGCGCCAATATTCACAGACGGACCTATTATCATAGTGAGCATTTTTCTATCCGGATGGATAGCAGACCAGCCTACTGTCCTATTCCTGATCTCCATTCTAGGTGCTGGCTTCCTAGTTTGGTTTGGAATTGACTGTTTCAGAATAGAGCCACCTGACCCAGACTTGGGCCAAGAGGAGATCACCGGCTCTTTCATGAGAGGTGTGATCACAAACTTACTGAATCCCAATGTCTACGTTTTTTGGTTCCTCATCGGGGGCCCACTAATGGCTTCTGCAGCGGATGAAGAACCCTTAGCCCCCGTGGCCTACGCTCTCTCTTTCCTGATCTCGATAATTATCGTAAAGATGACGATAGCATTATTCTTCCATCGTACTAGAGGATCCTTGTCGCCCACAGCTTACCGAACAGCTCTCGGAATTTGTGGTCTAGGGATGTTTGGCTTCTCCCTTGGTTTCGTATTCCAGGCCTATGGTCTGATTCCCGAGGTTTTCGCTTAGAGTGTAACGGGTCCACCAAGGGGAAGAGGATGGAGCACCTCATCTCGCAGAGTAGGGCCAATGGCCATCGTCCCGTAAATACCAATCTCGCCACCGACGTTATGAGCATGACCGAACCAGGCTCTTCCGTACTGGTCTATGGCTATGTCATTGAAGTCACCAAACCCTCCGCATCTGTTGTAACCGCAGTCAGCAGAGGTGTCCAATGGGTCGCCCCAAGCATTTACTTGAACAGTCGTCAACAGAGGCATCTCACTAAATGCATCCGTGATTACGGTCAAATATCCGTTCCAAGTATCACCACCGGAGTCACCTAGGTAACCTAGAGCTACTTTGCCAGCGCCTCCGGCAGTAATTACAGGAAAGCCAGTTCCATTCAACCCAATTGGAGGAGCTACCATTATTGGGGCACTCCAAGTACCACCCTCGTCTCTTGAGTATGAATAGTATGGCATATTGTCGAAACCCATCCAGAACGCATGTACATTGTCTTCCGAGTCAGTTGCTACCTGCGCCTCCTCGAAGTTCCAAGTCTCTGCTGTTCCAGTAGTTTCTGTTGGAAGTGGGTGTTCGGTCCAAGTCAGACCACCATTTGCGCTTCTGTAAATGGAGTAACCCTCACCTCCGTCGCAACCTCTGTTCCCTCTGTAGAAGTTCCCATTCTCACTCCCAGTGATATGTCCGGTGAGTCCACCACTTTCACAGTCAGAGGGAGCTCCCGGTAACTCAGGACCCCATGTCGCCCCACCATCGTTGCTCGCAGAGCAAACAGGATAGGGATAGTTTCCGTTAACGCAGAACACCCAGGTAGTCTGGTGGAAGGCTGCAGGGTAGGGAGAGGAAGCGATGGTCTGGTGATCTTGCACGGACCACCCAGTAGCCACTGTAGGCCCCACCCAACTCTGTCCTTCGTTATCTGACCACTCGACGGTCATTCCTAGAAGCGCATGCATATCGAACTTCATGATTCGGTCAGTCCATGGATCCACGTACACGTAAGGGTCATTGCTGTTAACCACTGGAAGAAGGGCACTGTAGACATCCTCGCAAACGTATTCACTAATGTTCTGCATCATTATCATTCCAGAGCATCTTACTATTGCTGTGGATCCAGCGGCTCCATTCCCCCAACTGGTCATGTACAAGTTATCCAGAGAGGTGATTCCGATTGTGGGCTCGAAAGTAGTCATCCCTATCCCATAGTATGTTCCGATTGCACATACCGGAGCATTATCTCCCACAAGAACTGAAGTCCCGTTGAAAACGTCTGAGACACTGGTCGCGTCCGTGGCATTCCCATAATGATACCATGTGGTATTGCTAATGGAACCCCCATGGTCTGAGCATAGGACTTCGAAAACACCAGATTCCTCGATAACCTCCTCTTTCTGTCCAAAGCATCCTCCAAATGGGGCCGAAGCAATAACAAATACCATGCTTAGAGCAAAGACTCGCACATTATTCCGGCATAGTCATCCATACATCAGTTAACCGGCTGAATCACCCAAGCAGGAGCGTCGAGTTTCCACCTTCTGGAAGAGGATCTAGGTATGCTAGCTCACCATAAAGAGACGGGCCTTCCATCAGGGTACCAATTATCGCTTCTTGAAAACCAGCTGTGTTGTGTGCGAGAGCTATCCAAGGCCTACCTTCATCGTCGATCTCCACATCGATGAAATCCCCGAATCCTCCGCATCGCACGTCGCCACAATCTGGGGTGATGTCTAGGGGGTCTTCTGGGTGGTTCAGTGCAACGCTAGTGATAAGTGGCCTCTCCGAAAATGAGTCAGTCATAATCGCCATGTATCCCGACCAACCTCCAGTGCTCGTGTTTTCGTCGTAATCGCTTGATTCACCGATATAACCTACCACTACTCTGCCTTCTGCCCCTGCGAAGATTGTGGGAAAGCCAGTCTCATTTACTCCCGGAGCTGCCACCATCATCGGTTGGCTCCAAGTCTCACCCTGATCCTGGGAGTTTGCGTACCAGGGCATCAGATCGTCCCCAATCCATGTAGCGTGGACGTTTCCACCATCGTCAACAGCTGTCGCCACTTCGTGAGCATGCCAACCGTCCTGCATTCCAACTTCTGTAGTGATCGTATGCTCTGACCAAGTGTAACCCCCATCCAGAGATCTGTAAACAGCAGGCCCTTCGCAGGAAGGATTCCCTCTGTATACAGATCCGTCTATTCCCCCTGCAACATGACCATGGAGGCCGGAGCACTGGGGAAAGCTTTCCACTGGGAAACCGATTCTCTGAATGTCCCAAGACAAACCTCCGTTCAATGACCTGGAGCATTGGGCACCCGCTGCAGGCGATCCTGTGTTAATACAGTAGACGTAGATAACAGGATGGAATGCCGTTACGCCTGCAGGGGGTGGCATAGAGGCAATGCTCTGATGGTCTTGGGTGACGTAGTAACCCTCTACGGGGTACGGGATGCTCCAAGACTCCCCATCGTCATCTGAGAACTCAACGAACATTGCAGCCAGAACATGCATATCGAACTTGACCAATCTATCTGTAAACTTGTCAACATAGATGTAAGGGTCATTTGAATTCGGCGTCTGACCAGAGTCATCGTCTATCTGACCAAAGGGCCCCACATCTTCCCAGGTCTGCCCCTTGTCGGTAGACCTGATGATGTGAGTACCGTCTCCAAGACCGTTATAGTTCGTAAAGAAAATCGCCCCAGACGAAGTGATTCCAAGCGTCGGCTCAAAGGTGTCAAATCCCGTTCCGTAGTATGTTGCACTTGTGAAGAACGGGGTGCTGTTCCCAGATAACTCAGTACTGATGTTTAACGAGACAAGTAATTCAGAATCCGTAGCATCCACTGCCCATCTTTCTGAAGGCGATCCTGGGAAGTGGTACCAGGTAGTAATCGGAATATCTCTGCCGAAATCGAAAGATCCCCCTGCAACTTCCACTTCCACTTCTTCCTCCCACCAGGTGCATCCAGTCACCATCGAGGAAAAAATCAGCAAGCAAATCAGTTGCGCTACCCTCCTCATTGCAATCACCTGAGCCAGTTTTTCTCCAGAATCGGGGGAATGGTGTCCAGCAAAGATTCCTTCGGGGACCTCCAATCCATTCCTAGATCTCTCTCAGCGGGACTAGCATCCCAAAAAAGCCTCTTACCAAGATGCATCCTGGCCCATGAAAGACTCACCCTTGGATGGAAAATTGATACTACGAGAGACAAAAGGTAAGGGATTTGCCTAGTAGGAACCTTGAGACTGGGGTTTTCGGATTTGATTGCCCTAGCAACGTCTTTCCACCACATTTGACCTGAAACCACCAAGTATCTTCCCGCGTTTTTACCCATGGTCAAGGCTCTGACGTGTGCCTCAGCAACATCCCTAACGTCAACTATGCTGATGTGCATAGGGATTACGAAAGGAACCTCCCTCTTTAGCAGCATCATTATGAAGGAAGGGCTTCCTCTAAGATGTCTTCTTGATAATGGAGGTCCGAGGACAACACAAGGATTGATTGTAACCATTCTTGGGCCATTGTCTTTGGAATCATGCCATTCCCTAACAAGCATCTCTGCGGAATACTTAGCCAAACCGTACGGGTTATCCACAATATTGGCGTCATCTGCCCAAGTTTCAGTAGTCAGAACCTGCCCATCGCTCCATTTTTGTGGCCTAATTGCAGCAGTCGAAGAGGTGTGTACCAAACACTCAACTGTTTCAGTAGAGTCTATTGCGTCCAGAACGTTTCGGGTTCCGATGACACTGGGGTCTACGATCTTCTTCTGGGGGTTTCTGGAATTCAAGACGACTACAGCCGCTGTGTGGATTACTTGCATGCATCCAGAGACGGCCTTTCTTACAGATTCAGAGTCCAGTAAATCCATCTCAACGATTTCTAGCTGGCCTCCTTCAGCTATTTCCATCTCCATGAGGTGATCTACTCTATCCGGATCCGAAGCATCTCTGACCGTGGCCCTAACTGATGCTCCTTTGGAAAGCAGATTTGCAACTATGTGGCTTCCTATGTAACCGCTCGCCCCAGTTACAAGCACTACTCCCTGTTCCCCTTGTGACTCGGACACGCCCATTGTTAACTACGCATCTCCTTTGACTTTACTGGAGGCCGAGAGAGTTGGGGACCACCAGTTGGCTCGCCCCATTAGACGCATCGCGGATGGCACTACTATGGCTCTGACTATTGTCGCATCCACGAAAACTGCTACGGCGAGAGCAAAACCAATTGATTTGATGATCATCACGTCTGCGAAGATGAATCCCGAGAATACGGCTATCATTATCGCCGCTGCTCCAGTGATTAGTCTTCCAGATGCCTGCAGTCCCTCTGAGACCGCACGTGTGTTGTCCTCGGTCTCCAACCATGACTCGTGAATCCTGGATAGCATCAGGACTTCGTAATCCATCGAAAGGCCAAATGCAATCCCGAAGACAAGGGGGGGCACCATTAGGTCGAGGGGCTGGGGGGTGAAGTTCAGCGGGCCTGACAACAAACCATCTTGGAATACAACCACTATCAGCCCGAATGAAGCCGAGATTGATAGTATGTTCATGAAGACTGCCTTTATTGGCACTAATACTGAGTGAACTTGGAACCATACCAACACCATGGTTACAAGAAGAACGAAGGTCAGGGCTACTGGAATCCTCTCTTTGAGGTGCTCCTTCATGTCGACCTCGTAAGAAGTCCAACTTCCCACTAGGACTTCCTCTTCGCTGGAGGAGGTGAACATCCGCACGTCCTTGATCAGCCTCTCAGCTTCGTCGCTTCCGCTGGGGTACTCGATGGGCACGCTGATCATCGCCACAGAATCCGAGACTGTTGTCATCCACTCAATGCGCAGGTCCTCTGGCCAATTCTCTAACTCAGTATCGAAGAGAGAGGGATTGCAAAGCGGATGACTCACGCTGATTACTCCCTCCACGGTCGCCACCCCTTCGCACACCTCTGCCACTTCTGAGGACAGAGACTTCGAAAACGGGTCTTGCCCCTCTTCGAAAACGACTACTAATGGGACCACCGAGGCTGTGAAGGCGGGAAACTCGTCCTCTAGTATCTCGTACGCTTGTCTGGACTCTAGGTCGGGGGGCAGGGTGGCAAGTCCACCAGCTGTCAGCTCCACGTGAAGGAATGGGACTCCCAATAATAGCAGGAACCCCATCGATGGAACAAGCCATCCTACGGGGTTCTTCATGACCCTCCTGGAGAAATTCTCCCAGAACCTGCCTTCGTCCTGTCCCCAGGGGATGGGGACTCGGAGCCGATCTATTCCATGCCCGATTAGTGAGAGCAAAGCCGGGAGAAGGGTAAGTGAGTAGATCAACGCTCCAATTACAGCAAGGAATGCACCCATTCCCATTGATGGCATGTGCGTGGCTGTGAAGTAGAAAAGCGAGCAGAGCCCAACGGCTACGGTAGCTCCTGAGAAAAGAATCGCTCTTCCGGCGGTATCCATCATGGTGGCTATAGCCCCCTCGACGTCCTGTCCCTTCCCAAGCTCCTCACGGAACCTGCTGATCATGAATAGGCTGTAGTCGATCGAGACCGCGAGCCCGATTAGTGTGATCATCGAAACCGAGTACTGAGTCATTGAGAACCAGCTTGAGATGAAGTAAGACAACCCAGTGGCCATTGGGAACATGCATAATGCCACTGCCATGGGTAACATGGAGGCTACTACGGTCCTGAAAACGAAGAGTAGGATGATTAGTGAGAGCGGAATGCCGATTATCTCTGCTCTAATCTGATCGTCCTTCAACATCCTATCGAAGTCTGTATCAATGATTAGGCTGCCAGTGACTAGAACCTCCATTTGGTCACTATCCACAGCATCCTTGATCCCCCCTAACTCCTTTGCAATCTCCTCTTCGCTTCCATTGAATTCCACGAACACCGCGACTCTGTGCTTATCGATCGATACGTGGCGAGCTAGGTGCCCTGGATCATCTGGGTTGTCATAGGCGAGGCTGATCACCAGAACATCCAGTGAGACCGATTCAAGACCCTTCAGTGACTCCCTAACCTCTTTCTCGAATTCTGGATGGTCCCACTCCAGAGATTCGTGGGTGAAAATGTAGCTAACGCTGTTAGTCGATACAATCGGTAGCTCATCATTCACAAGCTCTAGTGCTCTCCCTGATTCTATGGACGTGGGAGGAGAGTTCCCGTCATCGAACTCGTTTCCCTGGGAGATTAGAATTACAGACACTAGAATGGAAGCTATAGAAGCTGCAATGACCATGTTCCTGCTTCTATGAATGACCCTCCCTGAACGCGAAAGCAAAGCTTCCATGAAACCCCCGCCAAACTGGAGTTTATGTATCTCACTAGATGCAAATTAGAAGATGCATCATAGAACAAGGGAACCTACGGATTCCACAACAAGAGACGGACTCATCCCGCTTTCCTTGAGATCTTCAATGGTAGCTTCCCCGGAAAGGACCAGGATCCCATGAACTCCTGCCCTTTCGGCCATCTCCATATCGGTATATAGGCGGTCCCCGACCATAGCACAATTGGATGCATTCAACCCAAGCTCCTCGATTTTATGCAGAATCATCCCCTCATTCGGCTTTCCACAGACGTGAACCGGCCTTGCTCCTGTTGTGGCCTCGAAAAGAGCCATGTAGGCTCCAGTATCCGGTAGTCCTCCATCTGGGGAGGGACAGACAATGTCAGGATGGCTGGACACCATCGGGACCTCTCGGTGTAGATGAATGGAGGCCTTGGCCAACTTCTCATAGCTCACTTCGGTGTCATACCCTAGAACCACATACTCTGGCTCTTTGGAATCAGTTACTAGGCCTTGCTCCTCAAGCATCCCCCTCATCCCCTCCGTTCCGACTAGGAAAACCTCGCTCACTTCCTCTTTGGATAGCCAAGATATCAGATCATGGGTAGAAAGCAGAACTTCATCAGCTCTAGCTTCAATCCCCATTCCTTCGAGCTTCTCCAAGTACTGGCTTACTGACTTGCTTGAATTGTTTGATAGGAAAAAGCGGGCGATACCTCTGTCTTCAAGACGACTAAGGAAATCAGTGGACCCCTCGATCAATCGATCTCCAAGATACATGGTCCCGTCTAGATCTAGAAAAACAGCCTCAATCCCATCTAGAGACTCGTTCACTTTTCCTTTCATGTTCTCACCACTCATGGCAGCAATATTGTCTTGAACAGGAACCAAGGACTCCAGAGAGACTTCTGAGCCTCCTTGTCGGCAATCATTCCAGTTAGCATATCACCCATCTCTTTCTTACTAGATGCCTTGCCTACGAACCAATTCATCACCTTCTTCCACTTTACTACCTTCTGAAGTCTGTACGAATTAGTGAGCTCTTTGCCCAAAACTCCCCAGAGATCATTCATGTAACTAACAGCAGCTTCCTCTGTGAAACCATCTGCATGGACAACCTTGTCGAAGTGCTTAGCAGTCATCTTAGCTGAGAGCAGACCGTTTCCTATTCCTTCTCCACTGAATGGGTCCACAAGGCTAGCAGCATCTCCCACACACATCACTCCAGCTCCTGCTGACCTCCTGGGTTGGAATGATGGCGGCTTTTTTCGAGGAGACCCGAAGGGAAGCTGCCAACCCCTCTGTGAACCCTCAACCAGCTTCGCGTCCTTGAAACGCTCGCTGAAGACCGGATGATTCTCTATGACCCACTTCTGCTTCTTCTTCAACGACTTGTCCGCACCTTTCTGCTTCCTCTGCTCGGAGATCACCATCCCTATTCCAACGTTCACTACACCTTCTTGAACAGGGAATAGCCAGAAGTATCCAGGTATCACCTCATCGATAAAGTGTATTTCGATCGGCCCCTGACTGCCTTCGAAACCACCAACGTTTTCCCAGTATTCCCTGTAACCCCCGCAATAGTGATCATCATCCCTCATCGGCTCTCCGTGAATATCCTCTACTAGTTTAGTTGACACTGGGCACCTGTACCCTCCTGCTCCAATGGTAAGTGATGCAGAAAAAGACAGAGAAGGACCATCACTCGCCCTCTTGCCAAAATTTCCAGTTACACCAGTAATGGTCCCGTGATCATCGTTTACCTCATTAACACTGAAGCCTTGAATCACAGAACCCCCGTTTTCCCTTACAATCTGTGTTGCTTTCTTGAACATCATGTAGTCGAACTGAACCCTCGGAAGAGAGTAACCAGCCATCTTCTTCTCAAACTCGTCTTGAGGTAGCATTACTTTCACCGTGTTCCCATTTGCACTCCCGAAGACGATGGAGTCTACCATGAAGTGCGGTGTGTTTTCCACCATCTCCTTCACTCCAAGCTCCTTTACATGAGAAAGCGATTTGCCCCCTACTGCATCACCGCAGACCTTGTCTCTGGGCCAAACCTCCTTCTCAATTAGGAGAACTCTGCATCCATTCATTGCATTGTATGCAGCAGCAGCAGATCCACTAGGCCCCCCACCTACTACGATTACATCGAAAGACGACCCGTCAGGGGGCACTTCACCTGTCTCGATAGGCTCGTCCCAAGTCTCCATCCTATCTAGATCGCATAGGCTCCCATCATTCAATCTATGCCATCGGTTTCTTCTGTCACAGGGTCTACGGCCGGATATGGCCAATAACGTGTGGATAGTGCAGACAACCCTCCCGGGTGAATTAAATGAAGCAGAAGTAGGAATCTGGAGCCAATCAATTATTGACTCGAATCTAGCTTCTTGCGTAGACATAAAGAGAACAACCTCGGTTTTTCGATGGAAAGAAGAAATTCAGAGCACGGCTGAATGGGATATACAAATTAGGACGTCAGAACCCAAAAAAGGCGAATTAATTTCTAAAATCAAATCCGAGCATTCCTACGAAGTCCCTCAGATAATTTGTTGGCCGGTTGAATCTACGAAAGAATACTACGATTGGGTTCAAGGCTGAGACGCTCTTCGTGAATCATGGGGCTAGCTGAGTTCTTCCGGCCTGCAAAGAAGGTGCCAACTGTTTGGTGGAGCTCCTCTGACCCCATGTCACTAAGGCCTAGGCCTTACACAATCGCTATTCTGGTATTGGGGGAGTTCTTGTTCGGGCTAGGGGACTCTCTCCTAATTGCAGCTGGGATTGGGAACACACCGTGGACGGTACTTGCCCAGGGGATATCCAATTCCGTGGGAGCATGGTCGATAGGAGAGGCGACCTTCTTCGTTAGCGTAGCAGTAATGTTCCTATGGATTCCAATCAAGGAGATACCAGGCATTGGCACAATTCTGAATGCTATCATCATAGCATTGACAATCCATGTTATGGTACCAATTCTACCCGAGCCCCAAACAACAGCTTCTTCCTTCCTCATGGCCTCCTCGGGAATAATTCTAGTTGGCATAGGTAGCGCGATGTACCTAACAGCCAATCTTGGACCAGGACCAAGGGATGGTTGGATGACCGGCATCCAGAGAGTCTCTGGAATTCCAATCGGAAGGGTCAGGATTACAATCGAGGTTTCTGTTTTGATAGTCGGTTTTGCTTTAGGAGGCACTGTAGGTTTGGGCACGGTAATGTTCGCACTCGGAATAGGTCCTGTGGTTGCTTCCTGCCTAGCTGTCGCCGAGAGGATTGGCTCACAAGATAGGACCGACTTCGACTCCCAGTAGTAGAACTGCAGTCGCGAACACTGTAATCAGGATATTGTCATCGATAGGTCCGAATTCGTAACGTTCTACGAAAGTAGCTACAGCTGCTGAAATTAGGCCCCAAACAGGAATTGATGGATCCCCCATCCCAGCTACCACCCATCCCATCGGTGCGCTAACGATGAACATGAAAACATTGCCAATTGCGCTTTTTGACCTCTTCTTGATCACCGCGTTGCGAACTACCCCAGTTACCCCGTCTCCGAACGCCATGAACAGGGACGGAACTATGGCTAGCCAAGGATCCCCCACGATAGCCCAGATTAGTGATATCGATGTCCACCACATTAATGTGAATTTCACGTCATTCTGGTTCTGTTCCGTTTGGAACCAGAACATCCTGGTCCCGCTCTGGTGAGCCAAATAGGTAAACAAAGTAAGAAGAACTCCACATACAAGGGGATACCAATAGTCCTCAAAGAGAATTGGCACACATAGTGATCCCACCCCTCCAGCCATCATGTGAACAATCTTCCTGTTGTAGTAGACGGCCCTGATTTCCTCAACACCCCTTGAGACCATCATGTCATAGGGCAATTTGGTTGCAAAAAGTACAACCAGGACATACAAACCCATTCCTAGAGCGTACAAAAATTGACTGTCCATGGTGGGGGCTGATGCCATTAGCCCTTAACGACCACGTCTCATCGGGCAGGTTCATGGAGGATCGGGGACTAGGATAGCTCATGGGGGGTCATGGCGTCATCCAACGCTACCGAAAGTTCCTCCCGGTTTCCGATGAGACATGCATAATCTCCCTAAACGAGGGAAACACCCCTCTCATTGAGTCATTCAACCTAGTTCAGGCCCTTGGCGGGGGGTTCAGGATGTTCGTAAAGTACGAAGGACTCAATCCAACAGCCTCGTTCAAGGATAGAGGGATGACACTCGCTGTAACCAAGGCAGTGGAGAAGGGCGCCAGAGCTATTGTATGTGCCAGCACAGGGAACACTAGCGCATCCGCGGCAGCGTACGCTGCACGTGCTGGAATGACCTGCTTGGTGCTCATCCCTGAGGGAAAGATATCCTATGGCAAGATGGCCCAAGCACTAATCCATGGGGCCAAGACAATTGAGATCAGGGGTAACTTTGACGATGCTCTAGAGTTAGTTCGAGAGCTCGGACTTAGAGACGACTTCGAGATAGTCAACAGCATCAACCCCTTCAGGATCCAGGGCCAGAAGACCGGAGCGTTCGAGATATGCGACGTACTCGGAGATGCACCCGACATGCACTTTTTGCCCGTTGGAAACGCTGGTAACATTACTTCCTACTGGCTTGGCTACAGAGAGTACAAGGAGAATGGCCATTCCAATTCCCTACCCAGAATGATGGGTTGGCAAGCCGAAGGAGCAGCACCAATAGTTAGGGGCGAACCCATCGAATCTCCAGAGACCATCGCCACTGCCATACGAATCGGAAATCCAGCAAGTTGGGATTTGGCATCGAGGGCCTCGGAAGAGTCTTCGGGGGCGATAGATTGCGTTTCCGACGAGGAGATTCTAGATGCCCATCGATTGCTAGCTCGTACAGAGGGGCTATTCGTTGAACCGGCCTCAGCAGCTGGTATTGCTGGAATCGTGAAGAGCAAAGCTAGAGGGGAGATCCCTGAGGGTTCAATTTTGGTAGTAACAGTTACGGGACATGGTCTCAAGGATCCAGGAATTGCGATTGACAATGCAAATACCAAGTCTGTAGTTGTTGAATCTGATATCGAATCTGTCTTAGAAGCCATTGGCATGGAATGAGTATCGTTATTGCCAGAGTGCCAATCCGGATCCATGGAGGATAGATTCACCGAAAGGGAATTCGCAACAAAGGTAGTTTGGTCTGGAACAAATAACATAGAGGGCTCTGCCATCACTCCGATTTTCACAACATCCACATACGAGCTTACAGACGAGCGATACAGTAAGTGGATGGAGACTGGGGGCCAGCATACCCTGCTATACAGTAGATACTCGAGCGTGAACTCAGAAGCGGTATCGGCCAAGGTTGCAACTCTCGAGGGAGCTGAGGACGGTGAGACGTTCTCGAGCGGAATGTCGGCGATATCGTCCACATTACTCTCTCTGCTTTCTCAAGGTGATCACGTGGTCACCTCTGCGGATATTTACGGTGGAACATACGGACTCATGACTTCCGAGCTTCCCAGATTGGGTATCGAAGTATCAATGGCCGATCTTAGGGACCCTTCTTCATTCGAGGCGGCAATAAATGACAACACTAAGGTTCTCTATGTCGAAACCATAACCAATCCAGTCCTAAAGGTGTGCGATTTGGAGGCCATGGCCAAGATCGCTAAGAGGCACAACCTAATATCAATTGTAGACAACACATTCGCGACTCCTTGGGCTTGCCAGCCTATATCATTAGGCTTTGATCTGGTAATTCACTCAGGGACTAAATTTCTCAATGGGCACACAGATCTAACAGCTGGTATTGTGGTAGGGAGCAAGGATTTGATCAAGGGCGTCTTCCAAGCTAAGTCTAGGTTTGGTGGTGCTGCTGACCCACACATGTGCTACCTCTTGGAGAGGGGGATGCGGACACTTCACGCAAGAATGCCAATTCACGTCTCAAACTCCAAAGAGCTTGCTGGTAGGCTTGAGAATCATCACAACATCGAGAGTGTAAACCACCCATCACTTCCAAGCTTCCCTGATCACGAGGTCGCTTCCAGAATCGTCCCGAAGGGAACAGGCATGCTATCCTTTGCAGTAAAAGGGGGGGATGAAGCCGCTCTCAGATTCGTAAGGGCTCTAGAGATAATCTTCGAGGCAACCAGTCTTGGAGGGATTGAGAGTCTGGTAGAGTGCCCTTTCAACACCAGCCACTCTTTCGTTCCCGAGAATGTTCGACTCGAAGCAGGGATAGTACCCGGGTTCGTGAGGATGAGCGTAGGAATTGAGGATGTAGAAGACCTCTGGAATGATATTGACCAAGCTCTGGATGCGAGCCAGCCTTGATGCGGTGATTTCTTGGATACAGAATTGCTTGCTGCCACTCTGGCCTTTCTTTTGCCAATGTGTTTTTCTCCCGGGCCAAACAATGTCCTTTGCGCAGCCCATGGCTCCCAACACGGTTTCAGGGAATCACTTAGCATGATTTCCGGGATGGCATTAGGATGGTCCACGCTTGGACTAATTGTTGCGGTGGCTACCGGAGCTATCCAGGAATTTCAGAGAGCCTTTGACCTAATTACCTATGTGGGTGTGGCATACATAGCCTACCTTTCATTCAAGATTGCGACATCTAAGCCTTTGGAGAATGGAGAGAGTAGCGAGGAGCGCCTAGGCTTCTCAACTGGAGTAGCACTACAGTTTGTGAATGGAAAGGCATACGTTCACTTCGGAGTCCTTATGACCAGTTTTGGAACACTTTTCGGAACTACACTCTCCGGCAAGGTCTTGCTAATTCTTCTAAATTTGGCTTGCGGGCTTCCTGCTGTAATGACCTGG
>MDTE01018167.1_pt1 | contig 23123 bp, 18 predicted proteins | sample 811231 | NCBI WGS metagenome assembly MDTE01 (sample SAMN05326651, study PRJNA326480) | marine metagenome | isolation source: seawater | place: Indian Ocean: Red Sea | collected 2010 | reverse complement strand
GTGAATGACGAACTGGACATTCATCAGCCCCTTCACTCCCAGGGCCAACCCGATCCTGGTCGTGTAATCGACTATGGTCTCGGCTTCCCTCTGGCTCAGGTTCAATCCGGGATAGATGGCCATTGAATCGCCGCTGTGGACTCCCGCCCGTTCAACGTGCTCCATGATGCCGGGGATCAGCACCTGCTCACCGTCGCAGATGGCGTCTACCTCGCACTCCTTCCCCTCCATGTAGCGGTCGATAAGCACCGGCTTGTCGGGCGACATGTCGGTCGCGGCAGTGAGGTAGTGAATCAGCTCAGTGGCGTTCTGCACTATCTCCATGGCCCGTCCGCCGAGCACATAGCTGGGGCGCACGACGGCGGGATACCCGATGTTCTGGGTCACCTTGAGCGCTTCCTCAACCGTGGTCACGGCCGCGCCGGGGGGTTGGGGGATGCCCAGACGGTTCAAGAAGTCATCGAATTTGTCCCGGTCGGACGCTATATCGATGGCCTCGGCGGTGGAACCCAATATGGGCATGCCCGCCACGGCCAGGGACTGGGACAGGTTGATGGCAGTTTGTCCGCCGAACTGGACCACAGACGGCGGCACCTGATCGTCTACCTCTTCGTTTTCCAAAATGTCCCTGATCGACTCCTCGTCCAAAGGCTCGAAGTAGAGCCGGTCGCTGGAGTCGAAGTCGGTGGACACCGTCTCCGGATTGGAGTTCACCATGATACTGCGGACCCCGGCCTCGGACAGCGCCCACGAAGCCTGGACGCTGCAGTAGTCGAACTCGATCCCCTGGCCGATGCGTATGGGGCCGCTGCCGATGACCACGGCCTTCTTGCCCTCAAGGGCCGGGGCCTCGTTCTCCTGGTCGTAGGTGCTGTAGTAGTAGGGGGTGACAGCCTCGAACTCGGCGGCGCAGGTGTCCACCGTCTTGTAGACCGGCCGTAGACCCCATTGTTGTCTCAGGTTGCGGGCCTGTTCAGGAAGCATGTCGGCGAGGGTGCCCACCTGGACGTCGGAAAAACCCATCCTCTTGGCGGAGCGGAGCAGGCTGGGGGTCAATTCCTCACCCAGCAGACGGCGTTCCATCTTGACGATGCGCTCCAGTGCGTTGATGAACCAGGGTTCGATGTAGGTGTGCTCCACCACCTGCTGGACCGTGGCGCCCTGCCTCAAAGCCGACATCAGCGCCCAGAGCCGCTCATCATTGGGGCCCAGGGGCAGGTCATCCAACGATAGTTCGCCCTCGGTGCGCCACGATGGGTCTTCCCACATCAGGTTGCGGCCACCCAGTTCCAGGGACCGGGCCCCCTTCTGCATAGCCGCCTCAAAGGAACGGTCTATCACCATCACCTCGCCGGTGGCCTTCATCTGGGTGGTTGTGCGACGGTCGCCGTTGGGGAACTTGTCGAAGGGCCAGCGGGGGATCTTGATCACGCAGTAGTCCAGGGCCGGCTCAAAGGCGGCCTTGGTCTGCTTGGTGACGGCGTTCTCAATCTCGTCCAGGCTGCGGCCCACCGCAATCTTGGCGGCCACGCGGGCGATGGGGTACCCGGTTGCCTTGCTGGCCAAGGCAGAACTGCGGCTGACCCTGGGGTTTACTTCAATGACGTAGTACGGCGACGCCGGCTCCCACTCCTGGCCCAGGGCCTGGGAGATGCTGGGGTGGGGCTGCAGCGCGAACTGGACGTTGCAACCACCCTCGATGCCCAGCCCCCGGATGATCTTGAGGCTGGCGGTACGCAGCATCTGGTATTCGTGGTCGCTGAGAGTCTGGGATGGCGCCACCACTATGCTGTCGCCCGTGTGGACGCCCATAGGGTCCAGGTTTTCCATGTTGCAGATGGTGATGCAGTTGTCGGAGCCGTCGCGCATCACCTCGTATTCGACCTCTTTCCAGCCAACCAGAGAGCGTTCCAAGAGGATCTGGGAGATGGGGCTGGCCGCCAGTCCGGACCTGGCGTAGGCATCGAACTCCTCTTCGGTATTGGCAATGCCGCCGCCGCTGCCGCCCAAGGTGTAGGCCGGGCGTACCACCAGGGGCAGGCCCATCCGGTTGGCGGCCTCCCAGGCCTCCTCGATGGTGTTGACGCTGACGTTCTCCGGCTCGGGTTCGCCTATCTCATGGAGAAAGCTGCGGAAGAAATCCCGGTCCTCGGCCCGCCGGATGGTCTCCAGGGGAGTGCCCAGAAGACGGACATCGTATTTTTCCAGTATCCCGGCATCGGCCAAGGACACGGCCATGTTCAGGCCCGTCTGTCCGCCCAAGGTGGGCAAAATGCCATCGGGCCGCTCCCGTTGGATGATCCTTTCCAGGACCTCCACAGTGAGCGGCTCGATATATACACGGTCCGCGATGCCCTGGTCGGTCATGATGGTGGCCGGGTTGGAGTTGACCAGGACTGTTGTGACGCCCTCCTCCCGGAGGGACTTGCAAGCCTGAGTGCCTGCGTAATCGAACTCGGCGGCTTGCCCAATGACAATGGGGCCGGAACCGATTACGAGCACCTTATTTGGTTTGACTGGTATTTCAGTCTCCTTTTCCGCAGTGCTCTGCGGCGACGGCCCCATTTGGGGTCTTAGATTATTGCCTCTAGATGTTATACCGGGCCGGGGTTTTTGGCTATATATTCCCGTGCCCAGTTGCCTATCAGACTTGGTTGTATCGGCCTGCCTGCTGGCCTGCCTATACGGTCGGAAGAACGCCCGGCAGGTCAATCAATTCCCTGGCGTGCAGGGAGTTCAACAACTGCGAGACGAAGGACCCAAAGAGTTTGCCGTCCCAATCGGCGGCATCCTCACCCAGGACGTTCTGCTCGATACGGGGTGGCACCCGCAGGTGCGTCCCACCGATCCCCGTGGAATGTACTTCCATACGTCCTATGGGATATAGGGGTTGCCCCTCCATATCCGGATCAAAGGCGTTGATTACCAGGTTCCATTCCTGGCCCAACGTGCCTTTGCCTGCCTGAATTTTATAAATGTACTCACCACAAGAATATTTCGACGTCTCCTCTTCCAAAAAAGAGGCAATCCGATCGAAATCCACCGCCACCTCCACATCCACACCCCCCTCCAGCAGAAACATGGCGAACGAAGACATTAATAATCCTCCAATAAAATAAGCGCCTGCTAGGGTTGAATCTGAAGTTTGGGCTTGTTAAACAATCGCCCTATTTGTTCATTGCCGTTTGCTCAGTCGCGTTCTCCTTGTCCACTGTGAAGTTTTGTTTTTATCGGCTTCTCAAAAGGGAGCTGGTTATCGGTCAGCCCCAAAAATCCTCGACCATCGCTATGAACTGGTCGAACATATATTCATTGTCCTTGGGTCCGGGTGAAGCCTCTGAATGATATTGTATGGTAAAGAGGGGCATGTCTTTATGGCGCAATCCTTCCACAGTTTGGTCATTTAAGTTGATATGTGAGACTTCCAAGCCTGAGGGCAATTTCTCGGGACTGACAGCATAACCATGGTTCTGGGCGGTTATGTAAACGCGGCCGTCGGAAAGGTCTTTCACCGGATGGTTGCCGCCGCGGTGCCCGAATTTTAGTTTGAAGGTCGTCGCCCCCAAAGCCCTGGCGACGACCTGCTGCCCCAAGCATATGCCCATCACCGGGACCTGTCCCAATATCTTCTTCGTGTTCTCCACCACGTAGTCTAGTTGTTCCGGGTCGCCGGGTCCGGGCGAGAACATGATCCCCGAAGGTTTCATAGCCAGCAGCTGCTCGGCTGGAGTGGCCGCCGGCACCACAGTTACCTGACACCCCCTGCGGCGCAACTGGCGAAGGATGTTGTACTTCAGCCCGCAGTCCGTCACCAGGATACGGTGTTTGTAGTCAACGTCGTCTTCCCCGTTTGTTTCCCAGTCGTAGTTCTCGGCGGTGGTCACGGTTGCCACGTAGTCGCGGTCACCATAGGCAGGTGAGTCGTGCAGGCGCCTGAGAGCGGCATCGGGGTCTCCGGTGGTGATTACGCCCAGCATGACGCCTTGGGATCGCAGACGACGGGTGATGGCCCTGGTGTCCACATCACTGATGCCAGGGATCCCCTGGCTGGCCAGAAACTCGTGGAGGGTCTGCTCGCTGCGGCCGTGGCTGGGCAGTTCGCACTGCTCCCTAACGATCAGACCGCCCACCTGAATCCGGGCGGACTCGTAATCCTGGGGATTGATGCCGTAGTTACCCACCAATGGGTAGGTGAGAGTAACGATTTGGCCGGCATATGAGGGGTCGGTCAGGACCTCTTGATAACCGGTCATGCTGGTGTTGAACACCACCTCGCCAAGGCCGTCGGCCTCGGCGCCGAACCCGATCCCTTCGTGGACCGAGCCGTCCTCTAGTACCAGATAGGCTGGTTTGTGCAATCTAGCGCACCCGTTCGTTGTTAAGATTTTGACTGATGTCTCGCTCCCACTATTCGGTCAGGAGCGTAAATTCCCTGGTTATTTACCTGGGCCGGGGTTCTCCAAACCTCAGTTCCGGTCCCTGGTAGACCATTTGTCCCGATGCGAAGGTCGCCGCCACCCGGCCCTTTAGTGTCGTACCGGCCAGGGGGGTGTTCTTGCCCTTGGATTCAAACTCCGCTGGGTCCACCGTCCATTCGGCGTTGGGGTCGAAGAGGACTATGTCGGCGGAAGTGCCCGGCACCATGGAAGCCAGGTCCGCGTAACTCTCTCCCAACACCCGGGCCGGGCCGCTGGTCAGTCTCTCAACCATGGCGCCCATGGAGAGCTTCCGGCCGTGGACCAGTTGCAGCAGAGAGCCCAATGCCGTCTCCAGGACGCTGATGCCGAAGGACGCGTCCTGGTAGGTCACCTGTTTGCTGATCACATCGTGGGGCGCGTGGTCGGTGGCGACGCAGTCGATAACCCCGTCAGCCAACCCACTCACCAGGGCGTCCACGTCCGTCTGGGCCCGAAGGGGAGGGTAGACCTTGGTGGTGGTGTCATAGGCCATACCGCCGGCCACGTCCACCGGAGCGCCTTTGTTCCCGAATACCCAGCTATCTGTGATGGTCAAATGGTGGGGGCAGACCTCTGATGTCACCGGAAGGCCCCGCTCCTTGGCTTCCCTGAGCAGGGCAACGCTGCCCGCGGTGCTCAGATGGGCCACGTGGAGCCTGCCGCCGGTGGCCTCGGCCAGGGAAATGTCCCGGGCGATCATGGTCTCCTCAGCGGCGGCGGGAATGCCGTCCAGACCCAGATGGGTCGCCACCGGGCCCTCGGCCATCACGCCGTTACAGGAGAGGGACTTCTCCTGACAGTGGTTGCTTATGGGTCGCCCGAGGTCCGCGCTGTAAGCCAGGGCCAGCTTCATGATATTCGAATCGTAGACCGGGTCGCCATCGTCACTGAAGGCAACGGCGCCGGCGCTGGCCAGTTCTTCCATCTCAGCCAGTTCCTTGCCCTTGCGGCCCTTGGTGACGCAGCCGATGGGCAGGATACGCACCACCGCCCCTTCTCTGGCCCTCTGGTGGATGAATTCCACCACCGAGGCGTTGTCGATGGCCGGGTCGGTGTTGGGCATGCAGCAGAGGGTGGTGAACCCCCCTTTGGCTCCGGCTTTGGAACCGGCGGCGATGGTCTCTTTGTACTCGAAACCCGGTTCACGCAGGTGGCAGTGAAGGTCAATGAACCCGGGCGCGGCCACCAGGCCGCTGCCATCGATTATCGTGCAGCCGTCGGGGATGCGGTCCACGGCCACCCTGCCGGTGGCGATGATCTGGCCGCCGCCTATCAGGACGTCCCCCACCCGGTCAAGCTGACGGCTGGGGTCTATGACTCTGGCCCGGCGAATTAAGATATTTTCCGTTTCCACACACTCTCCCGCATTGGAGCTATCGTTCCTTGACCGCTTGTCTGCTAATCGGACCCGCCGGTGGTGAGCTTATAGAGCAGGGCCATGCGCACGGCCACGCCGTTGGTCACCTGCTCCTCGATGAGAGAGCTGCCGCCATGGGCGATGCTGTTGCTGATCTCTATACCCTCGTTCATGGGTCCTGGGTGCATGACCATTGCGCCCGATTTGGCCCTGGCAAGGCGCTCATCGGTAACCTGCCAGCGGCGTATGTACTCTCTCAGGCTGGGGAGGAACCCGGCGTGCTGCCGCTCTTGCTGCAGCCGTAGGGCCATCACCACATCAGCCCCTTCAATGGCCCGGTCGAGGTTGGTGTCCACCTCAACCATGGAGGCCAGTTGGGAGCGGGCCAGTCTTCCGCTGGTGCGCGCCAGGTCGGGCGGCATCAGGGTGTTGGGTCCGGAGAGCACGACTCTGGCCCCCATCTTGGCGAAGCCCCAGATATCGGAGCGAGCCACCCGGCTGTGGAGGACATCCCCGACGATGACAATCTTGCGGCCCTCGATGGAGTTTTCCGACTGGCTCTCCTCGTTGAGTTTGTCTTGAACGGTGTACAGGTCGAGGAGTGCCTGAGTCGGGTGGGCATGGAGGCCGTCTCCGGCGTTGATGACACTGACCTTATCCAGGTGCTGGGCCAGCAGATATGGGGCCCCTGAATGGGGGTGGCGTATGACTATAGTGTCCACTCCCATCGCCTGGATGGTCAGACCGGTGTTGAGCAGAGACTCGCCCTTTTCCGTGCTGCTGCCCGATGCGGACATGTTGATGACATCGGCGCTGAGCACCTTGCCCGCTTCCTCGAAGGAGATCCGGGTCCGGGTGCTGGCCTCATAGAAGAGGGTAACCACCACCTTGCCCCTCAAAGCCGGTACTTTTTTGATGTCCCGGCCAAGGACTTCATTCATACTGCGGGCCGACTCAAGGGTTTCCAGAATCTCTTCCCTGGAGAAATCGTCCAGGTCCAAGACATGCCGTCTGTGCGGCCGCTCCAGGTTCAGAGCGCCGTCTATCTCTGGGGTATCAATGGTCCGGGAGAGGCTCATATCAGTCCGTCCTGGTCCTCCCTGATTGGGATTGGCTGCTATTCGTCTTCATGGCCTTCTTCATAATCGGCCAGAGCGCCTTCGGCCTCATGGTCCATGACCAGGGTCACTTCGTCGGCGCCGTCGGTCTCCACCAGGCGCACATGCACCCGTTCTCCGATGGCGGTGGGCAGGTTCTGACCTACGTAGTCGGCCCGGATGGGCAGTTCCCGGTGTCCCCGGTCCAGCAGGATGGCCAGTTGGACCTGCTCGGGCCGGCCGAAATCCACCAGTGCGTCCATGGCGGCCCGGACGGTCCTTCCAGTGTAGAGCACGTCGTCCACCAACACCACGCGTTTGTCCTGAATCCCCACGGGGATATCGGTGGGCTGCATCTTGGATGGAGCCCGGGCTTTGAGGTCGTCCCGGTAGAAGCTGATGTCCAGTGAAGCTACTGGGACTTCCACGCCCTCAAACTCCATCAGGTTGGCGGCCAGGCGGTGGGCCAGGTGCACGCCCCGGGTGTGAATGCCGACAATGACCAGGTCCTCGGTGCCCCGGTTGCGTTCGAGAATCTCATGCGCCACCCTGGCCAATGCCCGGCGCACGTCCTCTTGGTTCATTATCTGGCGTTCTTGCATATTTCTACTTGCCTGGCAATTTGGGCAACAAAAAAACCCTTGCCAGCGGGCGGCAAGGGCGCGAACAACTCACACGGAAAGCACCTATATGCACTCTGCGGAGATTCGGGACGCTCTACTTTGCCAGCCTCTCTGGACCGTCTTAAAAGTGTGGCCAGGTCTTTACCGACCGGCCGCACGACCCCTCGTGTTATTCGGTTGTGGACTTATCTTATCAGAGCCTGCGGTCCCCAAAAAGGGGGAAAGCAGCCCAATCCTTCAACTAGGCGGAAACCCGTTTCCTCCGGTTGGTCACGTAGTCGACCAGCAGGTATTCGCCCAGGTTGGCGGCGCTGCTATAGAATGCCCGGCCGCTGTTGATGCGGGTCATCCGGTCCACGAAGTTCACCAACTGGTAGTTGTTCTCCAGCATGAAGGTGTTGATCAGGATGTCCTCCTGGGTGCAGCGGCGGACTTCCTTCAGCGTCTCCAGCTCGGTGCGGTGACTGGGCGGATAGGCGAAGAAGGCCCGGTCACCCTCCAGATGGGCGGTGGGCTCGCCGTCGGTGATCACCAGTATCTGCCGGGTGCCGCCCTTTTCCCTGGACAGCAGCTTCCGTGAGAGCATCAAGGCGTGGTGCAGGTTTGTCCCCGAGACCCAGGAGTTCCAATTGCACTTTGCCAGGTCCTCCTCTTTGATCTCGCGGGCGTAGTCTGAGAACCCCACCACATGGAGGCTGTCCCTGGGGTACTGGGTGCGGATGAGGGCCATCAGGGCCAGGGTCACCTTCTTGGCCGCCTGCCAGTTGTTGAACAGGCCCATGGAGCGGCTCTGGTCCAGGAGCAGCACGGTGGCCGACTTGGTCATATGCTCGTTGCGGTAGACCTCGAAGTCCTCAGGACTGAGACGCACCGGCAACTGGGGGCCGCCCCGGATGACGGCGTTCTTCACCGTGGCCTGCAGGTCCACCTGGAATGGGTCACCAAATTCGTAGATCTTGGTCTCACCCAGGGTGTCCCCGTTGGCGCCGCGGGCGTCCATGGCGTGGTTGCCCATGCGGTCTTTCTTGAGATGGACGAAGACCTCTTTCAGGGCCTTTTGGCCGATGCGGCGGATGCCCCGGGCCGTCAGGTCCATCTTATCGTCGTTGGTCACGTAACCGGCGTCTTGGAGCAGTTTCCGCAAGCGTTCCAGTTCGTCGTACGTGCGGCGGGCCTCATCGCCCAATAGCTCGGCCAGCTTTTCCGGGTCGATGTCGGAAAGATCGCCGGTGCGCATGGCGTTCTGCAGGGACTGTTCCAGTTGGTCCAGTTCCTGGAGGCCGCGCATCATCTCCATGGCCTGGTCCATGGTCAGACTGTCGTCGCCCAAGAAGGGGTATTGGCGGCGCAGGTCGTCCATGGGCATCATCTGCTCCATGAGGGCGGCGAACTGGGCCATCTCCCGCTGGGTCTCAGGGTCCAGGGCCTGGGCCAGAGCGTCTTCCATCTCGCGCCGGGCCTCGGGCGACATGCTGTCCATCATCGACTGCATCTGGGCCAGTTGCTGCTGCAGGTTCTGCATCAGTTCGTCGAAGCTCTGGGGCGGGTTATCCCCGAACATCTGGCCGAACTCCTGCATGAACCCTTCAAAGTCGGGTTCGTTGCCGGACATCTTGTCCCGCAGCATCTCGTTGAGCGCCCGCATCATGTCGCGGGTGGCGGCCATGTCGTCCTCCGACATGCCCTTGATCTGGTCGGTCATCTGCTGGCCCATGTTCTGGGCCATCTGACTCTTCAGCATATCCAGCAGTTCCTGGAACTTCTGCTGGGCTTCCGGGTCCATGAAGTCGTAGTCCATCAGCTCTTTGAGCTGGGCGCCCAGACCTTCGGGGAGGTTGTCCAGGCGTTCTTGGTGCTGCTCGGCGCGCTGCTGCAGAAGTTGGTAGAGGCTTTCCTGCTGGGCGCGGTCCTCGCCGTGGTTGGCTTCCAGTTGCTCCAGGGCGTCCGCCAGGCGCTCCTTGATGCCATGGCGCTCGGTGTTGACGATGTCTTCCAGGCGCTCTTTCAGATCGTCTACCACCGAGTCCATGTTGTGTTGTTGAAGTTGCTGGCGGCGCTGGTTCTTGAGCTGGTCCATGAGCTCCCGCAGGCCGGGCATCTGCTGGCCGTCCCGGTCCTGGACGCCCTGGCGGAGGAGGTCGCGGAGGGCCTGCATCACGTCGCCTTGGTTGAGGATGTCGTCGGAGAGACGGTCCATCAACTCATCGGCGTCGAGCTCAAAGATCCGTTGGGTGCCGTCCCACTGGGAATATCTATACGAGCGGTAGAGCATGTTTGCCCTCCTCTCCGGTTAGCGCCTGGAAAGTGCTTCCTGTTGGGCCCATGATACGCGTGATTTTTGAGCAATAGCAAGGACGGAGGGTCGAGATTGGCCTTGTAATACCGGGCTTAGGTAACGGATGCCCCGAGGATGTTCTTCAAGTGGGAGAGCGCCCAGTTGTGGGCGTCTTGGTCAAAGCTGGCCACACAGTCTTCGGGCACTTCCACCTGGTAGTCCCGGTTGCGGGCATCAGAAGTGGTGTGCAGCACGCAGATGTCGGTGCAGACGCCGCAGATGATGATCTTCTCCGGGGGGTTGGCCGCCAATCTCGCTTCCAGACCGGTCCTGAAGAAGCCGCTGTAGCGGTTCTTGGGAATGACGTTTTCGGTGGTGACGAACTGGGACAGTTCGTCGATGACGTTGGGCTCTTCAGTGCCCTTCACGCAGTGGACCGGGAAGATCTGGAACTCAAGGTCATCGGGGTCGTGATGGTCCGATACAAAGATGATGTCTGAGCCTGCGGCCTCTTCCCGCGAGAGCAGGTCATGCACCCTGGGGATAATCTCCCGGGACGCGTCGCCGCAGTAGAGGTTGTGGCCGGGCTCCAAGAACCCTTTGACCATGTCTATGACCAGTACAACATTTGCCATGAATATCCCCTACCTTCTGGGTGGCGGCGGCTCCTTCACCGGTAGGACGGGAGAGCGCGTCGGGTCGAAGGGCAGACCGTCCACCAAAACATCCTTGATGACCGCCGTTCCGTTGGAATTCAATGCCACCAACACTTTCACATCCTCGGCCCGCTCGATGATATGGCCGGCGCCCTCGGGAATAAAGTACGTGTCGATACCGAACCCCAACCGGTGCCGCTGGTTGACACTTCCCTTGATGAAGATTACGTCCGAGCCCGGTTTCTCCAGGGTGTAATGTCCCGCATCCCAAACGCCGTCCGCACCCTCTCGAAGCAGGACATAGATGTTCGTGCCACGCTCCGAGTCAGCCGCCCAGGGAGGCAGCTCGGCGATCTCGTAGTCCAAGATGGCGTAGTCACCTTGGAGTATGGATCGGGGGTCGATGGGGACGGTCTGGAGCAACACCTCGGTCACGGTGCGGAGGGTATTCTCCTTGTAGCCCACCCAGACCAGCAACAGGATCACCTGCCCGGTCACCACCAGCCAGAACACGGTCTTCATGGCCCGGCTCACAGTTGGCCTCCGGTCTCCCGGATGCGCTCCAACATCTTCTGCCGGCCCTTCTCCACCAGATACCCGCCCAGGAGAAGTATCACACCCGCCGCGACGAAAACGAAGGACCGGTCCAGCAGGCCCCAGCTGTATTCGAAGTAGCGCGCGATGACGTTGATGCCGATGAAGGCCAGGCCGATGTTAACGAAGGCCTCTTTGCCCCGCAGGTAACCGGAAACCAAGACACCCAGCAGCGACAGGCCGAGCAGGGCGTTGAAGATTATGGCGTACAAAACCTCGCCCCCGGTGTTCACTCCTACAACCACGTAGGCCGCCGCCAGCAGGATGGCGATTCCGATGCCCTCGATGCCGGTGACGGTGAACTCCGATTCCCTCTCACGGTGAAGCCAGGCGGTGGCAAGGACCAGACCCAGTGCCGTCGCGCCAGCAGCTGCGATGAGCGCCCGGAAGCCCAGTTCGGTCTCGCCTTGAATATAGAGGCCGTCTTCAAAGGAATCGAACAGGCCCTTGAAGGTGAGCACGAAAAGCGCGCCGAGGGCAGTGATCAGGCCAACCAGTTGGAAGACCTCCGAGTAAGCCTTTAGAGAAGATATCTCCTCTTTCAACCGGCCCAAAGACAGCACCAGCAGACCGAGTATCAAGAATAACGAAGCCCCCAAGACGCCTTCACCCCGGGAAACAACGTCCAACCAGTCCGGCAGGCGGAAACCCACGGCCAGGAAGAAAAGCACCAGGCCCAAGAACTGGATGGGTTGGGAACGGACGATGTAGACCAGGGGAAACACGCCCAGGAACCAGAAGAGCATCAACCGGGGGTCGTTCACGTCTACGTTGTAGACCTGACCCACCAGATGGACGCCGGCCCCGTAGACCAGACAGGCCAGAAGCACCATGGCCGAACCAAGACGGACGTAGTCTTTGTGGTAGCGCAGGTAGTAACCCAGGCCGTGGGCGGCGAGTATGGCAGCGAGGATGATACCCAGTTTGGGCCAGCGGCCGATGGCGTCCCAGTTGGCAGCGAAGAAAAGGATGATGCCAAGACCCACCAACACCGCGCCGATGATGGAGAGGCCGGTGACCAGACGGCCCTGGACGCGGACCGCGGCGGGGGCCAGGTCGGTGGGTGAATAGCTGCCCAGGATGGACTGCCCCTGCTCAGCGGTGATCAGCCCTTCGCTCTCCCAGCGGGAGATTTCCCGTGGCAGCCGCTCAAGGAATCCTTCGCCTTCCGGCCAGGTGTTGGAACTGTTCTGCGCCATGTCTCTATTCTAAAGACGCAAGTGGACCAGAAAAAGTTCCCGCCATACCGATGCGGCCAGGAGTTGGGCTAGACCGGACTGGCGAACCTGGCGTCTTCGGCCAGCATGGAGGAAAGGCCCATGGTCTCGAAGCAGTCTTCCAGGCTGACCATGTCTTCCACCAGATGGGAGGTGGTCCCCCGCGCTTTAAGCTGGGCCATGACCTGCCCCACCACGTGGGTGACCGACAAGAGGGCGCTGGCAGGGTAGATGACTATCTTGAAACCGAAATTCTCCAGTTCCGAGGCCGTCAGCAGAGGAGATTTGCCGGTTTCGACGAAGTTGTAGAGGAGGGGCACGTCCAGGTTCTGGGCGGCCTTTTCCACCTCTTCGGGAGTTCGCAGCGCCTCAACAAAAAGCGCGTCGGCCCCGGCCTTCACGTACTCCTCGCAACGGTGCATGGCGTCGTCCCAGCCCGTTACGGCGATGGAGTCGGTGCGCACGATGATGGTGAAGTCGTCGTCGGTGCGAGCGTCCACCGCGGCCCGAATCTTCTGGGTCATGTCATCGGTGGAGATGACCTTCTTGTCGTCCAGGTGGCCGCAGCGCTTGGGAGATTCCTGGTCTTCGATGTGGATGGCCGCCACCCCGGCCCGCTCGTACTGGCGCACCGTGCGGCGCACGTTCAACACACCGCCGTAGCCGGTGTCGGCGTCGGCGATGAGGGGCACGTCCAAAACTTCGGTGAGAGAGGCCGCGTTATCCACCATCTCGGTCATGGTGGCCAGGGCCAGGTCGGGATAGCCCAGTTGGGCCACCGAGGTTCCGGCCCCGGTCATGTACACCGCCGGGAATCCCGCGCCCTCGATTATCTTGGCGGTCAGGCAGTCGTAGGCGCCAGGGGCCTGGATTATCCCCGGTTGGTTGAGCAGTTGGCGGAACTTGGTGGTGGCGCGCATGGTGGCCTCCGGTGGGCAAAAATAGGCGTGGCAGCATTATACATGGGCCGCGCGACGGAGACGAAAGAAGAACACCGGGGGAAATGGGGCTGCTAGGCAATCATACCGCCGTCGATGGTGAGGACCTGTCCGGTGATGTAGCTGGCGCCGTCGCTGCAGAGGAAGACCACCGACTCCGCCACGTCCTCGGGGGTGCCGAAGCGGCCCATGGGGATGTTGGCCAGGATCTTGGCCTGGGTGTCTTCGGTGAGTTCGTCCACCATGCCGGTGGTGATGTAGCCGGGGGCCAGGGCGTTCACGGTCACGTTCCGGGAGGCTACCTCCCGTGCGACCGCCTTGGTCAGACCGATCAGGCCCGCTTTGGCGGCGGCGTAGTTGGCCTGGCCGGGGTTGCCCGACAGGCCCACCACCGAGGACATGTTTATGACGCGGCCCGAGCGCTGTTTGATCAGGTGGGGGATGACGTACTTGCAGCAGAGGAAGGCGCCGCGCAGGTTGACGTCCATCACGCTGTCGAAGTCATCGGGTGTCATGCGCATCAACAACCGGTCCTTGTTGATGCCCGCGTTGTTGACCAATATGTCGATATTGCCCCAGTGCTCGACGGTCTGTTTGATGGTGGACTCCGCCGCTTCCTCCTGGGAAACGTCGCCACCCACCAAAAAGGCCTCGCCACCGGAATCGGTGATGGAACTGACAACCAGCTTGGCGGCATCGGCGCTGGCGTGGTAGTTGACTCCGACCTTCGCCCCAGCCTCGGCCAGACGGCAGGCGACCACGGCGCCGATTCCCCGGGAGGCCCCGGTGACCAGCGCAACCTTGCCGCTGAGATCGATTCCGCTCATCTAATCACCGGCCCGCGCCGGTGCCGGCCGAATCCGCCTCGGCCGCCTGGGTGATCTTCTCCAGGTCTTCCCGCATGATGTCGGCCAAACCCAACTCCACGTATCGGGCGGCGGTGGTGATGGCGGCCACGATCTCATCGGCTCCCGAGGAACCGTGTCCCAGAATAACCGAGCCGTTGATACCGAAGAGCGGCCCCCCGTTGGTGCGGGTGCGGTTGGTCAACTTGAGCATCTCACCGGCGAACTTACCCAGGGTGGCCTCGTCCAGAGCAGAGGACAGTTGCTTCTTGGCGAACCCGGCGAAGGCGGCGCCCATACCCTCGGTGAATTTGATGAGGATGTTGCCCACGAACCCGTCGCAGATTATGACCTCTGCCTTGTTGGTGAAGAAGTCCATTCCCTCGACGTTACCGACGAAGTTCAGGTGGCTGTCCTCAAATAGCTGGTAGCTCTCCTGCACCTGTTTGTTGCCCTTGGCCGACTCCTCGCCGACGCTGAGCAGGGCGACCCGGGGGTTCTCGATGCCCATATAGGTACGGGCGAAGGTGACGCCCAGGGAGGCGAAGTTGAGGAGCAGGCCCGGCCGGCAGTCCAGGTTGCTGCCGATGTCCACCAGGACCGTGTTGGGGGCGAAGCCCAGGAACGGCCCGCCGATGCAGGGGCGGTCCAGACCTTTCATCAGGCCCAAGGTGAGCACGGCGCTGGCCATGGCCGCACCGGTGGAACCCAGGGAAACCACGGCGTCCGCCCCGCCGGCCTTGACCAACTGGGTGGCAACCATGACCGAGTTCTTGGGTTTGGTCCTGAGCGCTTGGATGGGGTGTTCGTCGTCGCCCACTTTGCCTTCGGACGGCACAACGCTGATGGCCAGGGCTGAGACGTCGTGGTTGGCCAGTTCCTGTTCCACGGGTCCCTGGTCACCCACCAGTATCATTTCCACGTTGGCGGACTTGGCGGCCAGTACCGCCCCCTTTACCGTCTCGGCGGGGCCATGGTCCCCGCCCATGGCATCCAGGGCGATCCTCACCGGTCCCTTCCCGTTGTTTGCCGCATCTTGCATGGTGTTCCTTCTCCGTCTGACCGGCGCACCCAAATTCGGCGGCACGGCCATTCGCCAAAGGTTATGTGTCTATTCTATGTTCAAACTGGCTGTGCCAGTTATCAGGTCCTGACCGCTGGTGCTGTTCTTAACGCCCACCGAATAGGTCTTGGCGGAGTCCTGTTCCTTGGCCAGGTTCCCCCAGGCCTGCACCTGGTCACCAACGTAGGCGGCCCCCTTGAACCTGACACGGAGCGCGCCCGATTCCAACCACGCACGGCCGTGGGCGTGAGCCATCATCTCCGAGATAAAGGCCAGGGTCAACATACCGTGGGCGATTATTCCACCAAATTGGGTCTTGGCCGCGAACTCGGCGTCAAGGTGCAACGGGTTGTCGTCCCCCGACGCCACTGCATAAGCATTCAATTGCTCTTGGGTTATCGCCTTGGCTACCGGAGTCAGCCCGCTTTCAACCGCGCTCTCCGCCGCGCTTTCCTCTCTGGCCGCACCTTCCCGGGGAGTCTCACTAGGCACCAGAACGGTGCTCTTGGAAGTGAGTGACTTTGTGCTGCCAGAGGTTACAGTGCAGACGGCGGTGATGAACTCCAGACCGCCGCGGCGGCGGGGCTTTTCCAGATAGGCACTAACGGCGACATCGCTGCCGATGGCAACGGGGGAGTGGGTCTCAACTTCCTGCAGGCTGTGGATGGCGCCAGGAGGGAGTGCCAGTTTGCGCAGCAGTATACCCAGGGCGGAGGCCGCTGAATAAAGGGGAGGCGCCAGACCGGCCTGACCGTAGATGGACAGCGCGTCGGAAGTTGAGCGCAGGTACTCGTCCACCGAGTCCTGTGTCGCTTTGTACGCCCCCAGCTCCAAGGTCTGCTCAGTCTCAAGCAGCAACGCTGGCCCGCCTCCTTAGCCGGGACATGCACTCCCCGGCAGGGTTAGTGCCGCCCCCTGTTACCTTTCCAAAGACTCAAATACGCACGGGTCCATGCGTTTAAGTGGCAGGATTATACCCATGGGTAACCAACCCCAGCAACATTATGTACACCCAGCTACGGCGGCTTTGGTCCCCGCAGTCAGGCTGGAATGTAGCGATTATGCGCCGAAGTTGTTGACCGCCAGACCGGCGATGTGTTCGCCGATGGCGTAGGAAGAGGTGGCCCCGGGCGATGGGGCGTTCAATACGTGGATCGAGCCCTGACCTTCGATGATGCTGAAATCGTCCAGCAGCGTGCCGTCGCTGGCCACGGCCTGGGCGCGCACCCCGGACCCGCCGCTGGCCAGGTCCGAGTTCTGGATCTCCGGCAGCAGACGCTGCAGGTCTTTCAGGAACACCCCCTTGCTGTAGGAACGGTAGATCTCACCCATGCCTATCTTCCAGAACTTGGCGCTCATCTTCCAAAATCCGGGGTAGGCCAATGAACCCAAACTCTCAGACAGGCTGAAGTCCCGCTTGCGGTAGCCCTCCCTTCGCAGGGCCAGCACCGCGTTGGGGCCGGCCTCAACGTGGCCGTGGATGTTGCGGGTGTAGTGGACGCCCAGGAAGGGGAAGCGGGGGTCGGGCACCGGATAGATCAGCCCATTTACCAGGTGGTGGCTTTCGGGTTTCAAGGTGTAGTACTCGCCCCTGAAGGGGATGATACGCACACCCACCTTCTCGCCGCTCATGGTGGCCACTTTGTCGGCGTAGAGACCGGCACAGTTGATCAGGTTCTTGGCATGGAGGGTGCCCTTGACGGTTTCCAGTGAGACGCTGCCGGGAGAACGGGTTATCTTGTGCACCGGTGCGCCGGTGAAGATATCGCCGCCCGCCTGCTGGAATTTGTTGGCGTAGACGCCGGCGACCTTGGCGAAGTCGACGATGCCGGTGTGGGGCGCCCACAGGGCCTTGACCCCACTGACGTAGGGCTCGATCTCCTTCAAGCGCTCGGGGCCCACCACCTCCAGGTCCGGCACGCCGTTGGCCGTCCCCCGGTCGTAGAGGTCCTGCAAACGGCCCAGTTCGGACTCGTGAGTGGCCACGATGACTTTCCCGCACCGCTGGTATTCGATCTCGTTCTCGTCGCAGAACTTTACCAGGTTGTTCAGGCCGGCCACGCAGAACTGGGCCTTGTGGGAGCCAGGGCGGTAGTAGATGCCCGAGTGCAACACCCCGCTGTTGTGCCCCGTCTGGTGGGTGGCCAGCTCTTCCTCTTTCTCCAGGACCGCCACCTTCCACTGGGGCGCCTTTTCCGCCAACTGCATGGCGGTGGACAGGCCTAAAATCCCGCCTCCAATGATGGCTATGTCGTACTGGCTGGTTTCCATGGCTGGCCCCTTTCTCGTTTCTGCCTTACTGGTGTGTGACGTTCTCCTGCCGGGAGAGTGACGCTAAGGGTAGTCCGCCCGGCTAGGCTGGTCAAGGCGGTACGCCCGGCACCTTTTCTTGACCCTTGGCCTCCCATGAAGTACTTTTGAACCTGCTTTTTCACAGGCGCAAGAAACAAGGGAGAAGGGGAACCACACATGGAATTTGGCGCATTCATGGAGTTTGGCAGCCGGGCCGGCCGCACCGAGGCCCAGGCATTCCAAGAGGGCTTCCGCATGGTGGACGCGGCCGAGGAAATGGGCCTGGACGGCGTCTGGCTGGCCGAACTGCACTTCAACCCGGTACGCTCGGTGCTCTCCTCTCCCATCGTGGTGGCCACATCCATCGCCACCAGGACCAAGCGCCTGCGCGTGGGCATGGCGGTGTACGTACTGCCCCTGAGCAACCCGCTACGCATCGCCGAAGAGGCCGCAACCGTGGACCACATCAGCGAGGGCCGGTTCGAGTTCGGCATCGGCCGCAGCGGCTTCGCCCGTTCCTACGACGTGCTGGGATTCCCCTACAACGAAAGCCAGGCCAGGTTCGCCGAGTCTTTGGAGATAATCTTGAAGTCCTGGAAGGGCGAGGAGTTCTCCTATCAGGGCGAGTTCTACTCCGTGGACAAGGCCACGGTTTCACCCACCCCCTACCAGCAGCCCCACCCGCCGCTGCGCATCGCCGCCAACTCGGCCGAGACCTTCACCCGCCTGGGCAAGGCCGGACACCCCATATTCGTTGGCCTGCGGGGCATGGACATCCCGGAGCTGCAGCAGAACATCGAAGAGTACCGGAAGTGCTGGCAGGAGGCCGGTCATCCCGGCGAGGGCGACGTTTCCCTGCGCATACCGGTCTACGTGGGTGAGACCGAACAAGGGGCCATGGACGAACCCTTTGAGAGCATCAGCGGCTACTTCGGCCGCATGGGCAACCTCTACCGCGAGCAGGCAGGCAAGGCGGGAATCGCCGCCACCGAACTGCGGGGCGGAAGGGCCGACAGGTTGGCTGGTCTCAGTTATGAAGAGATGTTGAAGACCAAGATCGCCTTCGGCACCGCCGAAAGCCTCATCGACAGGTTCACCCAATTGAAAGAGGAACTGTCGTTGAATAGCGTGGTGGCCGAATTGAACGCCGGCGGCCTGATACCCGAAGAACGGGTACTGCGCAGTCTGCGGATCCTGACCGACAAGGTCATGCCCGCATTCAAATAACCGCTTGGGCAAATAACCGCCTTCGCAAATACCCGTCAGATGGAGAGGACCGATTGAAACTCGCGATATTGGACGATTACCAGGGTACGGCCAAGGACCTGGCCGACTGGTCCCAATTGCCCGCAGGCACAGAAGTCCAGTTCTTCCAGGACCACATCGCCGACGAAGATAAGCTGGTGGAACGCCTCAAGGACTTTGACCTGGTCATGGGCATGCGGGAGCGCACTCCCTTCCCCCGGTCGGTGCTCTCCAGGTTGCCCAAGCTGCGTTTGTTGATCACCACGGGACGGCACAACGCGTCCTTCGACATACCAGCGGCCACCGAACTGGGCATCGCCGTCTGCGGCACCAGCGGCGCCGGCGAGGGACCCACCGAACTAACCTGGGGACTCATCCTTTCCCTGCTGCGTCATATCCATGAAGAGGACGCCCGTTCCCGCCAGGGTACTTGGGGCACCACCGTGGGCATCGGGCTCAAGGGAAAGACGCTGGGGCTGCTCGGATTGGGACACATCGGCTCCCTGGTGGCCAAGGTCGGCGCGGCCTTCGATATGAACATCATCGCCTGGAGCCAGAACATGACCGCCGAGCGGGCCAGGGAATGCGGGGCCACCCTGGTGGACAAAAACGCCCTCTTCAAAGAGGCGGACATTGTCTCCGTGCACCTGGTGCTCAGCGACCGTTCCCGGGGTCTGGTGGGCGCCCACGAACTCTCGCTCATGAAGCCCACGTCCTACCTGATAAACATCTCCCGGGGCCCCATCGTCGACGAAAAGGCCCTCATAGACGTACTGGAGCGCAAGACCATCGCCGGGGCGGCGCTGGACACCTTCGACATCGAACCCCTGCCCCTGGACCACCCGCTGTTCAAGACCCCCAACACCCTCATCTGCCCCCACCTGGGTTACGTGACAGATGTTGGGTACGAGGCCTTTTATTCCGGGGTCATCGAGAACGTCCAGGCTTTCAGCAGCGGGGAACCGATTTCCATGATCAATGAGGATGTCCTCAAGTCCGCCCAGTTCCGGGGCTTCAACTAGGTCAGAAACTACTACTCACACCAGGGAGTGTCCCCATGAAAGCGGTCCGTTTGAACGAATTTGGCGGCGTCGATGTCCTGAAAGTCGAGGACGTGCCCGAGCCAACGCCCAGACCCCACCACGTGCTGATCAAGGTCGATTCCGCGGGTGTCAACTACGCAGACATACTGCGCCGGAGCGGCAACTACCCCGGTCCCGGCCTACCCTCTTCCATGGGACTGGAGGCGGCGGGCACGGTCATGGAGGTCGGTTCCGACGTTACCGGAATATCGGTTGGCCAGAAGGTCATGGGCATGGGACCCGGCGGTCAGGCCGAATACGTGGCCATAAACGGCAACCTGGTCTTTCCCTACCCCGACTCCCTGGACCCGGTGGTTGCCGGCGGCATGCCCATCGTCTTCTTGACCTCCTACCACATCCTGAAAAGCCGGGGAAACATGCAGTCCGGCGACACGGTGCTGGTGCAGGCCGGGGCCTCGGGCGTCGGCACGGTGCTCATTCAACTGGCCAAGGCGTGGGGCGCCAAGGTCATCGCAACCGCGTCCACCCAGGACAAGCTGGACCTGTGCAAGTCGTTGGGCGCGGACATCACCATCAACTACACCGAGACCGACTTTGAAGAGGTGGTCAACGAGGAGACGGGCGGAAACGGCGTGGAGTTGGTGGCCGAATGCGTGGGCGGTGAGACCCTGGAGAAGAGCGTGCGCTGCGTGGCATCCTACGGGCGGCTGGTCAGCTACGGCAACGCGTCCCAGACCCCGGCCAACATACCGGCGTCGGACTTCACCACCGCCAACCGGTCCATCATCGGCTTCAGCATCGGCCGTTCTCCGGTGGGTTCCCTGGACCACAAGGGCGCGATGGCCGAACTGTTCCCCCTGATCGAACAAGGCAAAGCCAAGCTAATCGTCGACCAGATACTCCCGTTGTCCGACGTGGCCAAGGCCCATGAACACCTGGCCAGCCGGGGAGCCCGGGGCAAGGTTATCCTCACCCCCTAATCAGGCCGAGTCCTTCTCCCAGATGGCCTCCAAGAGCGCCGCGGGAGACATGGGGACCTCGCCCATGCGGATTCCCAGGGCCTGGTTGATGGCATTGGCTATGGCCGGCACTGGCGGGATGATGGACACCTCGCCCACGCCCCGTACCCCTGTGGGATGGTCCGGGTTGGGGACCTCCACGATCTGGGTGTCGATCATGGGCAGGTCCTTGGCGATGGGCATGCGGTAGTCCAGCCAACTGGCATTCTGCATCACGCCCTTCTCGTCGGTGACGTATTCCTCGTTCAAAGCCCAGCCGATGCCCTGGACCGCCCCGCCCTGTATCTGTCCCTCCACGTAGGAGGGGTGGACCGCGGTGCCGGGGTCCTGAATTGCGGTGTATCTGAGGACGTCGGTCTTCCCCGTCTCCGGGTCCACCTCAACATCCACGATATGCACTGCAAATCCGGGGCTTTCGCCACCCCAGGCCCCGCCGGCCCGGCCCAACAGCGGCCCGCCAGTGGTGTTCTGCCGCGCGGCCAGTTCCTTGAGCGTAAGCCTCAGCTCCGGGTCCGACCTGTGGGTGAATACGCCGTCGGCGGTCTCCACATCATCAACGGACACGTCCCAGATCAGGGCGGCCCGGCCGGCCAGTTGGCGCTGGAGGTCACGGGCGGCCTCGAAGGACGCCCAGCCGGTCTTGTAGACGGCGCTGCTGCCGGCGCTGATGGCGGTGTAGCCGATGGAGTCGGTATCGGCCACCGAGGGGTGTACGTCCTCGGGCCGGATGCCCAATACTTCCGCCACGTGCATGGCGGCGGCGGTGCGGCTGCCGGCCAGGTCGGCTGACCCCTCCACCAGATTGACACTGCCGTCCTGGTGCAGGGTGACGACGGCGGCTGCCGGGCCTGTGATGTTGTTGCAGACCGCGGTGGCGATGCCCCTCCCCCGGTTGGGCCCGCCCAGGGGTGCGCTGTAATGGGGGTGTGCCTTGGCCGCGTTCAGAGACTCCACGTAGCCAACCTTCTTGTAGGGAATGCCCGTCACCCGCCGGGTGCCCTCCTTGGCGGCGTTCCTCAACCGGAACTCTATGGGGTCAATGGACAGCTTTTCGGCCAATTCGTCGACAAGAGTCTCCCCGGCAAACCCAGCGGGCGGCCCCAGGGGCGCGCGGTAGGGGGCGACCTTGGGTTTGTTGACCACGACGTCATAACCCTCGGAGCGGACATTCTCGATGTCGTAGGGCGCGAAAACGGTCATTGATGCCAGGTTCACCAATGCGCCGGGAAAGGCCCCGGACTCGTAGATGAGGTGGGCGTCGGCGGCGGTGATGCGCCCGTCCTTCTTGGCGCCCAGCTTGGCCCGGATGTAGCCGCCTGCGGTGGGGCCGGTACCTTCGAAAACCTCCTGGCGGGTCATGGTTATCTTCACGGGCCGGCCCGTCTTTTTGGACAAGGCAGCCGCCACCGGCTCCACATAGGGGACCAGTTTGCCGCCAAAGCCCCCGCCCACTTCCATTGGGACCACTTTGACTTGGGATACCGGGAGACCCAGCACCATGGCGGCGAAATCGCGGATGGCGAAATGGCCCTGGGAACTGCCCCACACCGTCACCCGGCCGTCCTTGTCCCAGCGGGCGGTGGCGCTGTGGGGCTCGATGTAGCCCTGGTGCACCGGCCGGGTGCGAAATTCTCTTTCGACCACCACATCGGCGTCCTTGAATCCCTGTTCCACATCGCCCTGCTGGAAAACGAAGTGGCTGGCGATGTTGGTGGGCGGGCTGTCGTCGTTCTCGTCCTTCAGACCTCCGGGGCGGAAGAACTCGCCCTCGGAGCGAAACAGCCGGTCGTGGAGGATGGGGGAGCCTGGCTCCATGGCCTCTTTGGCGTCCAGCACCGGGGTCAGCACCTCGTAGTCGACCTCAATCAGGGAAAGGGCCTGTTCGGCCACGTGAACACTGTCGGCGGCCACCCCGGCGACGGCGTGTCCCTTGTACAGGACCTTGCCGCTGGCCAGCACGTTGTTGCTGACGAACCTGGGGTTCAGGGGCGAGCCTTCGGCCACGTCCCTGGGATTCCCCGACAGTTCGGGCAGGTCGGCTGAGGTCACGACGGCTTTGACGCCAGGCAGCGCCAGAGCCTTGCTGGCATCGACCGACTTGATGACGGCGTGGGAGTGGGGACTGCGCAGTATCTTGCCGTAGAGCAGGCCGGGCATCGTGATGTCCGCCCCGTAGCGGGCCTGGCCGGTTACCTTGTCGGTGGCGTCGTGGCGGATGGGGGTGGTGCCGATGACCTTGAATCCGCCCCCTGTTGTTGTGCTGGTGCTCATTGCAGTTGACCTCTATTCGTAGCGTAGCGCCTCGGCGGGGTAGATGTTGGACGCCTGCCGCGCGGGCAGGAACGTGGTGGCCAGCGAGAAGAAGTAGGCGATGGCCACGATTATGACTATTTGTACCCAGG